>SDBT01020478.1_pt1 | contig 10342 bp, 8 predicted proteins | sample 2277101 | NCBI WGS metagenome assembly SDBT01 (sample SAMN10404973, study PRJNA504765) | marine sediment metagenome | isolation source: marine sediment core GS10_PC15, 103 cmbsf | place: Arctic Ocean: Southern Knipovich Ridge | collected 2010
CGAGGTTTGCGTCTCCACTGGCAGTGCTGTCTCGATCCTCAAGAACGACCGCCGTCGCCTGGTTGCATGCCAGGCGATTCGCAGGCACCACGGCGCCGGCCCGCTCCACTAAGGCTTATCGCCCTGGCGGCAGGCCAATCCCCACTTGACCGCCGGCGTGCTTCCAAGGTATAATCAGTGGGTGGAAAGTGGCCGCGAAACGCCCCGACAGGCGCGGCATTTCCGGCCGCTGCATCCCCCACGCGATAGAGTATCCCTCGTTGGGAAGTACCTGGGTTTTGAACCACGCGAAAAGCCAAGAGCCCCGCCCCGCGGCACGAAGCAGACCGCTTATGACGATGCCCTGAGGCCTCGCTCCGGGCGGACCTAACTGACGGGTCTAACCATGGCACGACAACGACGGAAGAAACTCGGAGAGATTCTCGTTGAGGCCGGCGTCATCACCGACGCCGCCGTTGAGGAGGCGCTCAAACAGGCTCAGAAGGAAAACCTTCGGATCGGCGAGGCCCTGGTCTCCCTGGGGCTGACCGACGAGGAAGAGGTAGCCAAGGCCCTGGCCGCCCAGCACAACATGGACTATGTCGACCTGGCGGATGAAGACCCCGCCGCCTGCGAAAAGGGCGTGCTGCCCGATGAGGTTATTCGCGCCCGCCTGGTCGCGCCGCTGACGCGCGAGAACGGCAAGTTGCGGGTGGCGATCGCCGATCCACTGGACCTGGAAACCATGGACATGCTTAAGTTTCGCATCAGCACCCCGGTCCAGTTGTGCATCGCCTCCAAGAGCAAGTTGCGCAATTTCCTCAACCTCGCTCGTCCCCAGGATTCCGATGTCAGCATCGACGCGGCCATTGACGAACTGCGCCGAGCGACTATCGACATCGCCCCAGATGAAGCCTCCGGACTGGACCTGCTGAATGAGGACGTCAATGCCCCCATCGTTCGGCTGGTGCACATGCTGATCACCCAGGCAGTCGAGATGCGGGCCTCCGACATTCACGTTGAGCCCATGGAAAACCGGGTTCGCGTCCGCTACCGCGTCGACGGGGTCTGCGTCGAGCGCGACAACATTCACAAGCGCATGCAAGGCTCCGTGATTAATCGTCTTAAGATCATGTCCGGCATCGACTTGGCCGAAAAGCGGGCCCCCACCGACGGCCGAATCACCATGAACGTCGGTGGCACGCCCATCGACTTCCGTGTCTCCTGCCTCCCCGCCCAGCACGGCGAGAGCGTCGTCCTGCGTATCCTTCGCCCCGAAAGCATCCAAATGGGCATCCCGGCGCTGGGTTTTGAGCAGGATAACTACGAAGACTTCATGCAGATTATCAAGCGGCCCAACGGCATGTTCCTGGTCACCGGGCCGACCGGCTCGGGCAAGAGCACCACGCTCTACGCCGCGATCAATGAGATCAACCGCCCCGATTGGAAGATTATCACCGCGGAGGATCCCGTCGAATATGCCGTCTCCGGCGTTAACCAGGTCCAGGTCAACGACACCATCGGCCTGACCTTTGCCAAGATCCTCCGCGAGATGCTGCGCCAGGCCCCGAACGTAATCCTCGTGGGCGAAATCCGCGATTTAGAGGTCGCAGAGGTGGCTACGCAGGCCGCTATGACAGGACACTTGGTTTTCAGTACACTTCATACGAACGACGCACCTTCGGCTATCACCCGTCTGATCGACATGGGTGTACAGCCATTCATGGTCGCCAGCTCGGTCCAGGCAGTCATCGCCCAACGCCTGATTCGGGTCATCTGCGAGCGGTGTAAAGCCCCCGATCCGGATCCCGATCCAAACATGCTGAAATACCTCGGATTCAAACCCGAAGAGATCGAGAATGTAACGATTTATACCGGCAAGGGTTGCGAAGCCTGCCACGGCACGGGTTTTCGTGGCCGACTGGCCATTTTCGAGGTGATGCAGATGACGGGGCCGGTGCGGGAGCTGGCCTACGTCCGTGCGCCGCTGGCTGAGATTCGCCGAGCCGCGCGCGAATCGGGCATGCGAACCCTGCTGGATGATGGGAAGATCAAGGTCCAGAATGGCATCACGACCGCCGAGGAGATCCTGCGCATTGCCCAGGCCGAGGAATTACTCACTGAGGAGTAGCGGGTCTGAAATTTTCTTAACCATTGGCGGCTTTATAGCTTAGCTTGCCAGAGTGCCTGCACGGCGTTGTGAGCCGCTTGCCGGGGAACGACCTTACGACGAATAATTGAGAGGATAAGAATATGGCGACCCTTCGGGTAGACAGACTGCTGGAAACCTGTATCCGCAAAGGTGCAAGTGACTTGCACCTATATGTGGGCCGCCCGCCGACCCTGCGCCTCCATGGGCGGCTGCGATCGCTGGACACCAAGGTGCTGGAGCCGGAAGACACGATCGCGCTGATGAAGGCGATCACCCCGGAGCGGAACCAGCAGGAGCTTCAAGAGGTCGGCGGAACGGACTTCGGCTTCGAGTTCGGCGACGCGGGGAGGTTCAGGACAGCGGTCTTTCAGCAGCGGGGAAACATTTCCCTGACCCTGCGTCTGCTCCCCTCCAGGTTGCTGAGCTTCGAGGACATCGGCCTGCCCCCGATCATCAAGGCCTTGTGCCGCCGGCCAAGGGGCTTGTTCCTTGTCACCGGCCCGACGGGTTCCGGCAAGACCACGTCCCTGGCGACGATGATCGATTACATTAACGTCAGCTTCGACCGGCATATTGTGACCGTCGAGGACCCCATCGAATACTACCATACTCACAAGAGATCGCTGATCAACCAGCGCGAGGTGGGGGTGGACGTTCCGAGCTTCGACGAGGCCCTTCGGCGCGTGCTGCGTATGGACCCGGACGTGATCCTGGTCGGCGAGCTTCGAGACCTGGAGACGATCGAGGCGGCCCTGCGGGCGGCCGAAACCGGCCACCTTGTCTTCGGGACGCTCCACACCACGAGCGCCCACCGAACCGTGACGCGTCTGGTGGACATGTTCCCCACCAACCAGCAGGAGCAAATCCGGGTGATGCTCTCGGAGTCCCTGATCGCCGTTCTCTGCCAGGCGTTGATGTCTCGGCAAGACGAGCAAGGCATGGTCGCGGCCTTCGAGTTCCTCGTGGTCACCAGCGCTATCTCGAACCTGATCCGCGAGAACAAAGTCTACCGCATTCCTTCCTCGATCCAGACCGGCAAGCGGATGGGCATGCAGATGCTCGACGACCATCTGTTTCAGCTTTACTGCGAGGGCAAGATATCCAAGATCGACGCGCTCGACCGGAGCAATAACGTCGGCGAACTCCAGGAGAAGATCAACTCCTTTGACAGCGGCAAGGCCACCACGGAAACCGCCGAAGAGGCCGCGCAGCTCAAAGAAATTCAGCAGTTGAGGAAGTAGCCAGATGGCCACCACCGAAGTAAGCCAACTGAAAGCCCGACCGCTGGGGCGCGTGCTCTACAAGATGGGCGAGGTCACCCGCGAGCAGGTTCATGAAGCCATCGAGGTCCAGAAACAACGGGGCGGGCCCATTGGCCAGATCCTGGTCGACCTGGGCTACATAGACGAGAAGACCCGTTCCCTGGCCCTGGGATTCCAGGCCGGCATGGAATACGTGGATCTGGAGGGCCTGGATATCCCCGAGTCGGTGATCGGGCAGATTTCTCCGCAGATGGCCAAGAGCTATCGCATGGTGCCCATTGAATACGACCAGGGCGCCAACCGCCTGGTTGTGGCGTTGGCCTCGGCCGACAACTTCAACGCCACTGAGGACCTGAGGAAGCTCACCGGCTTTGACGTCGTCGCGCGCGTCGCCGACGCCGACCAAGTGGATGTGGCCCTGAGCAAGTATTATGGCTCGGTCACCGAGGCGATCGGTGGGTCGATCGGCGAGCTGATAAATGAGATCGTCGGGGACGAGAGCCTCGCCCAGTTGGAGAATCGCGGCGAGAGCATCGACCTGGAGACGATCCGCGAGGCCGGCGACGCCAATCCCGTCCGCAGGCTGGTCAGCATGGTTCTTTTCCAGGCCATTAACGACGGCGCCTCGGACATTCACTTCGAGCCGTTCGAGAACGAATACAAGATCCGCTATCGGATCGACGGTTTGCTGTTTGAGATGTTGCCCCCGCCGCGGTCGATCGCGACGGCGATCGCTTCGCGAATCAAGGTTATGGCCGAGTTGAATATCGCCGAGCGGCGCCTGCCCCAAGGCGGGCGAATCGCGCTGACCATCGGTGATGCACCGGTCGATCTGCGTATCTCGGTCCTGCCGACGATGTTCGGGGAAAGCATCGTGATGCGTGTCCTGGATCGGCGCCAGGTCCAGTTGGACCTGGACCGCCTGGGCTTGCGCGAGAGCGACACCCGCACCTTCCGCCAGCTCATTCAGCGTCCTCATGGCATTCTGATCGTCACCGGACCGACCGGTTCCGGCAAGACCACCACGCTCTACTCCGCCTTGACTGAACGCAACGACGTGGGCGTCAAGATACTTACGGCTGAGGACCCCGTCGAATACGACATTGACGGCCTCGTCCAGGTGCAGGTTGACGATCCGGTCGGACGGACCTTCGCCCGCTGCCTGCGAAGTTTCCTGCGCCAGGACCCTGACATTATCCTGGTCGGCGAAATCCGCGACCACGAGACGGCCGAGATCGCCGTACAGGCGTCTCTGACGGGCCACCTGGTCTTCTCCACGCTGCACACCAACGACGCACCGACGGCCATCGCCCGACTGCTGGATATCGGGCTGGAGCCCTATCAGGTGACCGCCACGCTGGAGGGCATTGTGGGCCAGCGACTGGTCCGGAGAATCTGCACGCGATGCAAGGAGGAGTACACCCCCACCGAACAGATGCTGATGGAGCTGGGCCTGAGGCCCGACGACGTGGTTGAGCAGAAGTTCTATCGCGGCCGAGGCTGCGACGAGTGTCGCGCCACCGGCTTCAAGGGCCGAATGGGCATCTTCGAGATCATGCTTCTCGATGACGAGCTTGGTGAGTTGATCATGAAACAATCCAGCACCAACGTGCTGCGCGAGGCCGCCCGCAAGCGCGGCATGCGCACGCTCCGCGACAGCGGCCTGCTGGCGATTTACGACGGCCTGACGACCATCGAAGAGGTGGTCAAGGAGACCCTCTTCGAAGAGAGTATGTAGTACCTTCCCCCGCGGGGGGCGCCAAGGACGTAGAGACACGACAGGAGTCACTCGATGGCACAATTCACCTATGAAGCGATGAACAGTGTCGGCCAGTCCGTCAAGGGCGAGCTCGGCGCCGTCTCGTCGGAGGAAGCCATCGCCAAGATCCGGGCGATGGGCAATTTCCCCACCAAGATTAAAGAAAAGGCCGCCAAGCATGCCAAGGCTGCCGGCAGGGCCACGGCCGCTACGACCGGCGGCGTCAAGCGACGGAACATCGGAGCAGTTGGCAACAAGCAACTTACGACATTCACCCGCCAGTTCTCCACGCTTCAGAATGCGAACCTGCCGATCGTGCGAAGCCTGCGGATTCTCGAGCAGCAGCAGAAGCCCGGGACCATGCGCCTGGCCATTCGCTACGTCGCCGAGGATGTCGAAGGCGGTTCGATGCTTTCCGAGGGAATGGCTCACTATCCCAAGGCCTTCGACCGCCTCTACACGAACATGGTTCGGGCCGGCGAGTTGGGCGGCGTCTTGGACGGCATCCTTCGCCGCCTGGCCGAGTTCATGGAAAAGTCCCAGGCCCTGAAGCGCAAGGTCATCAGCGCGATGATCTACCCCATCGCCGTTCTTAGCTTCGCCGGTGTGATCGTGACCGGCCTGATGGTCTTCGTCGTGCCGAAGTTCCAGGCAATCTTCGCCGACATGGGCTCGGGCCTGCCGGCCGCCACGCAGTTACTGCTGGACATGAGCTTCTGGCTGAGAACCAAGGGGTGGATGCTGCTGATCGGCGTCCCCGTCGGGGTGGTGCTGATCTCCCGATTCCTCAAGGCCTCCCAGACAGGGCGATACTTCATGGACTCGATGAAGCTGAAGCTACCGATCATCGGGATGATCTTCGCCAAAACGGCCATTGCCCGCTTCACCCGGACGCTTGGCACGCTGGTGGCCGCGGGCGTGCCGATCCTCGAGGCGCTGACGATCACGGCCGACACCGCCGGCAACGAGGTCTACGCCCAGGCCATCACCAAGGTCCGCGACGGCATCCGGGAGGGGGAGAATCTCGCCGACCCACTCCGCAAGACCAAGATCGTCGATCCGATGGTCGTGAACATGATCGACGTCGGCGAGGAGACCGGGGAACTGGACCAGATGCTCACCAAGATCGCCGACACCTACGACGAGGAGGTCGAGGCGCTCGTCGGCGCGCTGGCCAGCCTGATGGAGCCGGTCATGGTCATCGTCCTGGGCGTAATCGTCGGCTTCATCGTCATCGCCCTGTTCATGCCCATGGTCAAGATGATCACCGTCATGCAGACCTAGCAATAGACGTTACGTGGAAAGGAAAATGACCATGCGAACAACGCGTGCGAGCCGACCGGGCGGGCGGAAGGGACGAGGAGGCTTTACCCTCGTCGAACTGCTGGTGGTCATCACCATTATCGCCCTGCTGATCAGCATCTCTGTGCCGACACTGAACGCGGCGCGAATCGCCGCCCGGCGGGCCGGCACCCGAGCCCTGCTGGGCAGTATCCAACGCGGGCTCGAAATGTTCCACAATGACCAGGTGGTCGGCGATGAGTATCCGCCCTCCTATTGGAACACGACCAACACGGATCCCTATCCCGGCGGAAACCCATATGACCCCGACACGGACCTCGGGGCCAGCGACCCCCTGGTCGCCTACGGGGCCCAGACGCTTCTCTGGGGCCTCACCGGGGCGGACATGCTCGGAACGGTCGGCTTCAGGCAGAACCTCGATCAGGCCTATGCCCTCGACGCCAACGGCGAGCCGGTCCACTCGCGGCGCGAACTGTACATCGACAGCAGTAACGCCGACATCGGCCCGCCCGAGGCCTTGTTCGACGGCGCCAACTACGAGGGAAGCGACCAGATCCCCGTCATCTTCGACGCCTTCGGCATGCCCGTGCTCTACTATCGGGCCAATACCCTCCAGAAGGGTATGGAGCGCTACTACTATGACCGGGATCCTTTCCACGACAATCAGCCCTTCACCAGCTTGATAGCGCCCAGGGAAGACAAGGTGCACCCGCTGAATATAGATCTTCTGAAGGCCGGGTCCCTCGGCGATCTGGATGTAAACAAGACCAACCCGGCCGATTACGACGCGAGCTTCCAGCGCTTCATCTGGAACGTCAAGGTCTCCAGGCAGAGCGCCAACGTCAAGCGGCCTTATAACTACGATTCCTACCTGCTGATCACGGCCGGGCAGGACAAGGCCTACGGCACGGGCGACGACATCTGCAATTTCCCTATCGACCCCTTGAATCATGACCCCAACTACTTCAACGACTGACGCGGATTATCAAAGGACGTTGAGATGAGACCAACGCGAAGACATCCGGCGGCCAAGACAGCCCGGCGGGCGTTCACACTCGTGGAGATGCTGGTGGTGATGGGCATCATCGTCACGCTGGTGCTGCTGATGATGCCGGTGGTCAACACCGCACGCAACATGGCCAAGGGCACCGCCACGCAGGCCCTGATCCACAGCCTCGAGACAGGGCTGAACATGTTCAAGTCCGAAAGTCGCCTCGGGCGACAGTACCCGCCGTCGTATTATTCCGATCTGGATCCGTACGGAGTCTTTGTGACTCTTCGCGGCGCTCAGACGCTGGTCTGGGCCTTGGCCGGGCCGGATCTGCTGGGCACAGCAGGCTTTGACCCACCGGGTGAGATGACCATGGAGGCGCTCTACGCGGTTGACACCGATGGCAAGCCGGCAAAGACCCGCTATGGCCCATTCATCGACATCAGCAAGGCCACGATCGAAAAGCCTTCTCTCGGGCCATTGGAGAGCGACGCGCCCGTGTTCATGGACGACTTCGGCAGCGTCGTGCTTTACTTCAAGGCGGATATCGCCGCGGGCCCCATGCAGATCTATAACATCCAGAACAACTCGATTTTCTTTGATTCCAACCAGCATCCCCTGCTGCGGAACGAACCGGGCGAGTGGTGGGATTACGATCAGAACGAGGACACCTTCAGCAACGGCAGTGGCTTCCTCGGCTATATCCAGGACCAGCGCGTCGCCGAGATGAGCGGCGGAACTCGCTACGGCCCGCACAAGCCTGACAGCTTTCTGCTGATCTCCCCCGGTCGGGACAAGCTTTACGGCACGGCCGACGACATCGCCAACTTCCCGTTCAACGAGGTGGAATAGTCCACATGACTAAGACATCCGACAAGCTCGGGGGGCGTGGCCGATCGGCGGGCTTCACCATCGTCGAGCTGCTGGTGGTGATGTTCATCCTGGCGGTGGTGGTGGCCATCATCACCAGCGTGGGAGCCTACGTCCTGCGGATCGGCAACGAGCGGGACACGGCCTCTACCCAGCGGATCATCATGGACGCCGTCCAGGCCTACTACGACAACAGCCGACCCAACCGCTACCCGCCGGATCGATACGCCGACGACCCCTACGACGGGCTCGTAAGCGGCCATATCCTTCTGCTCTACCTCACCTACGACAAGGAGGAGATAGAAGACGACGGCGGCGCCAAGCCCGACCGGCGCGGCGCCAAGGCCGCCCAGGAGGTCCTCATGAACCTGCCGCAAGAGGCCTGGGACATCGGTGATCAACGACTTTACGACAGCTACGGGCAAGACCCGCCCATGCGGTACGACGCCGACGGCGGGCTGGGCGGCAAGCCGGTGCTGATCTCGGCCGGGCCGGACAGGAAGTTTAGTGAGACTGACACCGACTTGGAAAACGCGGCGGACGACATTCGTTCGGATGAAAGTGAATAGGACATGACGCGATGAGCGCGGCGAAGGCGACAAGCTTGCGGGGCGACGGGCCGAGAGCGGGCCGGGCGCGCGGCTTCACGCTCATCGAGATGCTGGTGGTGCTGGCCATCATCGCCCTGCTCCTGGGCGCGTCGCTGCCGAGCATCCGGGTGCTGTTCACCTCCGGGGCCGACGCCGACGCCTACAACCTCCTGACCGCCCAACTGCGTGCCGCCCGCGGCCTGGCCATCCAGCAGCAGACCCACGCGGCCGTCCACATCCGCCTTTATGACGACACCATGACCGACGCCGATCCCGGCCTGACCGGGGCGTTCTTTCTCGTCCTGCTCGTTGAGGAGGAGTTCGTCCCCGGCAAGGACATCGACGAGGATGACGAAGTCTTCAACGACCCCGGCGACCCGGACGAGGACAACATCGACGAATTCGGCACGGTGCGGCGGTTTGTTTTGGCCCCGGGCTCCGAGCCGAGGAAATTGCCCCGCCCGATGGCCTGCGGCGAACTGCGAACCAAGGATGACCAGTTCTCCCAAGGCTATGCGTTCATCACAAATATGGCCCCCTATGAGTACATGAACATTGCGAATGATGACGACGTCAAAGACTTCACCACGGTAACGGTCGTCTTTACGCCGGCCGGCGGCCTGGCCAGGGACTACCCCGTCCGACTGGCCAACCGCGTGGTGGCTGATCCGGATGATGACACCAAGATCGACTTCACCAAGAGCCGGATCCTCTTCGCCGATTTCACCCCGCCGCCGGAAGGAGCCGGCAGTATTGGCGAGGGCGACCTCGCACCCTTAAGCGTCTGGCGCTATCCGCCGTTGGCGCCCAACGGCGCCCCCGACCCCGAGGAAGGGGCCGAGAATCTCGTCCTGTTCGATTACGGCGTCTTCAACGCCCTGCCGGCCAATGACGACGACCGCAGCGACTACCTCCGGAGCAACGGGCGGATACTGGCGATTAACCCCTATACAGGACAGATGTTAGGTGGTGAGTAGTATGAGAATCGACGCGCGAGACGCAGCGGTCCGCGGGGGCTTTTCCCTGGCCGAGCTGGTCATCGCCATGGGCATAATGGGCATCGGCCTGGCGATGGCTGCGGCGATCTTTCCCGCGGCGCTCAAGCAGACGGAGGGCTCGTACAACGACCTGGTCGGCACGATGATGGCCGAGAACGGCTTGGCCGTCGCCCGGACCCGCCTGGCGCACCTCGAGTGGGACCCGGACGCCGCGGCCATTGACGGCTTCAACCCCAATGACGACGTCTTCGAGAGGGACTTTGAACAGTGCGAACTGGCCTATCCGCCGGCCGACAAGGACAACGTCGATGAGGCTATTGATCGGGACGTCAATGACGGTTTGCCCTCCGACAGCGACGACATGATCTATCTGCCCACGCAGACGCTTCGCGGGGCTGTGGTGCTGGTCGTCAAGCTCGGCTCGGCGTTGGACAACGAC
>SDBT01020480.1_pt1 | contig 10342 bp, 7 predicted proteins | sample 2277101 | NCBI WGS metagenome assembly SDBT01 (sample SAMN10404973, study PRJNA504765) | marine sediment metagenome | isolation source: marine sediment core GS10_PC15, 103 cmbsf | place: Arctic Ocean: Southern Knipovich Ridge | collected 2010
CCCTCGAGGTAGTGGATCGTGTGCAGGATAATATCCTGGCCAACCCTCCGCCGCAGCCTCTCCACGTCGCACGCCGGGACCCGCACCTCGTACCAGAGCCCGCCGCCCGTGTCCACCAGCGCCGTCCCTTCGGCGACCTCTTCCAACCTGCCTGCAATCCGTGCGATCATCAGTGCGTTCCCAATCGCCGATTTCCCCCCGGACGCGGCGAACATAGAGCAGAAGGATACAGAATGTCCTCCCGCTTTGCGATAGTCCGCATCGTTCGCGGCGAGTCAGCGTTTTCCGGTGTGGTACCCGGCGCAGAGGGCGATGGCAAGCGCATCGGCGACGTCGGGCGGCGAGGGCAGCTCGTCCAGCTTGCACACCGCCTGGATCGCGCGCTGGACCTGGAGCTTCGACGCGTGCCCGTTCCCGGTGAGGGACTTCTTGACGTTCGTGGCCGAGAGATCGCGAACCGCGACGCCCGCCTGCTCGCACGCCAGGAGCAGGGCACCGCGCGCGTGCCCCATCAATATCGCCGTCCGCGGATGCTTGTAGTGCGCGTAAAGCTGCTCGACCGCCGCGAGGTCGGGCTTCAGCTCGGCGAGGATCTCGGAGATGTCGGAGTGGATCTGGGTGATCCGCTCGCCCATGGACGCCTTGTCGGATGTGCGGATCGCCCCGGCCTCGATGATCGCCGGTTCGCCGCGCCCGAACGCCACTACCGCGTAACCCGTGATGATCAATCCCGGATCGATGCCCAGCACGCGATATTCTGACGAATCTGCGGTCTGCATGGTCGGATGATGAAACAGAATGCTTCTCAGCTTCTCTTCCAGATCGTCCCTTCGGGTGTATCTTCGAGAGTGATGCCCTTCTCGGAGAGCTGCTCGCGTATCTCATCCGCGCGGGAGAATTGCTTCTCCTTTCGGGCCGCGTTTCGCTCGTCGATGAGCTTCTGAATCTCGTCCTCTGAGATCGCCAGCTCTACCTCTTCCATCTTCTCGAACCCGAATCCGAGGACGGGATCCATCTCGAGTAGAGTCGCGTAGACTTCGCCGGGATTCTCCTGGGCGTCGTTGATCGCGCCCCACATCGCCGCCAGCGCCCGCGGGGCGTTAAGGTCGTCGAGTGCTGCCTCGCGGAACTCCTTCATTCGGGATTCGATCGGTTCTTCGTCGCCTGCGTAGTGCCCCCTGCAGTCCAGCGCCGCCCGCCGGAGTCGGCGGAAGGCGCTCTGGGCGGCGTCCAGGGAGTCCCACGCGAACGCGAGCTGCTGGCGATAGTGGGCGGTGAGCAGGAAGTAGCGGTAGGCGAGCGGGTCGTACCCGCGTTCTGTCAGCGTGTCCAGCGTGATGAATCCACCGGCGGACTTGGACATCTTGCCCTCTTCCCCGGTGTCGCCCCTCGGGAAGGTGAGAAACTCGCCGTGCATCCACCAGTTGACCCACTTATGCCCGAGGGCGGACTCGGCCTGGGCGATCTCATTCGTGTGGTGGACCGCGACGTGGTCGATGCCCCCGCAGTGTATGTCCAGCCGCTCTCCGAGATGCCTGATCGCCATCGCCGAGCACTCTATGTGCCACCCCGGAAACCCGACCCCCCACGGGCTCTCCCACTCCATCTGCCGCTGCTGATCCGCCGGTGAGAACTTCCACAGCGAGAAGTCGGTCGGATTGCGCTTACCGGCGACCATCGCGACGCGGGCGCCAGCCCGTAGGCCCTCCAGGTCCAGGCGGGCGAGCTTCCCGTAATCGGGCAGCTTCGACGTGTCGAAGTAGACCCCGTCGCCCTCGATGATGTAGGTGAACCCCTTCTCCTCGAGCGTGCGGACCGTGTCGATCTGCTCCGGGATGTGGTCGGTCGCCTTGCACCAGACATCCGGTTCGATGACGTTGAGGCGTTTCAGGTCGCGGCGGAAGGCGTCCCAGTAGAAGTCGGCGATCTCCCATGCCGTCTTCCCCTCGCGCCGGGCGCCGACGGTCATCTTGTCCTCGCCCTCGTCGGCGTCGGAGACCAGGTGCCCGACGTCGGTGACGTTCATGACGTGCCTGACCTCGTAACCCGCCCACAGCAGCACCCGCTTCAGGATGTCTTCAAAGACATACATCCGCAGGTTGCCGATGTGCGCGTAGTTGTAGACCGTCAGCCCGCACGTGTAGAGCCCGACCTTCCCCGCCTCGATCGTCTCGAACTCGTCCTTCTGTCTGGTCAGCGTGTTATAAAGCCTGATACTCATGGTTCGTTGCCAGTCCGCTCCGTCAGCGTCCGTGGAGCAATGGGACCGGGATATCGACGCCCTGGAATGTCCCGGCGACGGAGGGGATTATACACACCGTGAGAGGCGGTTTCTAATGCTCGCCTTCTTCCGCCGGTCCGCTCGAGGTGATTGCGGATTCCGGCGGGCGCTTCAGGGTCAGCGCCGCCGCGTAGATGCGGTCCGATCCCATCGCGACCAACCGCAGCGTACCCTCCTCCCTGATTACCCCTTTCCAGGGCTCGTCGGGCCCCGGTGCGGGCAGCTCCTTGAAAGTGAAGGCGTCGTTGGCCGCATGGAATCGCCTTCGCACCTGGCGCGCGGTGAGCTCGCCTCTCTCTCCCGGGCGGTTCTTCACCGGTCGGCGGAAGCTCACGTGGAGCTTGTCCGTCCCGGCCGGACGGTGGACCTCCCAGTACCACCCGTCCCGTCTGCGGCGAATCTTCCCGTGCAATCGCTCGGGCAAGCGAAGCCTGGTCGCCGGGTCGCCCAGAATGGCGTACATCAGCAGATGATCGCGCCACAGCTTCGCGATGTCGCCGTCCTCCCCGCGCCTTCTCTCGATGATCCCGGCCACTCCGTCGATCAGCGCGTTCCGCCGCTTCGCCGCGCCGCGCTGAAGGTTGAACCAGAACGTTCCCACCCGCCTGTCGGTTCCGCCCAGCGCCTTGAGGAGGGAGGTGCAGGTAAACCCGTTGGTCAGCGGGTGAGATATCGTCGTCGCCGCTATCGTCGCGACGGGCCCGCCCGGAAGGAAGAGCAGAGACTCGGTGACGCAAGGGGCGTACCCCGCAAAGTCGCCGGTCTCGCACGCCAGGATCACCATCGGCGGACCCGGCGAACCGGTCGCGAGGTGCTTCATCGCGGCCGCGCCCGTAAACTCGACCAACCTCTTACCGACGACCATCCCGTGGAAGCTGCGATTGCTCCCGTGCCCGATCATGAAGGAGAGAAGCCCGCCGCGCTTGATCTGCTGCGTCCACAACGCGGGCTGGTCCTCGGGGACACCGCAAAGCACGCTCCCCGGATCGGACGACATCACCCACTGCTCCGCCCAGCGAGGCGCGTTCGTCTCGAGCGCCTTGAGCAGTACCCCTGTCGTAACGGCGTCCAGCGCGGCGTTGAATTCCGGCGCCCCGGCCCACACCGGGAGGCGAAGGTCGTCCAGCGACGGCGGGCGGCGCTCGTAGGCGATGATCTTGCGGACGATCCGGCCGAGCTGCGCGGTGCTTCTGGCCGGGATCCGCCCGACGGGCACATCCGGGATGAGATCTCCGTCGAGGTCGCCCCAAGCTGCGTCGGAAGCGAACCGTCCGCGCCGTCCGGCCCGCCTCCCGTGGGGCTTGAATCGCCTGGTGGGCAGGTACCAGCTTTGCGTCTCGGCTTCGGGTTCGTCGTCGCCCACTAGTACGATGAAGGCGGGACGCCGGTCCAGCTCACCGACGGCCTCCGCTACCGTGCGGGTGCTGACGACGACTTCGAACCCATCCCGACGCCGGACCTCCGCCAGCGGGCGCATGGAGGCGGTGAACATCTCCCGCGTGACGACCAACCAGACGGGCTTCCGGGGTGGATCGGCGCGGGCAGGTGAGGACAGCAGCGCCAGCGATAGCAGGATGACGGGAAAGGTCCGCCCGACATCACCTCTCGGACCGGGTCTGCAACCCGCGTGCGGACGAACGGAGCGCATCGGACAGTCCTCTCAGCTCTCTTGAAGCAATACCACGGCGAAGGCGGCGATTCCCTCACCGGCCCCGACGAAGCCCATTCCCTCGTTCGTCTTGGCCTTGACGGAGACCACATCCGCGGGTAAGGCGAGCAGCTCGGCGAGGCAGGTGCGCATCTTCACCTTGTGGGCCGAGAGGTTCGGGCGCTCGGCGAGGACGGTCACGTCGCAGTTGGTGACGCAGAGGCCTTTGGCCTTCGCGAGCTGCACCGCGTGCCTGACGAACTGTGCGCTGGCGGCGCCGGACCATCGCGGGTCGGTGTCGGGGAACTGTTCCCCGATGTCCCCCGCGGCGATGGCGCCGAGGATCGCATCGGTGATTGCGTGGAGGACGGCGTCGGCGTCGCTGTGCCCGCTTAGCCCGCTCTCGCCCTCGATCCGCACTCCGCCCAGGATGAGCGGGCGGTCGTCCGCGAAGCGGTGCGAATCGTAGCCGAATCCTACGCGGTGCATGACCAGAGGGTAGCCCAAACCTCCTCGCATGACAAGACCTTGCGCCGCCGCGCGATCTCAGCCGTTACTAAGGCGTCCCCCGGATTTGACCGATTGAGCAATCTGGTGCGGGTCGTTATACGCGGTGCTCTACGGAGTACCGCACGCCTCTTCTCTGCGGTCTGGCGTGATGCATTGCTGACCGTGGACCGACGGGTCGATTCAGGACAAAAAGTGAGGAACGAGAACGCTCAAAGATCCGGGGAAGTCCTCGATATGACCGCCGACAAGGCGAGATCGGCGGAGCACCGGGAGCCCATCGCGGACGCCCGCGGCGACGGACTGGTCGGTCCGTTCCGTCTGGGCAGGTACGCGTGGGCGTCGGTGGCGTGGACGATGGCGGTCGGGGCTTTGACGATGTACATGCCCACGTGGGGCAGGCGAGCGGGCGCCCGAGGCGGACCGCTGCTGGCGTACCTTCTGCTCTGGACGTTCGGGGCCGCGGCGATCGCGGCGGCGTGGTGGAACTACAGGAACCACATCCGCCGGCAGGCCAGCGCGAGAGAGATACTCAGGGAAAACGAGGCGCGCCTTCGCCTGATCACCGAGAACGCCACGGATATCATTTGGACCGCCAGGATCGAAGGGCTGGACCGCCTGCGGGAGCTGTCGGGACGGGAGGAGGTCTATCCGCCCGCTTTGCGGGACGCCGTCAGTTGGGAGTTCACGTACGTGAGCCCGGCCAGCTATCGAATTCTGGGACGCAGGCCCGAAGAGCTCGTAGGCGACGGGCTGGTTCGGGCCATGACCCCGGCATCCCGCCGGACCGCGCTGGCGGTCCTGATCGAACAACTGACGACCGAGCTGCGGACCCCCGCCGAAGGCGGCTCGCAGACTATGGAATTGCAGTACCTACACAGGTGCGGGCGGGTGGTCTGTTGCGAGGCGACCGTCAGGTTCCTGCGCGACGAGGAAGGCGAGATCGTGGGAATAGTGGGCGTATCCCGCGACGTCACCGAGCGGAAGGAGGCGGAGGAGGCGACGCAGAAACAGCACGCGAAGCTGGCGGCGATGATCTCGGGAATGGCCGAGGGAGTACTGTTCTCCGAACCGTCCGGGGAGATCGCCGAGGCGAACGATTATCTCTGCCGGCTCCTGGAAATGGATCGCACCGACGTCGTCGGGCGGAAGGTGTACGAGCTGTTCGACGGGGAATTGTGCGAGGACATACGAGAGCACGTCGAGCGCCTGCGATCCGGCGAGACCGATGAACCCCTGGTGCTCCAGCGCCCCCTGAACGGGGCCGAGGTCATCCTCCGCTGCCAGCCCATCCACCGCACCGGGAACTACGACGGGGTGGTCCTGAACGTCGTTAACGTCACCGAGCTGGTCGCCGCCCGCCAGGAGGCCGAGGGGGCCTCCCGCGCGAAAAGCGATTTCCTCGCCAAGATGTCCCACGAAATCCGCACCCCGATGAACGGGGTCATCGGGATGACAGACCTCGCCCTCAACACCGAGCTGACCGACGAGCAGCGGGAATACATGAGCATGGTGAAGAGCTCGGCCGACGCGCTGCTCGAGGTGATCAGCGACATCCTGGACTTCTCGAAGATCGAGGCGGGCAAGCTGACGCTGGAATCGGTCGATTTCAGCCTCCGGGACGTGGTAAGGGCGACGCTGGGTCCGCTGACGTACGGGGCCGAAACCAAAGGGCTCGGACTGATCGCGGATATCCGCCCCGACGTCCCCGACGGAGTGGTGGGCGATCCGGGGAGGCTGCGCCAGGTGATCAACAATCTGATCGGGAACGCAATCAAGTTCACCGAAGCAGGCGAGATAGTCCTCCGCATCGAGAACAAGGAATTGACGGACGACGAAGGCCTGCTGCACTTCACCGTCACCGACACCGGTGTGGGCATCGCCCCGGACAAGCAGTATCGAATCTTCCAGGCCTTCGAACAGGCCGACAGTTCGACGACGCGGAAGCACGGGGGGACGGGCCTGGGACTGAGCATATCCCACCAGCTCGTGAGCATGATGGGAGGGCTTATCTGGGTCGAGAGCGAACTGGGGGAGGGAAGCACGTTTCACTTCACCGCACGGTTGGGGCTTGACGGGCGCCGAGCGTCCGAGGGAGTCGGTGAATCACCGTTCGGTGACGAGGCCCCGGCCGGTGCGCGGACGAGGTGGCAGGCGGGGATGGCGACCGAGGCGCGGGAGACCTGCGACGACCCGGGCCCGCTTCGCATTCTTCTCGCCGAAGACGATCCCGTCAACCAGAAGCTCACCTCGATCCTCCTGACCAGGCACGGACACACCGTGGCGATCGCCGAGAACGGCGAAGAGGCCCTCGCCCGCATCGCCGAGGAGACGTTCGACGTGGCCCTCATGGACGTCCAGATGCCCAGGTTGGGCGGAATAGAGGCCGCCCGCGCGATCCGCGAGAACGAGAAGGACGGCGAGGGGCGCCTTCCGATCATTGCCCTGACCGCTCACGCCATGGACGGTGATCGCGACAAGTGTCTGGCAGCTGGAATGGACGAGTACCTCTCGAAGCCCGTTGAGATCGACGCACTGTTCGAAGCCATCCGCCGCGTCGTTCCCGCCCAGTCCCCGCAACGGAAAGCCGGACGACTTCCCGCCCAGGAGGAATCCAGCGCCGGCGCCGAATCTGGCGCCTTCGACAAGGTCGAGCTGATGGGGCGGCTGGAGGGGGATGTGCGGCTGTTGGCGGAGGTCGTTGATGTGTTTCTGCGGACCTGCCCCGGCGTTCTTTCCGCCATTGGTCAAGCCGTCGATTCCCGTGACTCCCAAGCCCTGGAGCACGCCGCCCACATGCTGAAGGGCGCCGTCGCCACCCTCGCCGCCAAGCCCGCCTTCGACGCGGCGCTGAACCTGGAGATGATGGGGAGGCACGCTCAGTTGGAGGCGGCCGGTGAAGCGCTGGGGTTGCTGGAGGAGAGGATATCGTCTCTGACCTCCGCCCTTCGGACCTTCATCGACGAGGAAGTTCCGTGCGAGTACTGATCGCCGAAGATGATCCCGTCTCGTGCCGAATCCTGGCGCTCACCCTGGAGAAATGGGGATACGAGGCCGTCGTGACCCGCGATGGAGCGGAGGCGTGGGACGCCCTGAAACGCCAGGACGCTCCAAACCTCGCCATACTCGATTGGATGATGCCCCACATCGACGGGGCTGAGGTCTGTCGCCGAGTCCGCGCGCAGAGAGAACAGGACCAACCCTACATCTACCTGATCCTGCTCACTGCGAAGGGGCAGAAGGAAGACATCGTCGAGGGAATGAGCGCGGGGGCGGACGACTACATCGCCAAGCCCTTCGACTCCGGTGAGCTGCGGGCACGCCTCCATGCCGCCGGGCGAGTCCTCGAGCTGGAGTCAAAGCTGCTGTCGGCCTATGACGCCTTGCGGCATGAAGCGATGCACGATCACTTGACCGGGCTGTGGAATCGGTCGGCGATTCTGAGGATTCTCCAGAAGGAGCTGGCCCGCGCCGAGAGGGAGCGCATCCCGGTGAGTGCGGCCCTGGCCGACATCGACCGCTTCAAGAGGATCAACGACACCTACGGGCACGCGGAGGGCGATGCCGTCCTGCGCCGGACGGCGGAGATCCTCAAGGAGAACTTGCGGGAGTACGACGCGATCGGCAGATACGGGGGTGAGGAGTTCCTGATAGTACTCCCGGGATGCGCGCTCGACGACGCCGCAAGACGAGCCGACCAACTGCGGGAAACGCTGGGACAGACCGAGTTCTCCGCGTCGGGAGAGGCATTCTCGATAACAATCTGCATGGGAGTCGCCGTCAACGACGATGACGGAACGGACGGGACGGATGCGATCGTCCGGGCGGCCGACGCGGCGATGTACTGCGCGAAGCGGGCGGGCAGGAACCGCGTCGAGACCGCACCCGCCCTGGCCGGGCAGGCGCTGCCGTTTCCCTCCGCGGGCTGCTGGACTCCGACCGATGGCGTCTGATAAAGGACGCTTTCGCCGGATGGCGGCCCGAACGGGGGTACCCTCATATCGGCAGGGTGCCGGCACGCAGGAGTCGGGGGCAGCCACTTGTCCTGGAGATGTAAGTCCTGTCACTATAAGCTTATGAGCCTGTCGGCTTGCCGACAAGCATGTCCGTCCGCACGCGAGCGATCCTGTGTATATTAGCTAACCTACGCAGTTTATCAAATCTTCTCAAGTTATCAAGGAAGTGGAGCCGATCTTACCACTGTTATGCAGATTACCTATTTTAACACGGTTGTAACAAGCGGCTTTCGAGCAAAGGACCCGGTCCGGAACGGAAATCCGGGCCTCACGCACGCCGCCGGCGGTCACGGAAGGTCTTCACGGCGTCGGGAGAAGGATCGAGAACGATGACGATGGCCGAGCTGTTCACGCAGTATCTGGAGCACCTGTTTGGCGGACGCCGGGCCGAGGCCCGGGAGATGGTCTTCGCCGCCCAGGATCGAGGGGTCGCCGCGTCCAAGCTGCTGCAGACGGTGATCTGGCCGGCGATGGAGCAGGTGGAGAAGCTCTACCGGAACGATCAGATCCCGCTGATAAGGGAGCACATGGCGACGCGGATCAATCGGATGCTGGCAGACCAGCTCCAGGGCTTCCTCCGCCGCGAACCGAAGTCGGGCCAGCGGATGGTCGTCACCTGCGGGGACGGCGAGCCCGAAGAGCTCGGCGCCCAGATGACCGGCGATCTGTTCGAGGCCAAGGGGTGGAGCGTCTGGTTCGTGGGTTCCGGGGTCCCGAACGACGAGGTGCTGCAATTCGTCGGGAAGATCTCTCCGGACGTCCTGTGCGTCTACGGAACGCAGCCCGTCGGAGTGCCCAACATCCGCAAGCTGATCGACCTGATCCGGGAGGTCGGTGTCTGTGAGGAGATGCAGATCTTGGTGGTGGGCGGCGTGTTCAACCGCGCGGACGGTCTTGCCGACGAGATCCAGGCGGACCTGTTCGCCAAGAACGTGCAGGAAGCGATGCGGACGGTGGACGACCATCCGGTGCGGGTCCCCAAACCGGACATGCCCCAGCCCGGGCGTCGCCGCAAACGCAAACCCAAGGCCGCGCTGCCGAAGATGCGAAAAGCCAAGGCGTCCGTCCGCGCCTGACAACAGATGCACCACCGAGGGGGGTTCGCCACGGACGGCGAGCGGGGGGTCGGTGCTTGGGGGGAGGGCGGTAAGCCCCGAACGGAACCGGTCGTCCGAGAGGACGGCCGGTCTTATTTTGGTGTGCCGGGCATGGGACGATTACCTGGAGGTGGAAGTCCTCTGGAGCCCCTGCCCAGAGGAACTCCGCTTCGGAACGCGGAGGTCGTCCGCACCCAGCAGAACGCCCCGGTGTAGGCGGCGGAGTGGAAGCGGCTCGGACAGGATGCGTCCCGGGTGTGTTCATGGAGAGAGAATCAGTTCGGCTCGGTAGCGAACTTCAGCGTATCGTCCGGGTCGGTGAAGCGAAGGTAGAAGCTCCACCGGCTGCGCATGTGGCCGGCCGTCAGGTCGATCTGGTTCCAGCCTTTCTCGAGACCGATCTCCGTCTTGAACCTGCTGTGGCTGTAGCGAGGGACGTCGGCCCCGACGCTGGTGTACGCCTGCGAACCGTTGACGTATACCGCCATGAAATCGCTGCCGCCGAGCGCGACCTGGTAGGTTCCGCCGGTGGAACTGTGGAGGTAGGTCTTCGCGCAGGCCCCGGCGAAACTGACTCTGTCGTACGGCCTCTCGAGATACACCGTCCCGCCGGACTGCGCCCTCAGGCTCTGCCACTTGGCGACCATCCCGCCCTTGCCTTCATAGACGGCCTGGGGATCGACCCTCTCTCCCGGCACCGGAAACGCGTTCACGGCGGCCGGTAAGGTCGACGGCAGACTAGGACACTCCTGACTTCGCAGCCGGGCGCTGCGGGCCTTGGCGGCCGCGCCGA
>SDBT01020481.1_pt1 | contig 10342 bp, 12 predicted proteins | sample 2277101 | NCBI WGS metagenome assembly SDBT01 (sample SAMN10404973, study PRJNA504765) | marine sediment metagenome | isolation source: marine sediment core GS10_PC15, 103 cmbsf | place: Arctic Ocean: Southern Knipovich Ridge | collected 2010
ATTTACGCCATTTGATTTTAACACACTACACACAGCGCAGAAAAATAGTACGCATACCAAAACCACTCGTTTGCCACAAGATTTTGTTACACCACAAAACAGTACTATTGCAAAAACACAACTACTAACACCTGTAAAAAATAATAGTATATATCAGAAAAATACGGTTACTCCATCACAACCGACCCTTTTTGAACATACACAACAAAAAAAGAGTGATTATCATCTTATTGGCCATTATCACAAAACATACATTCTAATCGAGCAAAAAGATGGCTTATTTTTAATTGATCAGCATGCAGCGCATGAACGTATTTTGTACGAACTTTTTGAAAAAAACTTTCAAAAAGTTGCGAGCACCGCACTGGTTTTTCCGCAAATTATAAATATATCGCAAGAAAATATGCACAGTATTGAGCCGCATCTTTCTATTTTTAAAAAAAATGGCATTATGATCGAACCGTTTGGCAAAACACAACTTATTATTCAAGCAACGCCATCACATGTAAAAAATATTGCACTTGAAGATGTGGTGAAACAAGTAATTAGTTGGATTAATGAATATCAGCATATTCAACCGGATGAATTTTTTACCGTCATTAACGAAAAACTACGCGCGCAAATGGCGTGCAAGGCGGCAATAAAAGCGGGTGATTCATTAACACGTGAACAGATGCTACAATTATTAGATGATTTGCATAAAACCAATAATCGATTTACTTGTCCACATGGCCGCCCAACTGGATGGTTACTTTCTTTGCATGAAATAGAGAAAAAATTTAAACGCAGAACATAAAAATAAAGCCCTTACATATCATCCGCACTTTTAGGTACCCTTTTTAAAGGGTAAATGCAAAAAAAATAGATATATTAAACCAAAAAAGGGAAGTGGGTGAAAGGTGTCACATTTATTATGTGCATCATACTTATACACAACCTTTATTATTGCATGAAAAAAGATGATCCCGTAACCTTGATTAGTTGCGATGGAAAAGAAATAACGATATCAAAAAAAGCAGCGTATCTTTCTCGTATCATTAAAAATCTATGCTCTATTGCCATAATGGAAGAAGCAGAAAATAATATAATTAAGTGTAGAAATATTGATACTAAAACATTAATGAATATAGCTCATTTACTCGAACATACAATAAAACATCCCGCACCAACAATACCATCTTTTGCACACATAGTAGCAGTCACATTTTTACAAAAAAAATCCAATTCCGTTACACAGTCCATTATTAATTATATTCTTGACCGTAATAGATCAAAATCACACCCGAAATATTATGATCTTGATCACATCAAAAAATATCTTGTTGCTGTCGATTTTCTTGATATTCCGTTACTCATAAATGCACTCGCAAAATTACTGGTGTCAATATCAAATCATACTCTTATAAACCGTATAGTTACGAACAACTTTTTTTCTCCAACTATTATTCGACATATAAAAAAACATATAATTTTGCATAAATATGGCCTTAAAGAACTGAGTATTGCTGATTATATAAAACGGACATTTCCCCAAAAAAACAAAACTGACATTCTCAAAAAACTACACTCCCCGCGTTACAGCATCAAATTATTTAGAAAAAAAATCACCAGCTTACATGGTATAGCAATATTGTCTGACAAATCGGTTACTTCAATGAACTTAGGTTTTAATTTTATTTCTGACCCATTTAATGATCCCAACTGCCCTGTCAGTCCATTTCACCCATTTAATTGCTTAAAAAAACTTGATTTAGCATTGTGTAAATTAACGGAAATACCAAATAATTTTTTTAATGGCTTATCTCATTTAGAGATACTCAATATAAGCTCAAATCGTATACATTATATTCATGCCAGCGCTTTTAATGGATTGTATGCCCTAAAACGATTGGATCTTTTTTGCAATAAACTACACACTGTTGATGAATATTGTTTCCAGAAATTATCTCGTCTAGAAATACTCAACTTAAGTCTCAATGAGATAAAAACGGTACATCACGATGCGTTCAAAAATCTGCAACAATTAATAAAATTAGACCTGTGCTGCAATAAAATAAAAACCATAGACGAACAAACATTTTTGCACCTTGGAAATTTGACCAAACTGTCACTTTCTTGCAATAAAATAGCCACCTGCACTACTAATCTTTTTAAGGGACTTTATACATTAAATAAACTTGATTTATCTGACAATAATATGCATCAATTTGATGTTGAAAAAATAGCAACCGAATTAAAAAATCTCACCTTTTTAAATCTTCGTAAAAATCATCTTAATATATCCAGTCATGTGCTAAAAAAAATGCCATATCCAGTATACATTGACCCCCAAAAAAACTAACTATTTACCGAAAATTTTCGATATAAATATGCAAAACCAAGCGATATTAATAACAACATAGTGTTTTTACCTAAAAATGGTACTAAAATGCTTGGTATTGGAGAAATAAATGATACCAGAAATAATGCAATCCATAAATTTTTACCACCAGATTTAATCAATTGATAACTATTTCGTAGCGCATTAATAACACCAGTATTTTTATCAATAATGTAATAAATAGGAAATGTTAGATAAACCAAATCAATCAAGAAAATTAATGGAGAAATAAATGAATGAAACAAGATTATTTGTACGGATGAACCCAACATACCAACTACTTTGCTATATAATATGCCAAAAACTCCTGATATAAAGAAAATTATTATTATTTGTATAATGCGAATTGATAAAAAGACTCTTTTGAATGAAATGGCCCTGGCATCATGTACATTAAGTGACAATATACATAAAACAACCCCTATTAACGCACGATAAATCAACGGAACTGATATTACTAAGAAAATAAAAGGAAGAGGCATGACAGCTATATTGATTTTTATCCAAGCAAAAATTACTTTTGCCAATACCTCCACAATAATATTGACTACACCTAAAAAAAGCACATATGCAAATAAACCTTCAGCAAAAAAAGTGCGAAATGCATATTGTACTGGTTCAAAAACATTGTGTAATTTTTGTGCCATATTATCCTTGTTATTTGATGTAGATTTTATACGTTATACGTTAAGTGCAATTAATAATACCTGTAATATGGCATTCACACAAAAAAAGATATTTATGAAAAAATCTAAAATTACTTATTAACTATTTATCGAAAATTTTCGATATAAATATACAAAACCAAGCGATACCAGTAACGACGTAGTAGTCGTACCTAAAAATGGTATCAACATAGTTGGTATCATAGAAATAAATGATATCAACAATAATGCAATCCACAAACTTTTACCACCAGATCTAATTAATTTATAACTACTTTTTAGTGCATTTATTACACCAATATTTTTATCAATAATGTAATAAATAGGAAATGTTAGATAAACCAAATCGATCAGGATAAGTAGTGGAGCAATAAATGAATAAAACAAGATTAGTTGTGCGGGTGAATCCAACATACCGGCTATTTTGTCATACAATATATTTAAAGCTCTAGATCCCAAGAAAATTATTATTATTTGCACAATACGAATTGATAAAAAGACCCTTCTGAATGAAACCGGCCTGGCATCATGTACATCAAGTGACAATATACATAATGCAGTCCATATTAATGCCTGATAAGTTAACGCCACTAATATTACTAAAAAAAATAAAGAAGGAGGTATAACGTCTATGTTGATTCTTATTTGAGCAAAAATTACTTTTGTTAACACCTCTGCAATAATATTAATTACACCTAAAAAAAGCACGTATGCAAATAAGCCTTGTGTGAAAAAAGTGCGAAATGCATAGTATACTGGTTCAAAAGCATTGCGTAATTTTTGTGCCATATTATCTTTGTTGTTTTTATATATTTTATAAGCTCAATATAATTAATTATATCGTTAATATGGGATTCTTACAAACAACTGCTTAAAAAAACTAACTATTTACCGAAAATTTTCGATACAAATATACAAGACCAAGTGAGGTTAATAATAACCCAATATATTTACCGACAAGTGGTAAAAAATGAATTGGTATTGGAACTAATACAACGAGTAACATCGCACAACATAACTGACCACCACCAGATGTGGTTAATTGGTAACTATTTCGCAGCGCATTAATAACACCAGCGTTTTTATCGACAAAGAAATAACTGCTAAATAAAAATATAAAATATATTAGCGCGGCAAAAAAAATAAACAACATCATAGTTAAAAATCTAAATGGTCCTGCTATTAATCCGATATTCATCAAAAGAAAAAGGGGGATACCCAATATCGCTAATAATATACTATGGGTTGATATAATTTTTGGTACTGCACGAATTGATAAAGCAATATTTTTCAGCGAACTAAAACCTTTATCATGTATATCAAGTGCCAATTTGCACACGGCTGCCCACATCCATGCTGTATAGATAATTAGTATTGCTATTATCGCGCCTAAACGAAAATAAAAAGTTAACGCTAAATTTTTCATAAAGTTTAACGGTGGCATCATTCCCATAATATTTTCTTGTTGTTGATGCATCATAAGGTTTTTAAACTGAAAAAACATTGGCCAACCAATAGCTACTACAATTGCTGACATGATAATATGTGCAACAGATAATAAAAGCACATATAAAAAAAGTATTTTAATGTGCTTATAAAAAGTGCGGAATGCATATTGTACTGGTTCAAAAACAGAGTGTAATTTTTTTTCCACTAATTTCCTTTATTTACTTGTTAACGCACGATACATATGAACGAACGCAAATGAACTGGTCGGTACTAAAATGATGAAACCTAAAATACTAAATCGTGCTAGGCCACTAATAATCATCGTCAGCCCCCATAATCCAATTAATTCTGCCGCATAACCAGTTGTAACACGATAACTGTTACGTAATGAATCAATGATTCCCGCATTTTGATCTACAATAAAAATACTGAACAGTCCAAAACGCGCTGACCAAATCAGTCCGGGAATAACAAACAACGTTAAACCAAATGCAACAATTAACAGATAGAGCATACCACTTATAAATAATTTCGGTGCAAGATACGCGTAACGAAATAATAAATCGAGTGCAACCGGTTTTTTATCATGTAAATTTAATATTATTTTTGTATACCCGGCCATTATGGCACAAGACATAAAACAAAAAAATAATACTGAAAATAAAAGGCGCAATGATGCAATATTCATTAATGGCGCAATTGCAGTAATACAATCATGCCCAACACAGGTGCGTAGACCCTCAGCAATTACACGAATCTGATTACCCACATTAATGTTCAATAATGCAATTAGTGCAAAGGTTGTTAATAAAACTGCCGCGCATACTGCAACTGTTTTGAGTAAAAAATGAATATTATCAAGTGCTGCGCGAAATCCAAATACCACCATATCATATAATGAATGCTGTTTCCCGTTCATATACTGCCCCCTAAAACAGGTAGAAAAAACTACCATTAATACATTATTACGCCCTATATCATAACATCTTGCTAACGAAAATAACAAAAATATATTTAAAAGCGCAACATATTCAACCAAGCTTGCAGCATAAATTGCAATGAAGGTAGACCACGTAATCGTAATCCATGATTAATTAACGACACAGCGAATAACATAAACATAATGCGCCACAAAAAACTATTAGTGGTCCGACTTAGATTTAGCCACTCTTCAACGCGCTTTTAAGAAGTGGGGGCTTTTTGTAATAATTACATATTTGAAAAGTGGGCATACTTTTATTGCCCAGTTTTCTCCACGCACCGTTTGCATGATGCAATGCATTTTTGACAACTACTGATTAAATCTTTACATGCATCAATACATTCTTTACTATTACCACCAGTACAATGCTCTATACATTCTGCGCATTGTTTTATGCAGGCTTCACAATTTTTGATACAATCATCCATAACAGTTTTGCATTCTTGATCGGTGCATTTTGTTACATATTCTTTGCATTGAGCAACACATTCTCTACAAATTTCAATGCATTCATTACATATTTTCACACATTTATCACATGCACGTGTGCATGCATCTTTATTGTCTGCACTACATGTACTAATACATTCTTTGCATACCTTAATACATTCTTCACATTTTTGTATACAAGCTTTACACGTATCAATATGTTTCACTTCTTCTCTCCTTTTTAAAAAAATAATAATAAAATTTAATATAATATTTAACTAAACTTAACAAAAATTCAATGCTCGAGCAAGGTAGTAATTTTCTATCATTGGGCGAAATAAGGTTTCTAAAATAATTGCGAATCGTTAGGATAATAAACTTATTTTTTACGAAGAATTAGACCCGGAAGGATTAAAATCTGAAGAAAGAAAGTCATTGCCTGGAGTTGTCGGTGTTCAACAATTAGAAGTAAATGCTACTATATAATAAACTATGAAGAAAAATTCATAGTGCTTCAGCACATAAGAAAGGAGTGTAGCATGGGGAATAATCAAAAATCCTTATTCAAAAAATTTATTCTGGCACTTGTTGGAACTATAACAACTGCAATCTGCTGCTTTACTTCCCTTTTAGTAATACTTTTAAGTTTTATCGGTCTAAGTTTTATTGTTCCTTATCTTGACTATATTCTTATCCCACTTCTGTTTATGTTTTTTATTTTAACAGTAATATCTTTTCGCACGTGGTATCTAACTAAAAAGGCGAATTAAAATGGATAAATTTGATCTTGTTATTATTGGTGGAGGGTCTGGGGGAATTGCTGCTACAATAAAAGCAAATCAATTAAAAGCAAAAACTGCATGAACGTAACTTGGTAAAAAAATTACAAACAAAAAAACATTTAAAAGCGCAACATATTCAACCATGTCTGCAACATAAATTGCAATGAAGGTAGACCACGTAATCGTAATCCATGATTAATTAACGACACAGCGAATAACATAAGTATAATGCGCCATAAAAAACTGTTCGTGATAAATAAAAAAATCACAATGCCGATAATAATAAAAAATAATCCAACAGAACGGTGTGCAGAATAATACATAGTCATACCTCCTTATCATATATAATAATTAACTATTCTTACTGAGAGTTTATAAATAAAAAAGCTACAATTTATTTTTTATAGGGCTGAATAGCAAGTTCAAGCCCAAGAACATGTAATACCGACCTTAAACTGGTTAATTTTGGATTACCTTTTTTTGAAAGCATTCGATACAAATTTTCACGATTAAGATCTGCTTGCTCGGCCAATGTAATCATATCACCACCTTGTGCCTCAAGAACATCTTTAAGTGCAAGTAAAAATACACGTTGGTCTTCATCCATAAGTGCAGCATTAAGATAAGCATGCGCCTCTCTTGGATCTTGTAATTTTTGTAATAAATATTCTTGAAAATCTTTGTGCTTTTTTTTCATATTATGCATCCTTAAAATTAAGCCAATACCGCTTTGCTTTTGCAATATCACGATTTTGGCTCCCCTTATCACCACCTATTAGCAGAATAATAAGACCTGTTCCTTTTTTACCAAAATAAATACGATATCCTGGGCCATATCTTATACGAAGTTCTATTACACCATCACCATCTTTAATACGTTTACAATCACCAAAATTACCCAATCTAATACGAGCTATTCTGGTCAAGATTATTGCTCTAGCTTTAATATCAAGATCATCAAGCCAGTCAATAAAGGGTTCTTTACCTGTGCGTGTAGAATAAGTGATAATTTTTAACAGAGCCATACAATAATCGTAGCTTTAAAGCAACATCGAGTCAATAGGTAATTTGGAATTTTGGAAAATTAGTTAAAATGATGCTAAAATAACAAATATGGATACATTCAATATAATAAAAATATTTCTTGGCTTAATCAGCCTTTTTATAATCATCTGGATTACCTGGCGTTTATTTTCACGCCGTTATTCATTACCCTGTCCAACATGGTTAAGCTGGCTAGTCGAAATGGATAACCCTTTTTCTAAAATCAACCGGGCAGCTACCATTATTGAACATTTAGATCTTCAGCAAGGCATGAAGGTATTAGATGTCGGTTGTGGTCCAGGAAGACTTACCATCCCTGTTGCTAAAAAAGTCGGCGAAAAAGGTGAAGTAGTAGCCATGGATATCCAAGCCAGTATGCTGCAAAAAACACAGAAAAAAGCGCTGGCAGAAAATTTGAAAAATATTATATTTCTTCATGCCGGGATAGGAGAAAAAAAATTAGAACATAATAAGTTTGATCGGGTTTTGTTAGTGACTGTTTTGGGTGAAATTCCAAATCGGAAAGCAGCGCTAAAAGAAATTACCCCCCACCGTTCGCCCTGAGGGGAGCGAAGCGGACTTGAAGGGTATTTAAACTTGCTAAAAAAAATGAATCTACAAAAACATTTTAATATTCCAGAATTAAACGGAAAAAATACCATAATAAGTCAAATCATTAAATAATTATAAACCCTTCGACTCCGCTACGCTTCCCTCAGGGCGAACGGTGGGGGGTATTTTTTTTCGTAAACATTATTTAATGATTTTTATAAAGTAGCTGTTTGGGAAAATGTGTAGAGCTTAGCAAATGTTTCTATAATTTATAAACAGGCTCAAAAATAAGAAAAAAAGGTATCCCGATCAAATACATTGCTGCATAACTAAAAACCCCTCAAGTTCACTGCACTTTTTTTACAGCAAACAATGAAGGGTAATTTTTTTTCGTAAGTATCCTTTTTAAGGATTTTTTATTAAGGGCTGAATTTTCAAGCGGCCATTACTATTTTAATCAATAAATGTTATTGCCTGGCCAATTTTATCAGCTCGACCGGTTCGGCCAATTCTATGAATGTAATCTTCATATGTTTGTGGTAAATCAAAATTGATCACATGAGATACATCACTAATATCTATACCACGCGCAACAACATCAGTTGCCAAAAGAATATTCGTTCTACTTTTTTTGAACGATAATAACGCTTTTTTTCTTTGGGCCTGTGTTTTATTACCATGAATTGTAGCAACCATAAACCCACGCTCGCGAAGAATTCTTGATAATTTATCGGCAGCTCGTTTGGTTCTCAAAAAAGTGATCACTTTTTTAAATTCTGACTTAATCAATAAATCATGCAATAAATCAACCTTACTGTTTTTATTAACTTTTATAACGTCTTGATTTATATTTTCAGCAGACTGCCTTGTTTTCACACTCACTGAAACAGGATTGCGTAAAAAGCCATTCATGAGAGTTTTAACAGCGTTTGATATAGTTGCAGAAAAGAATAAAGAATGACGCTTGGCTGGTAATTTTTCAATAATATGTTTTATATCATGTATAAATCCCATATCAAGCATCGTATCGACTTCGTCCAAAACAATAGAACTATAATCACTGAAGCGTATAATATTATTTCTTTCCAGATCTATTAATCGACCCGGAGTACCAATAATAAATTGTGGATCTCTTTTTAGCTTTCTCATTTGAAGGCCGATATTTACTCCACCGATACACAATGTGGAAAAAAGACCGGTGTTATACTTAAAAACATCGAGCTCACCGCAAATTTGATCTGCTAATTCTCTCGTTGGAGCAATAATTAATACACGTGCTGTTTTTTTAGTTAAAACATTATGTATTAATGGAATCAAAAAAGCTGCTGTTTTACCCGTACCAGTATTTGCAGTAGCAATAACATCCCTGCCATCTAGAATAAGTGGAATTACTTCATCTTGAACTGGCGTTGGATTTGTATATCCCTTATAAGCAATATTTTTTTTAATGCATTCTTTGATTGCAAAATCCGTAAAATTATGTTTCGGAACATAGGTTGGAGCTACTGATTGCTCTTCAACTTTTTTAATAAACAAAGATGGATCAAACTTTTTGACCACTCTGCCTCTTGGGCGAGAATAACGAGAGCCAGAATAACGTGGTTTCGTAGAACTGGAATAACGAGAACTTGTGGAGCTTGAATAACGTGAACCCGTAGAACGAGAGTCATTAGAACCAGAATAACGAGAACCCGTAGAACGAGAGTCATTAGAACCAGAATAACGAGAACCCGTAGAACGAGAGTCATTAGAATTAGAATAACGAGAACCCGTAGAGCGAGAGTCATTAGAACCAGAATAACGAGAACCCGTAGAACGAGAGTCGTTAGAATTAGAATAACGAGAACCCGTAGAGCGAGAATCGTTAGAACCAGAATAACGAGAACCCGTAGAACGAGAGTCATTAGAATTAGAATAACGAGAACCCGTAGAATGAGAATCGTTAGAATTAGAATAACGAGAACCCGTAGAATCAGATCTACTTTTCATACGTCTTTTATTGTCATCTCTGGTGTTACTTACTTTTTTATCACCAGTTTTATTGTAGTCTGTTTTATAA
>SDBT01020483.1_pt1 | contig 10342 bp, 14 predicted proteins | sample 2277101 | NCBI WGS metagenome assembly SDBT01 (sample SAMN10404973, study PRJNA504765) | marine sediment metagenome | isolation source: marine sediment core GS10_PC15, 103 cmbsf | place: Arctic Ocean: Southern Knipovich Ridge | collected 2010
GCCCAGCGGCTTTATGGAAAGAAACGAATAGAAGCTGGCAACCCCATAGACCTCATGGACCGGTATGGCCAGCGATTCGGCCAGCGCGACGACAACCTCTTCGGACACATGGCCGTACCGGCGTTGCGCCTCCTGCAGGCACACCACAAGGTCAGCCCGGTCTTTTGGCAGTGTTATAACTCCTTTATCAGCCATATCACTATTTCCGACGGCTCAGCCTTTTATGATAAGCGCTTTATCCGCCCTCTCTTCTCCAGCCCGCCTTACTTTTCTCAGCGCCCCCGATGGGCACAGCTCGATACAGGCATCACAGTCCTGACAGGTTTCGTTGTCCAGCGGCTGGTCACAGCCATAAATTACCTTGCTTTCGAAACCACGGTATGCCGTGCTGAAAAGCGGCTCGTCTTTTTCGTTTTTACAGACCATAACGCAACGTCGGCACTGCACGCACTTGGACATATCACGTATCATCCTGGGGTGCTCATCCTCGACCGGGTAGTAGTGCTTTCTGGCTCTGAAGCGGGGCAGTCCAATCTCAAGGTCGGCGGCAATACGTCGCAGCTCGCAGATATTGGCCTTATCACAGATAAGGCAGGCGTCAGGGTGGCTGGCCAGCATCAGCTCGACCAGGATTTTGCGCGTGGCAAGTACTTTTGGCGAGTGAGTCTGTATCACCATGCCTTCGGCAATAGGGGTATGGCAGGAGCCGACCAGCGTCCGCGTGCCTTCCACTTCAACGACGCAAAGTCGGCAGGCACCGATGGGTTGCAGGTCCGGGATATAGCAGAGGGTCGGAATATCGATGCCTTTTTCCTTGGCCGCCTCCAGGATGGTTACGCCGGGACGGCTGCTTACCGCTTTGCCGTTAATAGTCAGGTTTATATTGTTACCCACGTTTAACTAAAATGAACTTATACGATGATGCTATTTAGACAGTCAGGGGGTGCACACACAACCGCACCCCATAATTATGTTACCACATAGGAAAACGGTCGACAAGTTCAGCCCGCTGCAATTAATGCTTTCGCGATGGCATCATCGTTTGCCGTTCAATTTGCCACTGTGATAAACTTTGGGAGATTCCACATGAAGATTCTGGTAACCAATGACGACGGTATAGCGGCTGACGGTCTCTGGATACTGGTACGGGAACTGACCAGCATCGCCGAGGTCGTGGTCGTTGCTCCGGATAGAGAACAGAGTGCCGCCGGAACTGCGGTAACGCTCTGGGAGCCGCTGCGGATAAGAAAGGTACATCCGGTGGTTCCAGGGGTGGAAGCGTGCGCAGTCGAAGGTACGCCATCAGACAGCGTCCTGCTGGCGCTGGGCAGCCTGGTGAAAGGCAAAATCGACCTCGTCGTTTCCGGCATAAACTGGGGGATGAATCTGGGGGATGACATTTATATCTCGGGAACGGTAAGCGCCGCCCTGCAGGGTTATCTGCATGGCTATCCCGCCCTGGCTGTTTCCGCCGAACGAGATAGTGAACCCGGTTTTCAGACTGCGGCCAGGCTGGCCACCATGCTGGCGGGACGGCTCATCGCCAGCCCACCACCAGATAACTTATTTCTCAACATCAATGTGCCCAACCTGCCACTGGCTAAAATCGGACGCATTCAGGTCACCACGCTGGCCAACGAGAGCCATATAAATACCGTCACCGAGGGAAATGATGGCAAGCGGAATTACTACTGGCTGGTGCGACAGAGACTTGACAGCAGCCAGAAACGGAAAACGGACGTCTGGGCCGTGGACCACGATAACATATCCATAACGCCCCTGTTTACCAGCCTGCCCACCAGAACTCTATCCACGCTGTTGAATAAGCTCTGCTCCGGCCTGCTTGAGGAATTAACCGGGTCTGCCGTGTGAGTTCACCATGTCGCATTACATTGGCGTCGATATAATTGAAATAGGTCGCATTAAGGAGGCGGTGAATCACTGGGGAGAAAAGTTCCTCAGGCGCATCTACACCGAGTCAGAACTGGCTGCTTACCGCAATAAACCGTCGTCGCTGGCGGCGCGCTTTGCCGGCAAAGAAGCGGTCATGAAGCTCCTGGGCACGGGCAGATATGGAATTCACTGGAGAGAGGTTGAGACGCTCTCCATGCCCGGTGGTAAACCACTGGTAAATCTGTACGGAAGAGCACTGACCAGGGCCAGTGAGCTGGGCATTAAAGAGATTGCCATCAGCCTTTCTCATTCCAAGGAATACGCGGTCGCTTACGTAAGTGCCATCTCGGAAACAAATCAATCTACAAAGTCGGACAACCAGCCGAGAAAAACGGATTCGTGAGCGATACAGAAGGAACGCCGGTCATTAAAAAATCCAAAAATTTTTATGGCTACTGGATAATTGCGGCCTCGGTGCTGTGCCTAGGAACCTTTTCCGGAAGCGGCGTTGCTTCTTTCAGTCTCTTTGTCAATTCCCTGCAATCCGAGTTCGGCTGGGGTAGAGGCGAGATTATGCTCGCTTTCTCCATTTTTTATTTGCTCACCGGCGTGGCGGCACCACTGGTCGGCGGCATCGTCGACCGTTATGGAGTCAGGGGAGTAATATCCTTTGGAGCACTGGTCACCGGTCTCGGTTTTGTTTCTCTTTACATGCTGGAGAGCCTCTGGCACCTCTATGTAGCTTACTTTTTCATCGGCGCCGGCATGGCAGCTTTCGGTCACGTGCCGGCGAGTGCCATGGTCTCCAACTGGTTTGTCAAGAAGCGCGGTACGGCTATCGGTATCATGTCTACCGGCATTGGCATGGGCATTTTCGTGGTGGCGCCACTGGTCGGCGGCTTTCTCATCCCGGTCTTTGGCTGGCGGGTAGCCTACCTTACACTGGGAATAATGGCCTGGGGTTTAATCCCGCTGGCCATCTTCGTTGTCAGAACCAAGCCCGCCGAAATGGGTCTTTATCCAGATGGTGTCACCAGCCCTGAAGAAGTAGCCGAAATAGGAGCATCCAGCCAGACCACAAAGGGATTGGACCTCAGAGCAGCGCTGGGTACCATGGCATTCTGGCTGGTGTCAGTCACTTTTTTCGCCAGCGCGTTCAGCTCGCTGGGGTTTAACCAGAGCCTGGTACCATATTTACAGGATGCCGGCTTCTCGGTGGCACTGGCAGCCAGCGCCCTGACCATTACGGGCCTGGGCAGCGCCATCGGTAAATTTTCCTTCGGCTGGCTTTGCGATAAGATTAAAGCGAAACAGGCGTGTGCTCTCAGCATTGTCCTGCTGTCGGCTGCCGCGATTATACTGATATTTATCCGCTCCACATCCCCTCTGGCCATTATCTGGCTTGACGCCCTCATTTTTGGGTTGGGGGCGGGAGGCTGGCTGCCCACCATGTCCATGCTGATCAGCCGTAATTTTGGCCTTGCTTCCTATGGAACCATCATCGGCATGGTATCGCTGTTGCAGGCTATCGGCGGCGCCGCCGGCCCTCTACTCAGCGGATATATGTTCGACACCACGAATACGTATTACTGGACATTTATCATCTTCTTATGTCTGTATGCCGTGGCCATCCCCGCCGTTCTGGCGGTGCGCCGGCCCAAATCATTCGTTTGAATAATCCCGGGACATCGTTTTGGACAATAGATGTTTGAATATGGTCTAATATCTGTTTGAAAACGTCACCGAATTATCGCCCGATTTACGCATAGTCTTTTCTCGGTGGACTGAATGCGCTAATCATCACCATCCGGTGTTCGTGAGTTACACCTCCGTGAATAACGCCAGGAGGGGCAAGAAATACATCCCCCTGCTTTAATAACTGGCTTTCATCGCCCATTTTCATATCAAACTCGCCTTCGATTATTATGGCCACTTCCTCAGATGGATGGCTATGTAACGGTGATTCTGAGTGAGGCTGTAAGGTGACGTCACAGAGCATGACGTTCTTTCCCGAAATAGCACGAACCAGGAACCCCGGTGCTGGCTCAATTACCTTAAAGCTCTCATGACCAAAATGATAAAACATCGCTTACCTCCGTTTAGATTATTAACGCTCGGTTGAATTGAATTATAGCCCTATTTCAGTTATTATCAAAGTCTGATTCTTCAGTAACCTTCCCGGAGAAATCCTGCCCCAAATATTTGCCCATATTGTTAATTTAATCCCAGATTAATGATAATATAGTATATGCCCTTTCGCTGGAGATATATCGCCCTTCCTGTATTCTTCCTGCTCCTTGCTGTCGGCCTTGTCATTTTCTTTTACTCGAAGCTTCCCGGGGAAGTTGCTTACCACTTCAGGGACAGCCTGCCCGACCGATGGACAGGCCGTGGTGCTGCTACCGCCTGGCTTTTGGTGCCACAGTTCCTGCTGACCGGCCTCGGTGCTGCCATCGTTATAGGCGTAATCCGGCTTGGCAGTCGTTTCCAGTCGACCGCCGGTAAACGTTCCGAAGCGTTGCTATTGCTCATGGGCAACATGGTCGCCCTGCCGCAGATCGTCCTCGCCTTTGCAATGCTGGCCATTTTCAGCTACAATTCGTACGGGCTGTACCTCATGCCTTTATGGTTATTCGCTGTAATTGCCATGGGCCTTGGAGGCATCGTTCTAGGTGCACTTTTCTTCCTCGCCATACAGCAGGCTCTGGCAAAGAAGTTATAATTACCATATGGCATACATTAGGGAGTACCAGTAATGGCAGAAAAAACACCAGGCATCGTTACCATGGAGAAGATTGTCTCGCTCAGCCAGCGGCGGGGCTTCATTTTTCAGAGCAGTGAAATCTATGGCGGACTATCAAGCTGCTGGGACTACGGGCCGCTGGGGGTGGAACTGAAGCGGAACGTAAAGCAGGCCTGGTGGCGTGCCGTCGTCCAGGAACGCGATGACATGGTGGGGCTGGACGCCAGCATTCTGATGCACCCGCAGACGTGGGCGGCCAGCGGACACCTTGAACAGTTCACCGACCCGTTGGTGGAATGCAAGCAGTGTCATCTGAGATGGCGCAGCGATGAGGTGACCGACAACACCTGCCCTTCCTGCGGCGGTGAGCTTACCGAGCCGCACCTGTTCAATCTGATGTTCAAGACCTTCATGGGGCCGGTGGAGGAGGACGCCAACGTGGTCTACCTGCGACCTGAGACCGCGCAGGGCATCTTTGTCAATTTCGAGAACGTGCTCAACACGACGCGGAAACGGCTGCCTTTCGGCATCGCCCAGCTCGGGAAGGCTTTCCGCAACGAGATAACCACCGGCAATTTCATCTTCCGCAGCCGCGAGTTCGAGCAGATGGAAATCGAATATTTTGTAAGACCGGAAACAGCCGATGAATGGTTCGATTACTGGCTTGAGGAGAGACGCAAGTGGTATCTGAACCTCGGCATCAGGGAAGAGAATCTCCACCTGCGTCCCCATGGCGATGAAGAACTGGCCCACTACGCCCGGAAGTGCTATGACATCGACTACAATTTCCCCATGGGCTGGGCGGAACTTGAAGGTATTGCCAATCGCGGCGATTACGACCTGGTGCAACACGCCAAATACAGCGGCAAAGAAATGACCTACTTCGACGAGGAGTCAAACGAGCACATCGTTCCCTATATCATTGAACCATCGGCGGGTGTTGACCGCTCCGTGCTGGCCTTCCTCTGCGATGCCTACGATGAGGAAATCGCCCAGGGCGAACTGCGGGTGGTACTACACCTTCACCCCACCCTGGCGCCTTACAAGGTGGCCGTGCTGCCGCTGAGCAAGAAAGAGAACCTGGCGAAGGCCGCCAGGGAGGTATATGATAGCCTGCGGCCATGCTGGATGGTCCATTACGATGATACCCAGAGCATCGGTCGGCGTTACCGCCGTCAAGATGAGGTTGGCACCCCGTTCTGCGTCACCATCGACTTCCAGTCGCTGGAGGACAACCAGGTTACCATCCGTGAGCGCGATAGTATGAACCAGATACGGGTCCCCATCGCCACCCTCAAAGATACGCTCGCCGCCAAGCTGGCCGGCGAAGACCTCTTTGTGCTTCCTCCCGGCGGCCAGATATGGAAAGAAGAAACTAAAGGAGGATAAATTGAAAATCCTCCACTTCGCCGATTTACATCTCGGCGTTGAGACCTACGGACACACCGACCCGACCACGGGACTGTCCACACGCCTGCTCGATTTCCTCGCTTCCCTGGATAAGGTCGTCGATTACGCCATAGAGAACGAAGTAGACCTGGTCATCTTCTGCGGGGATGCTTACAAGACCCGCGAGCCTACCCAGACCCAGCAGCGAGAGTTTGCCAGGCGCATCAACCGCCTCTCATCAAATGACATACCCATTTTCCTCCTCGTTGGCAACCACGACCTGCCCAACGCCATTGGCCGGGCCACCAGCACCGAGATTTTCGATACCCTATCGGTGAAAAACGTCTATGTCTCCAACCGCCCCGAGATTTATAACATCCCCACCCGCAGCGGTGTCATACAGGTGGCCTCGCTCCCGTGGCTGAGACGCAGCGCCCTGCTGAGTCGAGAGGACACCAAGAACCTCGACTTCGAGCAGATGAGGGAAAGGCTGCAGCAGGCGTTGACCGGTGCCATTGAGCTTCACGGCTCCAAGCTTGACCCCAAGTTACCCGCCATCCTCGCCGCCCACGTATGGGTCGTCGGCGCCCAGATAGGCACGGAGAAGCAGATGACCATCGGGCAGGAGCACGTCCTGCTGCTGAGCAACGTGGCCAACCCAGCCTTTGACTACATCGCCCTGGGGCATATCCACAAGCACCAGGTCCTCTCCGAAAACCCACCCGTCGCCTATGCCGGCAGCCTGTCACGAATTGACTTCGGCGACGAAACAGATGAAAAGGGCTTCTATCTGGTAGAGATTGAGCCTGAAAAAGCCGGCGGACAACGGCAGGTATCCTTTGAGTTTCATCCGTTGGAAGGGCGCCGCTTCCTCGCCATTGATGTGGCGCTGGAGGAGCAGGACTCAGACCCCACCGCCACCGTGCTCCAGGCTATTGCGAAACAGGGGAAAAAGATTAAAGAAGCCATCGTGCGACTGAACATCACCCTGCCGTCATCACTCGAGGGGCAGCTGCGCGACGCTGACATCAGGGAGACGCTGGAGGAGGCCCATTTTTCCACCATAGCGCGGGAGATACAGCGTGAGGCGCGGCTCCGGCTTGGTCAGTTCACCGCCGAGGAAATCACCCCCCTGGAAGCCCTGAAAAAATACCTGGAATCAAAAAAGACTCCCCCCGAACGAACTAAGGTGTTAATGGAGTACGGGGAGAAGTTAATTCAAGAGGGGGGAGGGTAAAGCGATGTCTGATTACTATTTTGATATTGAAACCAATCCAAGCATGCCAGCACCAGAACCCGATGATGAAATATTAACGATACAATTTCAGCAAATTGACGTTAGAACAGGTGAAATAAAAGGGGAACTAAACATACTTAAATCTTGGGAATCATCTGAGAAAGATATCCTAGAAAAATTCTACTCTGTATTTAATCCAGAAGCCCCTTGGAACTTTGTACCTGTCGGATGTAATTTGAGCTTTGACTTCTTCAGCTTGCTTTATCGTTGGAGAAAAATAGGTATTAACATATCTCCAAAAATTTTATTCGGGGAACATCCATACATAGATATTAAACCAATTCTAGTGTTATTTAATAAAGGGTCATTCAGTGGAGCAAAACTAGGGAAATTCATCGGGAAAATAGATTCAGGTACTAAAGTAGCAGAATGGTATAAAGAAAAAGATTACGCCTCTATTCCGAAATACATTGAGGATGAGGCTAACAGGTTCATTAATCTTTATCAATTTTTAGTACAAAGATTGCCTGATATTTGGCTGGAATTCGCTAAAATTCACAAGCTCATAATTTAATCAACTAAATTAAAACTGGGCTTTTTATTTAGTTCTACTCATACCACCTGGTAAATTCTTCCGGTTTCTGTTTTAGGCTACGGTAGGCGTTCAGCTTCGCTTCCTCGTCCGTGTAGCCCAGTGGGATGCATATTATCAGCTTTTTACTATCCGGTATGCCCAGGAATTTCTTGATCTCCGGCGCGTAGTTGGTCACCGAGGCCTGCAGGACGCTCTCCACGCCCAGCGAGTGCGCCGCCAGAATCAGGTTCTGGGCGAACAGCCCCATGTCAAATATCGACCACTCTCCCAGCGACCCATCGATAAAGAGAAAGGCGGCACATGGCGCGCCGTAGAACTCAAAGTTCATCAGTCGTAATTTCTCTCTCCCCTCCTCATCCCCCCTTTCAATGCCCAGCGTGGCCAGTCGCCGTGCGCCGTGCTCACCGGAGCGTGCCTCGTATTCTGGCAGCCAGCTCTTGGGCATGGGCAGGTCGGGGTTGGTCGGCGCCTTTGCCTTCGCCAGCTCAAAGATGATTTTGCTCAACTCGTCCTTCTTTTCCCCACTCACCACAACCACCTCCCAGGGCTGGGTGTTGGTGTAGGAGGGGGTGTTGCTCACCGCCTCCAGAATCTTGTTTATCACGTCTTTGGGGACGGGGGCAGGTTTGAAACCGCGAATACTCTGCCTCGTTTTAATTCCTTCCAAGAGTTCCATTGATAATACCTCCAATAAAATAATTTAAAAGGTCAGTGATGCCCAGCCTTCTTTCAGAAGGTCGGAGATAATCGCCCCGACAAAGACCACCTTGATGCCGACGGCTTCCAGTTTCTCGGTAATGCCCATGCGGTCGGCACACCATTTGCAGGCCAGAACTTCAACGCCGGCCTCCGTTAACTCCTTTATCCTCCCCTGCACCTCCACGTCATTGGCGGCCACCTTCTCAGAAGGGCCGAAGAAGATGACTTTCACCTCGTCCATCCAGCCCTTTTTGGCCGCATTCAGCGGGTAAATCAGCCCTACCTCCAGCGCCACCTCCCGGTCCCCGCTGCTCACCAGTGCGAAGACTTTGGATGCCATAATCTTTCTCCTTTCTTAAATACACTCAATAAAGGACACTTTACCCAAGCCGTTTACTACTTGTCAAGCTGGAAAACAGGTATAGATATTGACAATATTACCGGTGCAGATTATTATCCAATCATTACACACTAATTAGTCTGGTAATGGAGGATATAGCAATGTCTAACGGAGGCTGTAATCTCAGAAAACATATGGTTGTGATGGTTGTCGGTGCGATTAGCGGTGGTATTCTGGTAGCGCTGGCTTCCCGGGCTATGCCCAAAATGATGGCAGGGATGATGCGTAACATGATGGCCATGATGGGCGGGGAAGGCTGTAGTCCGGCGGAGATGTGACAGAAAATCATGGGGGCTTCGGAGAAGCCCGAGAGCAAGACAGCCACAGAATGAAATGTTATAATTATTGAGTAGAAATACACAACGAACGAAAGCGGACGAGGAGGTTAGGCATATGGGTAATACTCAGGAAAATTTGCAGGCCGCTTTTGCCGGTGAAAGCCAGGCCAACCGACGTTATCTGTTCTTTGCCGAGAAGGCCGAGAAAGACGGGCATCCGCAGGTCGCGCGGCTGTTCCGGGCCATCGCCGAAGCAGAGACGGTACACGCCCGCAACCACCTGAGCACCATGGGCAACATCAAATCCACCGAGGAAAACCTGAAAGAAGCCATCGGTGGCGAGCACTATGAGTTCACCAAGATGTACCCGGAATTCATCGAGCAGGCCAAATCCGAAGGTGTGAAAAGGGCGGAAGCGACCTTCGACTTTGCCAACAAGGTGGAGAAAATTCACCACACGCTGTACGAAAAAGCGCTGCAGGCGGTTGAAGGTAGCCAAAAACTGGAAGACAAACCCTTTTTCGTCTGTCAGGTCTGCGGCTACACCGTTGAAGGTGCGGCTCCGGACAAGTGCCCGATATGCGGGTCGCCACAGAGTCGCTTCAAGCAGGTGGATTGAGCATTTTAAATCTTAAAGAATTAATAAAAAGAAGGGAGGGGAAAGTCCTTCCCTTCTTTATTTTTCAGGCCAGCCCTCGGTTTAATCGCCCTTTTTCTGTACCCACTTCTCCGCCTGGTCACCCGCCCAGAGCACCTTGGGCTTTTTTTCCTGGTAAGCCCGTATCATGAGGAATATCCACAGGGCGAACCCAATCAACCCTATCAGGGCTGAAATAACTTGTCCGATAATGGGTATCCAGCCGAGGACGATGGCAGCTACGGTAATGGTTCCAAAAATGTAAATCGACTGCATGGCGTGGTAGCGGACGAACTTGCTTTGCTGTTCAATCAGGATAAATACCAATCCGCTTATCCAGCCCAGTACATAGCAAAGTAGTCCGGCGACATTTTCATCCAGACCGGTAGATGATTTCTCCATTGCTGTCCTCCTTCACGTTTGTTTTGTGCATAAGAGTATACCAATATGACGGTGCTGTCAATAGGGAGC
>SDBT01020484.1_pt1 | contig 10342 bp, 11 predicted proteins | sample 2277101 | NCBI WGS metagenome assembly SDBT01 (sample SAMN10404973, study PRJNA504765) | marine sediment metagenome | isolation source: marine sediment core GS10_PC15, 103 cmbsf | place: Arctic Ocean: Southern Knipovich Ridge | collected 2010
ATGGTGTCCTCTTCGAGCACGTTCACCCGGCCACGGATGTCGCCCACGTTCGTGAACAGCCTCCCCCACTGAGAGGCCAGCAGGTTGACGATGTTGACGCCTTCGCCCTGCGCCTGCAGGGCGGCGGTGTGTGGGCTGATGAAGTGGACGTGCGTGTCGGCCGTCACCCAGCCCTGGCTGCGCCAGTCTGCGGCGCGCTTGATCCTGAGCTTCAGTTCCTTCTGCCCGGGCTTGACGGTCACCTTCGTGCGTGTCGGCGCGTACTCGAAGCCCTTGTAGATCTCCACGTAGACGTCGCCGACGGGCAGGTCGGTGGTGAACTCGCCGGCGACGTAGGCCCAGTTGCGCCCGCCGGCCACGACGTCGGCCCCGTAGTCCTGGAACCAACCGGTGTTGATCTGCGCGTGGTGGCCGTAGGGGGCGATGTAGTCGCCGCGCGGCCCGACCATGTGGATGCGCACGGGCGTGGGCTTGCCGGTGGAGGCGTCCGTCACGGTCACCTTCATCCACTGGCGCGTCTGCCCCAGCACGTGGAGCCGCGCGCGGCCGGTCGAGTCCGGCGTGCTGCCCTTGTGGTAGGCGTCGCCGAGCGTGAACTTCAGCGGCGTCTTGCGGTTCTCGAGCTTCACCGAGACGGTCGCGTCCTCCGATCCGAACGCCTCGATCAGCGTCTCCGGGTTGCGTTCGGGCTCCTGAGCGTGAACGAGGCCGGCGTGCTCGGACTTGAGCCACCGCTGTCCGAGCGGGCCCTTGGTCTTCTCCAGGCGCGTGACGCCGCCCATGTCCAGCTCGGCGCTCTCAACCTGCGGGGTGCCCTTGGGCGTGCTGACGCGGTAGTGGCGGCGCGGCAGGTGGCGGAGCGGGTGCGAGCCGCCGCTGTAGAGTGTGAGCCCCGCGATGATGAGTGGCGATGCGAGCAGACCGCGGATGGTCAGCGACTTGAGCACCTTGTCGGGGCACGGGTTCGCCATGGCGCAGACGTGCGGGTCGCCCCACGAGCCGGTCGTCCCCGTCTGGTCGCGGGCCCAGTCGGTGCGCTGGGGAGGATGGGTCGGGTCGATCGAGTGCCACATGCTGAATCCCTGGACCAGCCAGGCCGGGCCGGGGCTCTCCTGCATTGCGACCTCGAACCGCGCCCGCACCGGCAACACCTGCGTGCTGCCGTCGGCGTAAGTCAGCTCGTACTCGGCAACGGCCAGGCCCTCGTGCGGGTCGGCGTGGTTGGTGTCCTCGGGGAGCTGGCGCCACTCCTGCAGGAAGCACAGGTAGTCGGCCGTGCCCCGCAAGGGTATGCGCACCTCGGGGCGCCCCTTGGCGGCCAGGACGACGCGGTCGCGCGGGCCCGTGCCCATGCGGAACGGGATGCCCCAGGACTGCTGCTCGCCCTCGGGGAACTCGAGGACGTCTTCCTTCAGCTTGGCCCAGAACTCACCCTTGCGCGCGCCGCGCGGGTAGTTTGCGAACCGACCGAGGTCCACCGTCCGACACTTCGCCCCAAAGCTCTGCCTCGGCCCAAAGCTCGACTTCCTCTTTGCCATGTGACCCATCCCTCCGCTTCGGAATCGTTCGCGCTTTCGCCGGCGTCGCCAACGCGACCATTCTACGGGCGGATGGTCCGGCGTCAATGAGGAAAACCCGGAGCAGGGGGAGCGAACTATCGGGACGGGGCGGCCGGCGCCGACGGTTCTGTGCCCGGCGCGCGGCGGCGGGGCCGGAGCAGCAGCACTTCGATCTGCGCGTCGATCTCAGGGTCGTCCGGGCCCGGCTCGTGGATCTCGGCCCAGCGGGAAGCCTGCGGCGGGTCGAAGATCCAGCACCCTTGCCTGGATGCGTCGGGGACCATAACGATGAAGTGCCCGAACGGGCCCTCGCCACCGTGCTGGACCCCGCGGACTATCATGGGGCCCCGGAACAACAGGAGGTCCCGCGGGCCGATCTTCAGAGCGCGAGTCTCGAACCCCAGTTGCTCGGCCGTCTGCTTCAGGTGCAGCATCGAGACGCCCAGGTCTGAGGGTGCCAGCAGGAGCTTCAGGTCATCGTACGGCATGGGGACATCATGGTGACGGCAGATCAGGTAGAGGCAGTTAGCGGCGCACAACTGGCGAAGCTGGGCCCGCGACATTGACTTGGCAGGCGCAGGCCCGGCTACGCAGACCAGGCCGACGGCGAGAACGATCAGGATGGCAGCGGCGGCCCAGGGCCTGCAGACGGACCGGGGCTCAGGGGACCGGCTCTCCATGAGGTCAGTCTCCGGTTCCGGCGTCCCGCGGGCGGCGCTTGGCCACACTGACCGCTGTGCCGACCGCCACAAGGACGGCCAGGGCCAGGCACGCCATGGCGGCCTTGCGCCGCCAGTCCGGTGCGGACGCAGTGCCGGGGGCCGGCTCCGGTGCGGCGACCAGCCTGTCAGCCACGGCGAAGTCGTCCGGGGCGTCACCCTCATCAGCCGCGATCTCCGCCGTCACCGCGATCAGTTCGTCGGTCATCGCCGATAGGCTCGCACTCAGGCTCTCGGCGTTCATCCCCGCCACCATCGACGAGTTGAGCACGAAGTCGTAGTACATCGAACCGGGCGGGAAGGTGAACTGAAACATGTCCTCGATCGACGGGTCGTTGATGCGAAGCTCGGTGACCACCAACTCTTTGTGCCGTGGGCCGGCAGGGATCCCCGGCCGGTCGGGCCAGATGGCGACGCACTTGGCCGCAGTGGGCAGCCAGAGGCCCGGCTCCATCTGGCGGACTTCGGTCACCGTCCAGGTGACGAACGGCTCGGGGTCCGGCTGGGGTTTGCAGCGCGTTATGTCATAACGCATCACGACTCCGCCACGTGCCAGGTCGAGCGTCCATGCATTGGTCGTAGAGGCGTCCGGACCCGGTACGTTGTTCGTGCGGACGACGACTTGCTCTCCCGGCACCACCCACTCAGCATCCCATGCGTCCAGCTCGAGACGTCCGAGGATGTCGGCCACGGACCCGTGCTGGAGCGTGCCCAGCAACTGCGCATAGTCGGAGTACGTACCGGGCTGGTCCTTGCGCCAGTCGCGTTCGGCGCGTATTGATCCGTTATCCAGTTCAGAGTCGTATGCCTTCAGAAGCTTGGTGTCCCAGACGGCGATCCCCCACCTTTGCGGGAGTGGCTCGCCGACAGGTGTCGCCCACCATCGCTTGCGGTAGAGCTTTTCGCCGCTCACAGCCCACTCCCAAGCCACGTAATTGTTCCTCATCAGATGGACCACCTCGCTCCTGACGAACAGGTTCTGCAGGCGCTCGCCCTGGGCCACGACCAAGTCGCGGATCTGCACCTTCTCATCGGCTGACAGGTCCGCCGCCGCCGCGCTGTGAACGCCCGCAAGCAGGCAAGCCAACGCCGATGCGAAAGCGATGGCCCGCCTCAGGGATATGGGTTTCGGACGGCCAGGGGCGTCATGCACGGGAGACCTCCTGTTTGGTCGGCGCGATCAAGGAGCGAAGACGAAGCCGGTCCGCCGTCGGCACAGCTTCAGGCCGTGTGGCACTGGAAGGCAGTGTTGCAGTCGATGTCGCCGGTGTTACTGATGTTGCAACCGCCACCGGCATTGCATGTCCCGATCGTCTCCATGCCGCAATCGTGTGCGGTGTCTACGATGCAGTCCGAGCAGGAGACCCACGGGATGCAAAGGTTGTCGCCGTCGCACTCCTCTATCTGCGTGTCATGCTCGCATCGCGCACAGTAGTCCCCGGATGACAGCGGCAATATGCACGGGGAGCCGTAGCTCGTGTTACAGGTAAACTCTTTGACCTCGCAGTACTCATCAAAGCACCCTCCGTAGAGCGATCCCAGCTCGGATGAACTCAGGGCCCTGGCGGTCGGCGTCCCGGCTAGGGACAACTTGCCACCCTCGCTCGCGCCGGCCAGCGCCAGCGCCCCCACACCCGCCAGTGCCAGAGTCATCATCATGCCTGCCTGCAACTTCATCTTTCCCGCCTCCACTTCAGAGGAACACGCCCAGTCTATCCGCTCATTCCCACGATGGGCACGTCCAGCCTGTCCTGGCCGGCGACAATCCGCAGGACCCCGCGACACGTGGGCGCCGGCGCCAGGTCCGGCCGGAACCCCACAGTCACGACCGCCGCCTCCGGCTCGCGGCCCAGATGCGATCCGGACTCCTGAACAAAGAAGGGATTCGCGCCCTTCCCCGTCCATACGAGATGCACGGCAGGCTTATTCGCCGTTGCGGAAGTGATCTCGATGGGCACTCTCTGCACGTCCCGCATGCCGAACGCCCGCAAGCACACGGACCGGGGGTGCGCCTGGAGCGCGCCCTCGTGGCGTGCCGTCACCATCAGCGTCAATGGCTCCGCTCCCTCAGCCTGCACGTGGAAGGTGACCGCCGTTGACTGTCCGCCATACGAGCGACGTCCGGTCACGGCCACCTGATAGTCCACGCCCGGGCCGCCGTCGCGGCGGCCTGCCACGGGCCGAACGGTCACATTCTGGTCCGCCACTTCAGTGGTAACCGACGGATTACCGTCGGCCCCACGGGCTGCCAACCTCACCGTGCGCACTTCCTGCTGCCCGGAGCGCAGCACGCCAAAGTCGAGCGTCCTGCTCGACAGCGAGAAGTCCAACTCGACAACGCCTCGCATCGTGAGCATGAGCACAGGCGAGTCCGTCTGGTCGGTGGCCAGGAAAACATAGTCGCGCCTGGCCCCATCGGCTCTAGACCAATCGGCCGTCACAGACACGTCCACGCTCTCGCCGGCCGCCACCTCGCGGCCAGCCAACTCAGCCGCCACGCAGCCGCACGAGGTCGACTGGCGCAGGATCCGCACGGAGCGCCCGCCCGTGTTGCGCAACGTGAACGTGTGGGTGATCTCTCCCGCGTCGGCCACACTGAGCTGCCCCGCATCGTACGTGGCCTCTTCGCACGAGAGCCCCCCCTGCGACGCGCTACGGAAGGCGCCGCACTGCCATACCACTACGGCGACGGCGGACGCGATCGCTGCGAGCGCCAGCACCGGCATCGTTCGTCTGCCAGGGAGCGACATAACCCAGGACCTCGCAGGGCGGTAACTGCCGCCCGACGCCCGCTGCCCCGGTCGCGCAGCCACCACCTAGATTGTAGCGCCCCGTGGACTCTCTGTCAAGACTATAATCGGGAGCGCCCGACAACAAAGCGTGTGTTCGTCATCGGTCTCGCACGGTCTGGGCGGGCCCTCGGCTGGGACGGCAGACTTGAAACGCGGAGGCCAGATGGGAGAATGGCCCCCTCTCGCGGTGGCCGGACGGAGGAACCGAACGATGGCATCAGCCGACTGCCTGCTGGAACTGGAGAACGACCACCTGGCCTTCCGCTGGCATGCGGACGCGTCGGGCGAACTGACCGATCGCGCCACCGGCGAAGTCTGGCGTATGGGGCCGATCGCCTTCCAGTAGCGGGGCCGCGTGCGCGAGGACCACTGCTGGCACCGCAGCGACCGCGTGATTCCCGAGCAGTACGCCGGTCGCTTCTGCGGCGAGCGCAAAGGGGACGGCATACGCTTCGCACTGCTGGGGCATATGGGCGAGGAGCGGGGCGTGTTCACGTGCAGCGCGCGACTGGACGGGTCGTGGCTGGAGGCGCGCACCGTTGACGGCGCGACCGTTCCGCCGGGAGGATACGTGACGCCGAACTAGCATGATCGTCCTCGTCCTCGGCCGTTCACAGTGAGGAACAACCCAATGCCGTTCGAGATGCGCAGAGGAACCAACGCCGCAATGTGGCTCTCGCAGAGCCGCGCGCGCGGGGAGAAGCGCCGCAATTACTTCACGCGCAATGACGTCGAGTGGCTGGCCGGCATCGGCCTCGACCACCTGCGCATCCCCGTCGACGAGGAGCAACTGTGGGACGAGGACGGCCGCCGCGAGGAGGAAGCATTCGAGCTGCTGGCCAATGCGCTGGATTGGTGCGCGGAGAGCGGCTTGCGCGCAATCATCGACATCCACATCCTGCGCAGCCACCACTTCAACGAGAGCGAGAAGCCGCTCTGGACCGATCCGGCCGCGCAGGAACACTTCTACAACCTGTGGCGCGACCTATCTGCCGCGTTTGAGTCGCGCCCGCTCGACATGGTCGCCTACGAGCTGATGAACGAGGCCGTTGCCGACGACGCCGAGCAGTGGAACCGCGTCGCCCACGGCGCCATCGCCGCCATCCGCGAACTGGAGCCCGAGCGCATCATCGTGCTCGGCTCGAACAAGTGGAACTCGGCCGATACGTTCGATGAACTCGACGTGCCCGACGACGGTAACCTGGTCCTCACGTTCCACTTCTATCTGCCGTTCCTGCTGACGCACTACACGGCAAGCTGGACGCCGCTGCACCCCTACCGCGGCCCCGTCCACTACCCCGGCCGCGCGGTCACGGACGATGAGATCGCCGCCGTCGACGAGGAGACGCTCCGGCTGCTGGGCGTCGAGCGGGGCGACATACCGGCTTCGGACCTCGTCGCCGCCTACGACCGGGACGTGCTGGCCGGCTTGATGGCGAAGCCGATCGCGGTGGCGAAGCGGACGGGCCTGCCGCTCTACTGCGGCGAGTGGGGCTGCATCAGCGAAGCCCCCCGGCCCGACCGCATGCGCTGGTATGCCGACGCGCGATCAGTCTTCGAGGAGCACGGCATCGGCTGGGCAACGTGGGAATACAAGAGCGGCCACTTCGGCCTGCGCCCCGGCGGCGAGCCAGACCAGGAACTGGTCGACATCCTGACGGGCTGACGGGTCATTCGCCACAGCATGGTCTGGGGGGCCCCCAGCACAGCGAGGCCGTCCTTGCCGACGACGTCTGCCATGTCCGCCCGTCCGCCCAGCGCTCTCCAACTCGGGCCGAGTTGCGGCAATGCACGGGGAAAACCAGAACAGAAGTGCCCTGTAGCGCCCGAACGGGACACACGCATTGCGGATATCGGGTATGATCGTGCTTCAGCGACACGCCGATCGACACGCTTGCTGGCGGGGGTTGACAGTGCCCGGCCCGGAGCTATAATACTGCCGCTCATGAACTGGGAGTGCCGGCGCCGAGAGTAGATGACCGGGAGGGATTCGTTGGCAGACCAGGCTGGAGAGGCGCAGGACTGGAAGGCACGCTTCAGTGCCGCGCGTCGACGCGTCACCTACCGAGCCTTCGGATGGCTGTCGGCCATCGGCTCCCTCTGTACCATCGCGATGACGATCGCGGCGCTTGCGGGCAGCCTCGCGCCGTGGGTCTTTGCCATCGGGTTCGTAGCGTTCTCAGTAACGCTGATCGGACTGGTGCTCTACACCACTGGCGCCCGCCGCACCGCCGAACTGAAGCTCGAGCACTCCCGAGGTGACAGCCGCGTCCTGGAGGAAGGGAAGCGCAGTCTTGAGGAGCATATCCGAGGACTGGAGGCCAGGCTGGAGGCGGGTTCGAAGGCCTTTGGGTCGCACAGGCTGGCGTTCGGGGACATCCACCGAATGGTACATGAGTTGCGCGACTACCTCTACGAGGCCGATGTCTCCGATTGGGACGGGGAAGAGCGCCGGCGGGAGTTGTACCGAGTAGCGGTTGGCATACTGGGCGACGTTTCCGCTATGATGACACGCCTGACGGGCAGGACGTGCGCAACATGCGTGAAGCTTTTCGTCGATCCGCCAGACGCATCCAACGAGGACGGCACGCTGATAACGTTCTGCAGAGACCGCGAGAGCGCCAGGACTCGGGGGCAGCGCGACCGCCAGGAGACGTTCCAAGTCTCGGAGAACCACGACTTCTCACGGATCGTCCATTCTGACGAGAACTTCTTCACTTCCAACGACTTGAGCGGACATGAGGGGTACTACAACGAGAGACCGGATTGGCGGAGTAGGTACCTATCGGCACTTGTCTTGCCGATTCAGCGCAGTAACATAGGCGACGAGCCAGAGCGATTCCATGACATACTCGGATTCCTTTGCGTAGACGCAAAGGAAACTCAGGTGTTCGACGAGAGCTTTTCGGTTGAGTTGCTGGCGCCGATTTCCGATAGTATGTACTGGCCGCTGCACCTTATGCACCAGGCGACAAGGAGGGAGACGCCCGATGGCCCGGAAGACGATGACGGTTAACGGGAAGGCTGTTCCGGTCATAACGGGAAGAAGCGGCAAGATCTACCACATCAGATCATTCCCGAAGTCTGCGTTCGCGGGGATCACGAAAGCAGGATCCGCCGCGGACAAGGGGGGGAAGACCAAGAGCGATTGATGGGGCGGACAGCCGGTCCTCCCTACGCAGCTCCGACCACCTCGGAGCTGCTCCCATGTACGGTCGGGCCATGCCACGCCAGCCGTTGCCCGTATCGGCCTCGTTCAGTGCCCGGAACGCAGGGCCGCGTTTGGACACGAGCCCGGAAGTGACGCGCCTGGGGAGCCTAGTGGCATCCGTGCGCTCGGTTGAAACTTGCTTGCCGTTCTGATATCCATGCCGGACCTCGCGGCGCGGGCCGTGGGGGCCGTTGCTGACAACTGACAACCGTCAACTGACAACTGGCACCCGGCAGCCTGTCCGACTCGTCGAGCAGGAGCAGGAGCAGGAGGAGCGGGATGGCACGGATCACCTTCATTGGCGCAGGCAGTCTGGGGTTCACGCGGGGTCTTGTCCGCGATATCCTTACGTTCGACCTACTGAAGGACGCCACGCTGGTCCTGCTGGACATCAATAAGGAGCGGCTCGAGTTCGCCCGACGCGCGGTGCAGAGCATCGTTGACCGCGGCAACTACCCCGCAAAGGTCGTCGCCACCATGGACCGCAAGAAGGCGCTCAAAGGCGCCGACGCGGTGCTGTGCACGATCCTGTCCGGCAACGTGAGCGTCTGGCGCCATGATATTGAAATCCCCATGAAGTACGGCGTCGACACCAACGTGGGCGATACGCGCGGCCCGTCCGGCATCTTCCGCGCACTGCGCACCATCCCCGTGATGGTCGACATCTGCAAGGACATGGAGAAGGTCTGCCCGGACGCCATCCTGCTCAACTACACCAACCCGATGGCGATGCTCTGCCGCGCCATGCAGCGCACGAGTTCCATCCAGGTCACCGGCCTCTGCCACAGCGTGCAGGGCACGGCCCGCATGCTGGCCAAATGGATCAAGGCGCCGATGGACCGCGTGACCTACGTCTGCGCCGGCATCAACCACATGGCTTGGTACGTGAAGTTCGAGAAGGACCGCAAGGACGCCTACCCGGCGATCCGCCGCGCGATGAAGAAGCCCGATGTATACAACGCGGAGCAGGTGCGCAACGAGATGTTCCTCGCGTTCGGCTACTACGTGACCGAGTCGAGCGGGCACAACTCGGAGTACAACTGGTGGTTCCGCAAGCGCCCGGACCTGATCAAGAAGTACTGCACCAAGGGCACCGGCTGGAACCCGGGCAAGTACGGCTACATCCTGGACGCGTACCTGGACCGCGAGAAGAACTGGAAGAAGGACATCCGCGCGTGGTTCAAGAAGGGCGCGCCGATGTCGCTGGAGCGCGGGCACGAGTACGCCGCCAGCATCATCAACGCCTGGATGGGCGGCGTGCCGTTCGAGTTCAACGGCAACGTCCCGAACACCGGCATCATCTCGAACCTGCCCCAGGACGCCTGCGTCGAGGTGCCTGTGGTGGCGAACCGGCGCGGCTTCAACTCGATCCACGTGGGTGAACTGCCCCCGCAGTGCGCCGCGCTGAACAACCTGAGCGTCGCGATCGAGGAGATGGCCGTCGAGGCGTCGCTCTCAGGCGACCCGGAGTTGGTCTACTACGCGTGCGTCTACGACCCGCTGACGGCCGCCGTCTGCTCGCTGGCGGAGATCAAGGACATGACGCGCGAGATGCTCAAGAAGAACCGCCGCCACCTGCCGCAGTTCAAGAGCATTCGCATCTGAGACCGGCCGGCCTCAGACGCGAAGTGTGAAGTGTGAAGTCAGAGGTGTGAAGGGCGGCGTCGGCGGCGTCGCCTTTCCTTTGGGGACGGAGGGTTGCGCATGGCGTACCGGTCAAGAGAGCGAGTGGCGCGCGTGCTGGCGCACCAGGAGGCCGACCGTGTGCCGTTCGACGCGATCGGGTTCCCGGCGTCGCGCGTGCTGGAGCGGTCGGAGTCGGCGCACTTGGGCGAGGAGGAGCGCGACTACCTGACCCGCGGCGAGTTCCGCTACCTGCAGTTCCGGCTCGAGCCGGACCGGGACGCGCTCGCCCCTTACGTGCCCGACCTGCCCGACGGGGCCGACATGTCGCCGTGGGGCGTCGGGCGCGTGCGGGCGAAGTCGGTCGAGGGCTACGAGGCGGGGGCGAAGGTCTTCTACCCGCTGGCCGAGGTGGAGACGATCGCGGAGCTGGAGGCG
>SDBT01020485.1_pt1 | contig 10342 bp, 7 predicted proteins | sample 2277101 | NCBI WGS metagenome assembly SDBT01 (sample SAMN10404973, study PRJNA504765) | marine sediment metagenome | isolation source: marine sediment core GS10_PC15, 103 cmbsf | place: Arctic Ocean: Southern Knipovich Ridge | collected 2010
GATGTACGTTGATAAACAATCGGTCGTTGGGCGGGAAGCCGTGGAGTTTCTTCTGCAGCAGCAGGCCGTTGGTGCAGAGGTAGAGGTGCTTCCGCTGGGCCAGCAGTTTGCCGACCAATTCCTCGATGCCGGGGTAAATCAGCGGTTCGCCGCCGCAGAGGCTCACGATCGGGGCCCCGCATTGCTCGACCGCTTCGAGACACTGATCGACCGAGAGCGTTTGGCCCATGGTGTCGGCATATTCGCGGATCCGCCCGCAACCGGCACACGACAGATTGCACGCGTGCAACGGTTCGAGCATTAAGACCATGGGGAATCTCGTCTCGCCGGCCAGCTTCCGCCGAAGCAAGTAACCGGTCATCGAGCGGGCGAGCGAAAAGGGGAAACGCATGGCTGTGGGCTTTCCGTGCAGTGATGCTTCGGCTCTTAGGCCGGATGGTGGGCGGGAATCGTCAGCAAGTCAGGGCGTCTACCACGCGCAGCGATGGCGGATCGTCGGCCGAGAGCAACGGGCCAACTTTGACCGTCCATTGGGCCAACGCCATCAGCGGGAAGTAGATCGGGTAGTAGTGGTAGCGGAGATAGAACACCTGCGGGAAACCGGTGCCGGTGAATTCCGGCTCCTCCCAGGTCCCGTCGTCATACTGCGATCGGATCAGGAACCGGATCGCGCGGATCGTGGCCGGATGCTGTTCGTATCCGGCGGCCAACAGTCCCAAAATGGCCCAGGCCGTCTGCGATTCGGTCGTGGGACCTTGTCCGCGCGATTGCGGCTGCTCATAACTGTCGGCCGATTCACCCCAACCGCCGGACGGTTGTTGGCAACTGAGCAACCAGTTGGCTCCCGCGACAATAGCCGGATCATCCGCCGGCACACCCACGGCCGCCAGCCCGGTAATCACTTGCCATGTGCCGTAAATGTAGTTCACTCCCCAGCGGCCGAACCAACTTCCGTCGGGTTCTTGCGTCTCGCGGATATAAGCAACGGCCCGATCCACGGCCGGGTCACCCAGCTTTCGCCCCAGCCGGCCCAAGGCCTCGAGCACGCGGGCGGTCAGGTCGGGCGTACTGGGATCGATCATCGCGTTGTGATCGGCGAAGGGGACGTGGCAGAGGAACTGCCGGTTGTTGTTCCGATCGAAGGCACCCCAGCCGCCGTCGTCGTTCTGCATGGCCAGCATCCACTTCAGCCCCCGATCAATGGCCATGGTCGAGCGCTCGGTCCGGGCCAACTCATCCTTGGTGTCCGTCGGCGGGGTCGGTTCGGTGACCAAGGTGAACTGCGGCGGCAAGGCCCCGGCCTGCTCCGTCGGGTCCTCGAACTGGGCCCGCAACGCCATCAGCACCATGGCCGTGTCGTCCGAGTCGGGATAGAAGTCGTTGGCATACTCGAAGCACCAACCGCCCGGCTCGACGTCGACCGTTTCGGCCCAATCGCCCGGGCGGAGGATCTGGCGGTCCAGCAGCCAGTCGACCGCACGCCGCACGGCCGGCGAGTCGCGACGGATGCCGCCAGCCGACAGGGCACGCAGCGTCAGCGCCGTATCCCAAACGGGCGACTTGCAGGGCTGCAACCGGGCTGTGCCCGACTCCTCGTCTTCGATCACCAGTGCGTCGAGCTGCCGGTAGCACTCCTTCAATTCGGGGCTCTCGTCGTCGTAGCCGAGGCTTCTCAAGGCCAGGATACTCCAGACGATCGGCGGGTAGATGGCGCCCAGTCCGTCGCTGTGTTCGAATCGCGTCAACATCCACTTCTCGGCCGCCTTGACGGCCTTGCGGCGCCAGGGCAGCAGCCGATGTCGCTGGCACCACTTCAACGTCCCATCCATCAGGCGGAAGAAGCGGTCCCAACTCAGCAGTCCCGTGCGGCCGCTGGAGCCCGGGGATCGTAACGGCGGCCAGTCTTCCGGCGATTTGATGAACAACTCGCGAATACCCGGGCCCGGCTCGAGCTGGCGGACCGGCTGCAAGGCCGAGACGATCGACAGCGGCACGATGATCGTTCGCGACCAGGCACTGACCCGATAGATATTGATCGGAAACCATTTCGGCAGCAGCACGACCTCGGGCGGCACGGCCGGACATTGCTCGTACGAGATTTGTCCCAACAGGGCCAGATAGAATCGCGTGAAGCTGTTGACCGCGTCGGCCCCGCCATGGGCCAGGATGGCGTGGCGCGCCCGTTGCATGTACTCGGTACTGGGGTCGTGCCCGGTGAGCTTCAGGGCGAAATAGGCTTTGACACTTCCGCTGATCTCCATCGGGCCGCCGGGATACATGGCCCAGCCGCCCTCGGGCAGTTGTTGCTCGACGAGATGCTCGGCCGCCTGTCGGGCCAAGGTCGATTGCTCGCGGCCTAGGTAGGCCAACAGCAAGATCGTCTCGCTCTCGAGGATCGTGTCGCCTTCGAGCTCGGCGCACCAGGAACCGTCTTGGTGCTGCTGGCCCAGCAGCCACTGCCGGGTTCGGCCTATGGCGAGCCGCACCGGCGGGCCCAATTGCTTGATCGTGACCGGATCCGTCCGGAACGGCCCTGGCGGATCATCAGGCCGGGCGACCGGCGCGACATCCGCTTGTTGGATCATACTCATCAGGAATTTGCCTCCAAGCAACTCCAGCAGTCTTCCGTGACACACTACTCCTCTGAATGAATCCCCTAGCCTATGCCATCATCCAGAAAACGACAATATCAGTACAACAAGAACCTGGGGTCGCCAGCAGTGCTAGCAGCGGCCCGTTGGGAGTAAGCTATGCTTGCCTAGCGGCCCGTTACGAGACGGCCTGCTTGGAAAACTGCCGGAAGCAGACCCCCAGGAACGCCCGAAAAATGGCTGATAAGCAGAAGATTCGTGGCATTTTCACGCCGAACATGGTGCCCTTGGACGAGCGGGGGGACATCAACGAGGCCGAGTTGCGCCGCTATATCGACTGGTTGATCGACGGCGGGGTCCATGGCCTCTATCCGAACGGTTCCAACGGCGAGTTCCTCCGCTTTACGCCCGAGGAGCGTCGCCGGATTGTGCGGATCGTGGCCGATCAGACCGCCTCCCGGGTGCCGATCCTGGCCGGAGCGGCCGAGGCCAACGTCCGTGAGACCCTGGCCGCGTGCGAGGAATACTGCGGTCTGGGCGTCCGGGCCGTGGCAATCGTCGCGCCGTTCTACTATAAACTCAGCCCGGATAACGTTTACGCCTATTTTCGCGAGATCGGCCGCAATTCGCCGATTGACGTGACGCTCTATAACATTCCCGCCTTCGCCTCGCCGATCGACGTGCCCACGGTGCAACGGCTCAGCGAGGAGTGCGAGCGAATCACGGGCATCAAGGACTCGTCGGGCGATGTGGGCGCCATGATCCAGATGATCGACGCGGTGCGGCCGAACCGTCCCGACTTCGCCTTCCTCACCGGCTGGGAAGCGGCCCTGATGCCGATGCTCCTGGCCGGTTGCGACGGCGGCACCCACGCCACCAGCGGCGTGGCGCCCCAGTTGACCCGGCGGCTGTACGACCTGACCGTCGCCGGCCGACTCGACGAAGCCCGAAAGGCCCAAACGCAAGTCAGCCGGCTGTTGGAATTGATCTTCTCGGCGGCCGATTTCCCCGAGGGTTTCCGCCGTGCCACGGAAGTGGTCGGCTTCCGCATGGGCCGGGGCCGCCAACCGATCTCGCAAGAGCAACAGCTCCGGCTCGACAAGATGGAACCGGCCCTGCGTCAGTTCCTCGCGGAAGAAGGGGTCGGCGTCGATTCCGCTCCCTCCACATTCGACCCGGGCCAAGTCGGCAAGATCGTCACCGCGGTAATCGCCGAGTTGCAGCATCGCGGCGCGATCTGAGTGATTCGGGAAGACTTTGTAGGGTGGGTCGAGGAACGAAGACCCACGCTGATGTATCCTGCATCGTTTCTTGACGCGTGGGTCTTCGTTCCTCGACCCACCCTACGTCCTAAACGGGATTTCCTTGAAGCAAGAAGGACTATTCGGCCGACAGGACGCGAATGGCGGCTTGGCCTAAGCGGAGTTCGACCTGGCTGCCGAACTGGATGCCCGACTGCTGATACTTTCCTAGCGGCATTTCGGCCCGGAGTTCCTCGCCGCTTTCCAAGCGAATCCGCAGCCGACAGGTCTTTTGCTTCTGGCGGATCGACTCCAGCCGCCCGAGTAGACCGGTGCTGGGCAGACCGGTCCCGGGCGTATCGGTCGATGTGACGGGCAACACGTCCAGGCGGGCCGAGTCGATGGCGATCTCGACGACCGACTCCTTGCCGGCGGGCATTTCCTGCTCGGCCTCGGCCAGGATCTCGCGGGTGAAGTGCAGCCGCAGGCCGCTTTCCGCCACGAACGTATGGCCGTCGCCTTCCGCACACAGCGTGCCGGAGAACAGGTTGTCGATCGTTCCCGAGACGAGCCGGCCGCCGACCAGGGTGACCAGCCGATCGGCCAGCGTGGTGGCTTGCCGGGCGTTATGGCTGGTCATGACGACCGTCATTCCGGTTCGCCCGTGCAGGTCGCGGATCAGTTTTTCGATCAACTGTTCGTTGGCATGATCGACATGGGCCGTCGGTTCGTCCAGCAGCAGGATCTCCGGCTCGAGCGCCAAGAGCCGGGCCAGGGCCACGCGTCGACGTTCGCCGCCGGAAAGCTCGCGATGTCCCCGATGTGCCAAGCGGTCCAACCGGACCAGCTTCAGCACGTCCTCGGCCCGTCGTTTCGCTTCGGCCGGGCGGATGCCTCGCAGCCGCAGGCCGTACATCACGTTCTTCAACACGGTGGTTTGAAACAGGACCGTGCGTTGCAGCAAGATTGGACACCGTCGCCGGGCGGAAAGGGCCGTTCGCCCCGCCCAAACGTCCTTGTCATCAAGCCGGATTTGGCCTTCGTCGGGCGGCTGCAGGAAGGCCATGGTTTCGAGCAGCGTCGACTTGCCACTGCCGTTGTGGCCCAGGACGGCCAGGATCTCGCCCGATTGCACCTCCAACCGTGGCACCCGCAAGGCCTCGACGCTTCGCCCGGTGCCGGACTCGGTATAGCGACGCACGACGTTTGTCAGGCAATAGCGGGAGCTCACGACTGACCTCCGCCCTGGATGGCCTGGAATACCACGTTGATCGACAGCGAAATGGTCAGCAGCACGATCCCCAAGGCCAGGGCCAAGGCGAAATTGCCCATGTCGACGTTCAGGACGATGGCCGTGGTGATGGTGCGGGTGAACTGATCGGCATTGCCGCCGAGGATCGTAGCCACGCCGACCTCGCTGACCACGCGCCCGAAGGCGGCGATCACGGCCGCCGCCACGCCGAACCGCGATTCGCAAAACACGGTCCACAGCGTCTGCCCGCGGCTGGCGCCCAAGGCCAAGGCCGTCTTTCGCACATCGCGATCGGTTCGCGAGACGGCCGTCAGCGTGAACGAGACCACGATCGGCAGGATCAGGAACACTTCGCCGACGATGATCCCCGGCACGGTGAACAGCAGTTGCAGCGAACCCAGCGGGCCGTGGCGGCTGATGAACGTGTAGACCAGCAGGCCGACGACCACCGTGGGCATGGCCAGCAGGGTGTTCAGCACGGTCACGACGACCCGCTTGCCTCGAAACTCGTGCTCGGCCAGAAGAATGCCCAGCGGAATCCCGGCCACGGCGGCCAACAGCGTGGCCACCGAGGCAATCAGCAACGAGCGGCCGGCGTACTCCAACACGTCGCCGTCGAGCGTAACGATCAGACGGACCGCGTTTCGAAGAGCATCCAGCAGGGTTTCCATGCGGTCGGCCTATTGTGTCTCGATACTCTCGGGCTTGGGGCCGGAGGCATAGGGCTGAAACAGTACTTTTCCCTGGAACCGGTAGGCGCCGATCATCCGTTGCACCTCGGCCGACGTGATCCAGCGGATATACCGCTTCGCCAACGAGAAGTTGATCCGGGGATGTTTCGCGGGGTTAACGGCAATCACTCCGTACGAATTGTACAGCCCCCGGCGACCCTCGACAAGGATCTCCAAATCCGTCTTCGGCGGCTCGGCCAAGGCGAAGGCGTAATACGTGCCGCGGTCGGCCAGCGTATAGGCCTGTTTCTCGGTGGCCATCATGATCGTCTTGCCCATCCCCTGACCGATCGACAGATACCAATCGCCCTCGGGCCGGACCTGGATGATGCTCTTCTTGCCGGGCCGTGGCGACTCGGCAGAGATCAGCCGCAGGTCCGTGTCGCGCCAAAGCTGCTGCTCCTTCAGGTGTGTGCCCGATCCGTCGCCGCGGGAAAGGAACGCGTGTCGCCCGTCGGCCAGCGTTTGCAGGGCCTTGGCCGGATCGCGCGTGCCCTTGATACCGGCCGGATCCTCGGGCGGCCCGACAATCACGAAGTCGTTGAACATCACATCACGGCGCATCACGCCATAGCCGGCGGCCACGAACTTGTCTTCCTCCGACCGTGCATGGACCAGCACCACGTCGACATTGCCGTCCCGGGCAAGCTGCAACGACGCGCCCGTACCCTTGGCAATGACCTTGATCCGAGCGCCCGTCTTCTTCTCGAAGTCAGGATGGATCTGGGCCAACAGGCCGGAGTTCTCGGTGCTGGTCGTGGTGGCCAAGGTCAGGATCTCGGCTGCCGCGACGGCGTTGATTGCCGACAGACCGAGGATCCCCAGCGTGATCAGGCAGCAGAAGTTGGCTCGATACGTCACGGCAAAACGGCCTTTCCGGCGAAATCCTATCGGTATTCCGGTAAATCCCTCGATTTGCCCAAGTCACCCCCCCTTGCAAAGAAAGGGGCTTGGCGGTAAACTGATTATTGTAGTCGCTGGACCCGCGAAGGCCAAGAAGCCGAGCCGGTCGGCGATGGCGAGGATCGACTATCAGGACGGCCGACCGGAACCGGTCGTCATGAATCTTGGGCACGAGTTTTTCTTTCACCCTACTCGGGCAGAGGAGGAGCGTCATGTCTACGATTCCGCGTAGCCGGTCTCATGCCGGCCCAAGTCTTCGGCTGTCGATTCTGATGACAGCGATTGTTGTCGTTGCCCTGGTGTCGTCATGTTCGGCGGCCAGCCCAGGCAGTGAAACGGCCACGTCGGCCACGCCCGAGCAGCTCGTTGAAAGGGCCCTGCGCCACGAGCTCTCGGGAGACATCGACCAGCGCAACCGGTTACTCGAAGAGGCCCTGCTAAAGGCGCCCGATTCCCAGCCCGCACGCTGGCACACCGGTCAGGTACGGTATAGGGACGCTTGGACCAGCATTGACGATGTGCCGGTGCTCAGTCGCAGCGATCCGCGTTACCAAGAGTACCTCCGTATCCGATCGGGCTATCGCGAGACGGCCAGCGGGCAGATGGAGTTGGCCACTTGGTGCGGGAAGCGGCGGCTGGACGATCAAGCCCGGGCCCATCTGACCCGAGCGCTACAGCTCGATCCGGACCATGTCCAGGCCCACAGGAAACTGGGCCATCGGCGCATGGCCGGCGAGTGGATCCCCGAGCAGGAGTTTCAGCAACTCCGCGAGCGAGAGCGAGTGTGGCAAAGAAACCTCTCGAAGTGGAAGCCGAAGGTTCATCATCTTCGTCAAGAGCTAATCGGAGACATCGCCAGGCACCGCAAGCGTGCGAAGAGGCGCCTGCTCGAGATCGGTGATCCTGCCGCCATTCCCGCCCTGGAGTTCTTCCTGTCGGCCACGAGCGAAGAGGAGGCCCTGCTGCTGGTCGACGTTACCGACAACATAACCGACCATGCGGCGTCGCGGTCGTTGGCCCGGCAGGCGGTGCTCTCCGAGTGGCGGCCGGTCCGGTTAGCGGCTGCCAAGAAGCTTCGCAGCCGAGCGTGGGAAGCGTTCGTGCCCCAGATGCTGGACACCATGTTTTCGCCCCTACAATTGCATAGCCAAATGGAGCCGGGCGGCAACGCCACGCTCATCTGTCGACAACTCATCTTTCGCGAAGGCTACCGTGTGAAGCAGGAGATGACGCTCGACAGCGTGCTTCGGCGGCCTAGTATGATCGCGACGTTGATCGGTACCGAAGGTCTGGCCCGTCGGGGACAGCAAATGCTCGCCGAGCGGCAATGGGCGTTGTCTCTGCAGAACGGCCGATCGCACGTGTGGAACTGGCGGCTCGCTGACGTCTTGAACGTGGTCACGGATCAGCAATTGTCTTCCCGGCCCCGGGTGTGGTGGGAATGGTGGGACCAGTACAACGAAACTCGCACCGGCGAAAAGCCCGTGCAAAGGGGATACCGAACCGAAACGTGGATGCTCGTTCATTCCTGTTTCGCGGCCGGGACCCCGGTCTGGACCACCGACGGACCGCGGCCCGTCGAGAAGATCCAAGTCGGCGACATGGTCCTTTCGCAGGACCCAGAGTCAGGCGAGCTTTGCTACAAGCCCGTGTTGCGGGCCACCGAAGCCTCGGCTGCCGAGCTGGTGACGGTCCAGGTCGGCGAGGAGTCGTTCGACTGCACCGGCGGGCACCTGTTCTGGTCGGTCGGCGAAGGTTGGTCAAAGGCGCGAGAGCTTGCTCCCGATACCGCCTTGCACGCAGTCCGCGGCACGGCCCGAGTTGAGCCAGTCCGGGTCGAAGCAGTCCAGCCCGGCCCCACCAAGCCGACCTTCAATCTGGTCGTAGCCGACTTCAACACGTACTTCGTCGGCCGACAAAAGATCCTAGTTCACGACGTCACGCCACAAGAGCCAACCACGACCGTCCTGCCGGGATTGAAAGAACTATAGCGGGCATTTCGTGATTGCGAGAGTTTTCCGTTTACGTTTAGCCTCCGCCGGCACGGCGGTGAGGTTGGAGATCTGGCCCTCACCGCCGTACCGGCGGCGGCTAAACGCACTGTGGAAGCCTTACGCTTGCCGCTTCGGCAGGGTGATGGTGAAGACGGCTCCTTGGCCGGGTTGGCTGTCGACCTCGATGCGGCCGTTGTGGTTGGTGATGATTCGCCAGGCCTTCGATAGCCCCAGGCCCAAACCACGGCCGGCTTGACGGGCCGAATAGTAGGGGTCGAACAGGTGGCGGCGTTCCTCGGGTGAGATACCCGGCCCGTCGTCCGATACGCGAATCTCGACCTCGTGGTTGAGTTCTCGCACGGCCATCTCGATGTGTCCTTCGCCACCGAGGGCTTCCAGCGAGTTTTGCCACATGGCGCGAAGGGCGACGGTCAGTTGCGTTCGATCGACGTCGATTTCCACCGGGCCCTCGTCGCCCGTGCGGCGGATCGACGTCTCCTGTCGAGCGGATTGCGGGGTGAGCTGCTCGATCAGTTCATCCAAGAGGGCGACGAGTTCCACTCGCTCGGGCGTCGGCTTCGGCGCTCGGGCGAAGAGCATCATGTCGGCGATCATCTCGTAGACACGCTTCGCCTGGACGTTCATCAAGGCCAAGGCCCGGCGTCGCTCGGGATCGGTCTCCTCTGAGAGCAAGAGTTCGGCCCGGCCTGCGATGACCGTCAACGGGTTGTTGATTTCATGCCCGGCCCCGGCGGCAAATTCGGCCATTGATTCGAGCTTTTCGGCTTCAAGAGTCTGCTGAAAACGGTCTTCCAGTGCTGCGAGCCGCGTCGACTTCTCGGCCAGCAAGGGCAACAACCGCGGCAACCCGTCCACTGACTCAGCCCAACGACGGCGCCCTTCGGCGCCCAGACGGTTGCAGGCGTCCAGGTCGATTTTCACGTCTGGCGGGGGAGTGTCGCCGGCCAGGATCCGGGCGGCCAGTTCGACAGTTTCCAGGGCAGGGCAGGGGGTTTTGGATGCGAGCCACCCAGGCAGGCCGTTTGCCGGCTCCGTTACCGGCGGCTCGGCCAACAAAGCCCGCAGCCATGCTTCGTCGGCCACCGCCTCTTCGCGTACCGACGCCAAAGAACGGGCCAAGTCGGCCAGTCGAATCGCGGCGCCAACCCGGTCGGCCCAAAGTTCACCGTCCCCTTCAGGCGGTTCCGGCTCGGCAGTCTCCCAGCAGAGCACGTCGAGGGCATGTCTTTCGAGCCACTCGGCGACTTCGGCCACGCTGGCCGGAACGAGATTGTCCAGTTGATCGGCCTGACAAACGGTCCACAACAGCAGCATCGGATCGCCGGCGAGCCCCTCGGCCAGCGGCTGCTCGGAATCAATGCTCGGGCAACCCAAGATCAACTCGGCCATTGCGGCGGCTGACCGGTCGGCCATCGGCAGAAACCATCGATCCTTGCCGACGATTAACGGTGGCAAAACACGCATGGTCAAAAAAACGCCCCCGAATCGAGTCCGGAGGCGTCCCTTGTGATATTTAGGTTAAGCAACGGCGAAGCCCGAATGACGAAGACATTATTTGGCCATTCGTCATTCGGATTTGCTCGCGTGGGTCTTCGCTGCTCGACCCACC
>SDBT01020486.1_pt1 | contig 10341 bp, 4 predicted proteins | sample 2277101 | NCBI WGS metagenome assembly SDBT01 (sample SAMN10404973, study PRJNA504765) | marine sediment metagenome | isolation source: marine sediment core GS10_PC15, 103 cmbsf | place: Arctic Ocean: Southern Knipovich Ridge | collected 2010
CATGGCACTCGCCTGGCGGTGTGCCGAAGGCCCCAGCGGGTATTCTATGTTGGCCGTCGCTGTGTTGATCGAATCTTTTGTTGATGCAAGTCGTTTCCGCAGTACACGTCACGTTTGATGCTTGTCATTCTGAAAGCAATCTCGCGGCAGTCCAATCGATGCCGTTAATCGAGATCTCGTCGGCATCCAGCAAGGCAACTGCCCGTACGTGAGTCCCCTGCGAATCGACGATAAAGATCTTGATTGCGATTATTATGCCACAAGCTTACATAAGTGGCTTTGTGCACCCCATGGTACCGGCTTATTGTACGTCAGGAAAAGTAAAATTAAAAATCTGTGGCCCATGATGGCTGCACCTGAAAGCAAAGAGGATGATATCCGTAAATTCGAAGAGATCGGCACCCATCCTTTAGCCCCTTATCTGGCAATAGCGGAAGCTCTGACTTTTCACCAGGGAATAGGTCCAAAACGAAAAGAGGAACGTCTCCGTTATCTGCGGAATTACTGGGCTAAAAGATTACTTAAGAACGATCGTATAACATTGAACACAAGTTTAAAACCGGAATTTTCATGCGGATTGGCAACCCTTAGGATAGCAGGAATAGACCCGAATAAATTGACCCAGTATCTATGGAACCAGCACCAAATCATTGTCGTTCCGATCAATCATAAGGAATTCCAGGGATTACGGGTTACACCGAATGTCTATACCACTTTAGAAGAACTCGATCGTTTCTGTGATGCTGTCGAATGGGTTGTTAAAAACGGATTACCCGACGCATCTTAAATAACGCTGCGAGGAACAGTAAATAAAAAAGAAAAATTGGAGAAAAAGAATTAAAAAGCTAACACTTACTCACTATATCTTTCTGGGATTTTTTCTTGGGATTTTCGCCGGCAAGATTTTTGGCAATGGAATTCTGCCAATTGCAGAAACGCTGGCGGAAATTTTCCTTCGATTGCTGCGTATGGCCATAATGCCGTTAATTATTACATCGATAATTTCTGCAGTAGTAAGTGTTGGCAATTTAGGCCGGTTGGGAATAAAAACATTCAGTTATTATATTGTCAGTAGTTTGATGGCAATTCTTACCGGCCAAATTTTAGTAAATATCCTGCGGCCGGGTGCTGGTGCAAATATCGGACTCGAAGAGATCCCTAAACAAATTGGGGCAGCGCAGCAAGGTATCGGAGAATTGCTGATAAATATAATTCCGGAAAATCCGTTCGGATCCATGGCCCAGGGCGATGTTCTCCCGGTTATTTTCTTTTCCATATTGTTTGGTTATTTCATCACAAAATTAAATGAAAAACCCAAAATCCAATTAAGTGATTTTTTCCAGGCAGCTTTTGAGGCCATGCTGAAATTAACATTGTTTGTAGTATGGAGCGCGCCTCTCGGCGTTTTTGGAATTATTGCCCGTATCGTGGCAAAAACAGGTTTTGAATCGTTTAAGTCGCTAGGATTTTATTTCATCGTAGTTATTGTCGGTTTGGCAATACATATGTTTGTTAATTTGCCACTTTTACTCAGCCTGGTCGGCAGAGTGAATCCGTTAAAACACTATAAAGGGATGACTCAGGCGTTGATTTTCGGTTTTTCCACATGTTCAACCATGGTTACACTGCCCCTCACTATGAAAGCCGTAACCGGAAACTCCAGGGTCTCAAAAAAAATTGCAGGATTCACCCTGCCTATAGGCGCAACCGTAAATATGGACGGCACAGCGTTATATGAATGCGTTGCAACAGTTTTTATTGCTCAAGTTTATGGTTTTGAATTAACTTTTAGCGCCCAGGTCATTATTGTTCTCACAGCATTACTGGCATCAATCGGCGCTGCCAGCGTACCAATGAGCGGCATGGTAATGATGTCGATTATTCTCAAAGCGGTAGGATTACCTCTAGAAGGCGTAGCTATCATCTTAGCAGTTGACCGGATTTTGGACATGTTTCGGACAACCTTAAATATTTTGAGTGACAGCTGCGGCGCTGTCATTGTTGCCAGACTGGAAGGAGAAAGTTTAGAAGGAATGGGAGAAAAAATTCCCAATTAATGTTCGTTGCAGCTCCATTTGTTGCAGTGTTATTTATAACATGTTATTGCCTAACATATTAGCGACGGTAAATCGCCTTACTATAAAATTGTTTTATTCATAACAATTCAAAATATGAGGTTTACAATGGAGCCAAAATTTAACTTTGTTTACCGAAACAAAATTAATTTCTTCTTATTACTCGCTATCAAATTCATCGTCCAAATTTGTCATTGAGGGAAAAAACCAAAAGAAAAAACCGAAATCTCCTATCCCCTTGAAACTGCTAAAATGGTCAGCCAGGTAACTTCCGGTCTGATTTCTTCAAAAAATGCAATTAGTGTACGATTTGTAGCTCCGATGGTCAATGACAATTTAGTTGGAGAAATCCTGCAAAAACAGGTCTTCACGTTTCAACCGGAAATAGAAGGCCTCGCAAAATGGCTGGATAACAGGACTCTAATTTTCCAACCAAATGCTCCTTTGCCATTGCGTGATCAATATTCAGGGGTATTGGATATCGCAAAATTACTACCACAACATAAAGATAAAAATTTAAAACCGCTGGAATTCCGGTTTCAAGTAGCCGGTCGTGAATTAACTTCGGCCGCAGGCGATTTTAAGTTGCAAAAACCGGATGATCCACTCCTCTTAACCTACAGTGGTACGATTATATTTACCGAAGAGACACAACTTTCCGATGTCCGCAGAGCTGCAAAATTGCGCCTGAATTCAAAAAATTTGATTTTAACCTGGGAAACAGACCCGGGAGGAAAAAAATTTAATTATCAGAGTCCAATTATCGAAAGAACCGGATCTAATCAGAATTTTATCTTTGAGATCGACAAAGATCCTCTCCGGCTATCGAGTGATTATAAAAAAGAATTTGTTCTCTCCGCTCTCGCGGATATGGTCGTTGTTGAAATTTCAAGCACGATGGACGGTGACAAAACCGGGCTTATCGTCAAATTTTCGGATGACCTGGATATACAACAAGATATCAGAGGTTTGATAAGGGTTGACCCACATCTTGAGATCAACTTGAATGTTGTTAATAAAGAAGTTCACATAAGCGGCGCTTTTGTTCAGGGCAAAGAATTAAAAATTATTGTCAATCCCGGGATTCGCAGCAAATGGGGCACAAATACAACAAAAGAGCATAGTGAAACTATCAAACTCGAAGATATCAAACCCCAGATTCGATTTGCCAGTGATGGTGTATTTCTCCCGACTGTAAATAATCAAAAATTAAATTTTTTAACTGTTAATCTTAAACGGGTTAAATTAAATATTAAAAAAGTTTTCGAATCTAACTTAGGCCAGTTTTTGCAAACCGCTAAATTGAATAACTCTAAAAATCGCAGTGAGAATTTTAATAATTGGGAAGTAAAGCGTGTTGGCGTAGATATTATTCAAAACACATTGAATATCGGATATGATAAAAACCGGTGGCTGCAGCTTGAGCTGGATTTACAAAAAATAATATCAGAAAACGAAAAAGGTCTATTCCTTATCAGCTTGAGTTTTGATCGGGAAGATATGATTTACGGCGATTTAAATGAGGATGAGGAACCGGGAGATAACAGGCGCAGAAGAAGATACGGCAGAAGAGACTACTACTCTGATCCGTATTCGGCTGGTTATATTTCCAGAAACGGCAGGATATATAAACCCGTAATTCTCAGTGATATTGGCTTAACATATAAAAAGTCGGATAAAAACCATATTGTCTACGCAACAAATATTTTAGACACCTCACCAATGAATGGTGTAAAAATTGCACTTCTTACCTACCAAAACCAGGTTATTGCCCAGCGGACGACCGATACCCGGGGACGCGCCGATTTTTTCAACGTCGACGGGGAGGTTTTTTATGTTATTGCTGAAAAAGAAAACCAGCGCAGTTTAGTAAAATTGAACGAAATGGCCTGGAATTTATCCAATTTCGAAACCGGCGGGGAAATAATAACTTCTGATGGAATTCGCGCTTTTATATATACGGAACGGGGAGTATACAGACCGGGAGATGAAGTCAATATATCTCTCATCGCCAGAAACCAGTTCAATACGTTCCCGGAAAATCATCCTGTCACTATGCAAATTTTCAATCCCAAAAATCAAATGATAGTCGAACAAATTCAGAGAGAAAATATAGATGGATTCTATAACTTCAAATTTCAATCAAATCCAGAAGATTTTACAGGTAATTGGCAGGCGAAATTTACTGTCGGAAGTAAGACTTTTTTACATACGATAAAAATTGAAACTGTTGTTCCTTACCGCTTAAAAATAAAACTAGAACCCGCACAAGAAAATCTGATTTGGTCGGATAAGAGGTTAACACTCGCTTTAATTTCCACATATCTTTTCGGAAGCCCGGCATCACGTTTAGATGCTGAAGTAAAAGTAACCTTAAATCACGCTCCAAAAAAATTTTCAAAATATGAAAAATATATTTTTACAAATGAAACAATTGAATACCAACCGATCACAACAACAATTTTTCAAGGGAAACTGAATCAGCAGGGAAAAGTTCAGGTTGGCTGGAGTTTACCTTCACTGGAAAACTCACCTTCAGCGATAAATGCTCATATAACTGCCAAAGTATTTGAAAAAGGTGGCCGTCCGAATCAAAATTTCATTTCAATCCCTATCGATCCATTTCCATATTATGTAGGTTTACTAAAACCGGAATTACGTTATTCTTATACCAGAGTAAATACTACCCTGCAAATTCCAATTATTCTTATAGATCCACAGGGAGGAGAGATTGCCGGAAAGATATTAAATTATCGAATTTACAGAAATCAGTACAATTGGTGGTGGCAATATGAAAACAGACATGATTTTCGTTTGCGCTTCAAAAGCGATCGAAATACTAAATTGGTAAAAGAAGGAAATCTTATTTCATCTTCCCAGGGTGTTCAACTCGAATTTACTCCCGAAGACAGGGGAGAATATTTAATTGAAGTTGCTGATGGAGAAAATAACGGTCACACGGCAGGATTTTTTCTCAGAGCCTATCATTGGGGAGATGTCCCTTCGAGTGGTAACCAGGCTGATGTTTTGGCCCTAAAAACCGACAAAAAACTATATGGCCTGGGTGAAACAGCAAAAGTTAGTTTTCCTTCACCTGAACAGGGTTCCGTCCTGGTGTCGGTTGAAAATGCCCAGGAAATTATTATGTCAAAATGGTACGAAACAGAAAAAAACAGCGTTGAAACAACAATTGAAATTCCGGTTACCGAAAATTTTGTCCCGAACGTTTATATTTCAGTTGTTATCACTCAGCCTCATAGCCAAACCGTAAATGACCGGCCTATCCGGATGTACGGAATAATCCCTTTAAATGTGTTTGATCCTTCGACCCGACAGGAGTTGCAAATAATTTCCAGAGATCAATTTGAACCCAATCAATCATTTGATGTGGAAATTCAAACCTCGGACGAAACAAAAACTCAATTTACAATCGCCGTTGTGGATGAAGGTTTACTCGATATAACTCAATTTATAACCCCTGATCCATGGAACCATTTTTTCAAAAAACAGCGATTAGGTGTAAGTACCTATGATCTCTTTTCACATATTATTAATGTTAACAAAGGCGACATATTTGGAACTTTTTCTATTGGCGGTGGCGTCGAAGCAGCTTATCGAGACTCTCAAATGGGATTTGAAAAGACTAAACGTTTTATGCCGGTTTCGATGTTTCAAGGACCGATTTTCACAGATGAAAATGGAGAGGCAAAAGTTTCCTTTGATATGCCTAACTATGTTGGTTCCGTACGTATCATGGCAATCAATGCAGAAAAAAACCGTTACGGATTTACCGAAAAAACAGTACCCGTGAAATCAGATTTAATGATACTGCCAACGTTACCGCGAGTGCTGGGGCCACAAGATGAGATCACAGTACCGGTAACTGTTTTTGCGATGGAAGACAATATCGGGCAGGTTGATATAAAACTTGAAATAGAAGGACCTGCAAAAATAATCGGCGATACTCAAAAAAGAATTTCATTCATACAAAAAGATGAAAAAGATGTCAATTTTCAATTAAAAGCCGATCCGGCCATCGGCACAGTAAAAATTAAAATTTCTGCTACAGCGGGAGATCGAATTGCCAAAGAAGAAATAAATCTGACCGTGAGGCCATCCTCTCCACGAATATATGAATCAGTAAAAAAAGAGTGTAAACCGGGAGAGACAATCTCTTTTCCAATTCCGGACAAAGGGATTCCCGGCACGAATGAGGCAAAAATCAGTATTCGCCGGAGACCTGATTTGAACTTTTCTAATCGATTGTTTTGGCTGATTCGATATCCATACGGATGCATCGAACAGACCGTATCATCCGTTTTTCCCCAGTTATATCTGAAAAAAATTATCATAACAGACAAACTGGATGATATGGATATTGATTATTTTGTTAATGCCGGTATTAATAGATTGAGGAAATTTCAATCTCCAACCGGTGCATTTAGCTATTGGCCGGGAGATGATACGCCTTCAATATGGGGAACAAATTATGCCGGACATTTCATGATTGAGGCGAAAATTTTAGGCTACAGCGTACCGCCGGGGATGTTGAATAATTGGATCCGGCATCAAAAATCTCAAGCTCTCACTACAAAAGATAATTTAACAGTCCGTGTTTACAGGACTTACCTGTTAGCATTAGCCGGCGAACCACAGATCGGCGCGTTAAATTTGCTTAAAGAAAACAGTTATAAAGACATGAATGACACCCAAAAATGGCTTTTAGCCGGTGCATACAAACTGGCTGGAATTGAAACAACAGCCGGGGATATTATCAAAGGAACACAATTCAAAGTTGAAGATTATTTTGAATTTGGCGGTACTTACGGTTCAGGATTGCGAGATAAAGCTATTATTCTGGAGATGCTGGTCCTATTTGAAAGATGGATCGATGCTAATAAAATTGCGGAAGAATTGGCTTACAGCCTGTCATCGACTAGCTGGTATTCGACACAAACGACCGGTTATATGTTATTGGCTCTGGGCAAATATTTTCAAGCATTAGAAGGAGAAAGTACAGAAGCTGCTACTTTAGCAGGCGAAATTAAACTCCCGAACGGAGAAACAGTTCAATTCAACACCCGGGAAATGGGCTACAGCCTGGATATTACCGAAGGTTTTGGAGATCAAATCGAAGTATTTTTGGATGATGTTTCAACAGTTAATTTAGCCTTTACTAATTTGGCGTGGAATGGAGTTCCTTTAAAGGATGAAGTTGGAGATTTAACTAAAAATCTTGTTCTAGCAGTCGAATGGCTGGATGAAGATGGTATGCCGCTGGATAGAACAAATATTTCACAAGGTTTAACATTTTGGGGCCATTTTCAAGTCAGCAAAGTTGCAACATACCGGCTCAGATTAGATGAATTGGCCCTTGTTCAAATTTTACCGGCAGGCTGGGAAATCGAGAATATCAGGCTATCCGGTGAAGATTTTCCTAACTGGATGTCGAAATGGAAGCTGAATCAACAAGAGTATGTAGATATTCGCGATGACCGGATTATGTGGTTTTTTGACCTGCCGCTCTCTGCGAAGAAATTCGATTTTGTGGTAAAATTGAATGCCGTGACTGCCGGAGAGTTTTTTTTGCCGGCGACATCAGTTGAGGCTATGTACAATAATGATTATCAGGGGAGAATAGCAGGGCGACAGGTAAAAGTGATTAAGAGTAGTAATTAATTAATCATTTTCCCAGATAAAGCTGCAAAAATGGGTTTGTAAAATAATGAAACCAAATTTAAAAAAACTGTTCCTAGGCAGCACCCTGTTTTTGGTGTTGTTTTATCTCGCTATCCCGCTTCCCTCTCCGCTGTTTGAGACCGACTATAGTACTCTGGTCTTAGATACAGACGGAAAAATCCTCAGAGTATTCTTGAACGAGAATCAACAATTCTGTTTTCCACCAAACAAAAACCTGCAAATTCCACAAAAATTAAAAAGGGCAGTGCTTAATTTTGAGGACAAACATTTCTATCACCATCCCGGAGTTAATCCCTTCTCTTTGGCACGTTCATTTTATCATAATCTAAAATCAGAAGGTGTTGTAAGCGGCGCAAGTACAATTACCATGCAGGTGGCCCGCCTCATCAAACCAAAATCCCGCACCTATCTGAATAAACTATTAGAAATATTACAGGCTGTGAAGATAGAGACAAAATATTCGAAGGAAAGGATTCTACAAATCTATTTGGATCACGCCCCTTACGGCGGTAATATTATCGGGTATCAAGCCGCTTCTTTACGATATTTTCAAAAAAAACCGGAACAGCTAACCTGGAGCGAAGCAGCAATTTTAGCAGTACTGCCAAATGCACCGGGACTTATTTCACCGGTTGCTGATAAAAGCAGACTGAAGTACAAAAGAGATAAATTACTAAAAAGCTTGTTGGAAAAAGGGATTATCGACCATAAAACCTGGCAATTGGCGTTATTAGAACCGGTAACGGAAATATCTGTTCCGTTTGGTATGTCTGCACCTCATTTAGCTCAACACCTTTTTGAAAAATATAAAGGAAAAAAATTTGTCCTCAAAACGACAATTCAAAAAGATATCCAGAAAAACTGTGAAAAGTTAGTAAAACGGCATATTGATTTTCTCAAAGGACAAGGAATTCGAAATGGCGCTGCACTGATCGCTGAAACGGGTACAGGAAAAGTGCGGGCTTACGTTGGATCACAGGATTTTTTTGATTTTGAAAACAGGGGACAGGTAAATGGTGTGACGGCTCATAGATCTTCCGGTTCGCTGCTAAAGCCATTTTTGTACGCACTGTGCATGGATGCAGGAATTTTACTGCCCCATACAAAGATTAAAGACGTTCCGTCATTTTATAGTTCATTCTCTCCGGCAAATGCGTCACTAAAATATAATGGCTTGGTAACCGCAAAAACTGCCCTGGTCCGGTCATTAAATGTCCCGGCTGTTAGATTGCTCTACACCTTTGGAATTCAGCCGTTTTATCTGTTTTTGGAAAATGCCGGTTTGAGTACTTTGTTTCGAACGGCAGATGATTACGGCTTACCTTTAATATTGGGTGGTGCTGAAGTAACACTCTATGATATGGTTAAAATGTTTCGGGGCCTTGGCAATGGGGGGAATTTTCAACAGCTACGGATTCTGGAAGGTGAAATGAATGAGCTAAAAAGTGAAAACCGGGCTAATCTCATCACTCCGGGAGCCTGTTATTTAACATTAAATATGCTCAGTGAATTAAAACGACCCGGAGTGGAATACTATTGGCAGCAATACCAAAATCAATGGCCTATTGCCTGGAAAACCGGGACAAGCTACGGGCACCGGGATGCCTGGGCGGTTGGGGTGACCCCACAGTGGACAATTGCGGTCTGGATTGGTAATTTTGTTGGAGAAGGAAACGCTAATTTAACCGGTGCCAGTTGTGGGGGACCTTTGCTATTTGATATCTTCAATTATCTTCCCAAAAACTCACAAAAAAACTGGTTTGAAGAACCGTTGCTACATCTCAAATCATTTGAAACATGTTCGGAAACCGGGTATTTAGCAGGACCAAACTGTGAACGTGTAATAACGGTTAAGGCTCCCCGTTATCAAAAATCATTTAAAATCTGTCCCTATCATAAGGCTGTTTATGTGACAAAAAACGATAAAAACCGGGTTTGTTCACTCTGTTGGGAAACCGGGAATTACAAAAGAGAAAACCGGTTAGTTTATCCGCCTGATGCCGTACAATATTTACGTGAACGTGGTCAAATGATCAGCTTACTTCCCCCTCATAAAAATGACTGCTCGGCGCAAGAACAAAATTTTGCTTTACAAATCGTTTATCCTCAGGAAAATGCCCTTTTATGGGTACCCCGGGATTTTGATGGTGGTTTACAAAAGGTTACAATAAAAGTTGCCCATCGCGACAAGAACAGGACAATATATTGGTACCTTGATGACCGTTATGCGGGCAGCAGCAAAAACAAATTTAAAAAAGCGATCAAGTTAACAAAAGGCTGGCATGATCTCGAAGTCGTCGACGAAACCGGGAACCGGGATCGAACGAAATTTTATGTGGATTTGAAGTAGAACAGCAAAGTTAATTTGTTACCATTCCAGCGTTATTTCCATTTTAATATCAGGCTTAACTTTAATCTGAAAACTGTTTATTGAACCGGTTTTTTTTTAATAACTGCCTGAAAACCAAATCCAACCAAACCGGATATTCCGGCAGCAACAGCGGCTATTAAAGCAGTTATGATAATCATAAGCCATTCTGTTTCCAATTGAATCATATTCGAAACC
>SDBT01020487.1_pt1 | contig 10341 bp, 11 predicted proteins | sample 2277101 | NCBI WGS metagenome assembly SDBT01 (sample SAMN10404973, study PRJNA504765) | marine sediment metagenome | isolation source: marine sediment core GS10_PC15, 103 cmbsf | place: Arctic Ocean: Southern Knipovich Ridge | collected 2010
ACCTTTTTTTTAGAAAAATATAAAAAAGCTAAAATAGTTGTGATTTCAAAAAAACTTAAATATACATTTATTTTTTTTTGAAGTTTGAAAATTTTTTTTAATAAAATTTTAACATCTTTTTTTGAAATAAGCTCTCCATCAATAGAAACCCTCTCTTCATATGCTGATATGTGAGGAGATATATATAAAGCTGTTTTATACCCAGATAAGCTCAAAGCTTTGGCTATTTTTGTTGCAACAGAGCCTTTACCATTTGTTCCAGCGAGATGGATGCTCTTAAAATCTCTGTGAGGATTATTTAAAAGATCGCATGTAGCTGATATATTGTCTAATCTACATTTAATTTTATTAGAAAAAAGAGAAAATAGTTTTTCTTTTAATCTTTTATATTCATTCATTAATTGATAATTTTATTAAAGGTGTTTTCGTCACACCAAGAACAACCAAGTGTAATATATGGTTTTATAAATCCGTGAAAATCAGAACCACCTGTTGCTATAAGATTTTTTTTCTCAGCTATTTTTAACCATCTTCTTTCATAAATTGGGAATAGTTTTGCATAGTAGACTTCAATGCCATCAAAATCGAGCTCTAAAAGAGCATCTATAACTTTACTCCTTTTAATTTGATTTGGATGAGCTAAAACAGCCTTTCCATTTACCAAATGTATTTGATCGATTACTTCTTTAGGAGAAAATCTATCTCCCATAACAAAACAAGGTCCATCATCTTTTATATAACTCTCAAAAGCTTCGTTTATAGTTTTTACATAGCCTTTTTCAATCATAAGTTTTGCAATATGAACCCTTCCTAAAACTGTTTTTGAAGTATTTGTTTTTTTGCTAGATTCTATAAGGTCACTTTCTGAAATATCTATATTTTTTTTATTTAGTTTTTCTAAAATTTTAATATTTCTATCTTTTCTTTTTTCTAAAAGCTGATTTAAAAAAATACTAAAACTTTTGGATTTCAGATCAAAATTATAAGCCAATATGTGAACAGTTGAATCTAAAAGCTTTGATGATATCTCTGAGCCTACAATTAATTTTATATCCAATTTCTTAGCTAATTCAAATAGTTTATCATCATATGCATCGATAGTGTCATGATCTGTAATAGCTATAGCTGATAGATTTTTTTCTTTCGCTAAATATAAAAGCTCCTGAGGTGAATCTGTGCCATCAGAAAAATAGCTGTGCACATGTAAATCTGCTCTAAAATCCATATATATTTATTAAGGTGAAATTACTTTAACTTCTTCTACAAGATTAATATTTTTTTTCTTTTTAACAACTGTTTTTATATGCGCTATTAAATCCAAAACATCTTTTGATGTTGCCTCTTTTTCATTTATAATAAAATTTGGATGAACATCAGAGATATAAGCTCCACCTATTTTATAATTTTTTAAAAAACATTCATCTATAAGTTTTTTAGCAGATGTATTTTTAGGATTTTTAAAAATACATCCAGCATTTTTTTCATTCATCGGTTGATTTCTTGTCTTTTTTTGAAGGATTTCAATTTGTCTATTTTTAGCATTTTCATCTTTTTTTAATAAAAAAACGCAAGAAAGAATCGCTCCTTTCATCTTTTGAAAACTGGAATTTCTATATTCAAATGAGCATTCATCTTTTCTCAGTATTTTTATTTCACCATCTAACGATAAATAAACAACACTTTTAATTGTATCAGAAACTGTTTGAAAGTAAGATGAAGCATTCATAAAAACAGCGCCACCTACGCTTCCTGGCACTCCTTGAGCAAATTCAAGCCCACTTAAATTTCTGCGAGCTGTTTGAACTCCTAGGCTTGGAAAACTATACCCTGCTCCTACATAAACTTTAGTTTTAGAAATCCTTAAAAAATTAATATTATTGTAAATCACAAGTCCAAAAAAGCCACTATCATCAAATAAAACATTAGAGCCTTTACCTAAAACAAAAATTTTTAAATTATTTTCTTTAGCGAATAAAAAAGCTTGTTTGAATTCATCGAATGTCTTAGCTTCTATAAAATATTTAGCTTTTCCTCCGATTTTAAAAGTAGAATATTCTTTTAATAGTTTATTTTTTTGTACTTTCATTTTTTTGAAAAATTGCATCTAAAATAGCATTTATAAAACTTGCGCTTTTTACACTTGCAAATTTCTTAGTTAATCTTATAGCCTCAGAAATAGCGACTTTGCAAGGTATATTTTCATCAAATAGCATTTCATATAAAGCTAATCTAAGTATAGTTATCTCAACTTTGCATATCCTTTCAATTTCATAAGCGGTAGATACTTTTTTTATCATTATATCTATTTCTTTTACATTTGAAACTATTTTATTTACATAATCTAAAGCAAAAAGAGTATTTTTCTTAGTGGTTTTTATCTTCTTCATTATAAAGGGCACTATTAATTTTTCATCTGATTCAACAAAAATATTTGAAAAAAGCATTTGAAATACTATTTCTCGAAATTTTTGTTTAACTAGCGCCATTTTTTTACCTTTTTACAACTACTATAACAAAAACAAGCAAATAAATACTTTTTTAAAATTTATTTTTTACAGAAAAAATGAAAGTTACTAAAAAATTAAAATATTTCCTTGAATGTTATTTTTTTCAAGCTCAAAATGAACTTTTTGAAGGAGAGTTATGCAAGCAATATTTTTAGATACAGAAACAAACGGTTTAGATCCGTATAAACATAAAATATTAGAGATTGCATACAAAATTATTGATCTATATTCAGGAGAAGAAAAAGATAGTTACCAAACAATAATCAATCAACCTGAATCCATTTGGGAAAAAAGCAATTTAAAAAGTTTAGAAATTAACGGTTTTACTTTCGAAGAGTTAAAAAAAGGTAAACAAGAAAAAGATGCCTCTTTTGAAATCATAGAATCTTTTGAAAAAAACACTATTCAAAATGACAATTCTGTATATATCTGTCAAAACCCTTCTTTTGATCGAGCATTTTTCTTTCAACTAATAGATTCAGATAAGCAAAATGTTTTAGGATGGCCATATCATTGGCTTGATTTAGCTTCTATGTATTGGGCGCTAACTTTAAAAAAAACTTCTCAGAATCAATCACCATTTCCATGGGAGACAGGATTTTCCAAAGATTTAATAGCCTCAGAGTATACGCTTCCAGAAGAAGAAAAACCTCACAGAGCAATGAATGGCGTAAATCATTTAATTTTATGTTACAAAAATATTGTTGGTTTTCCATTCTTAGCAACTTAAGCTCTTAAAAAATTTATCAAAATCCATAAAAATAATTTTTACCTTTATAGTTGTTTTTTTTTGTTGTATTTGGCATTATAACTTATCAAAAAACATGAAATTTTGTGATATATCAATTAGAAAAAAACAATGATAACTTATCTCTATATAATCACTCCTATAATTGAAATAATTATTATTGCAATCGCAATAAATTATTTACTTTCATTTTTTTGGAATTCCAAATCAATGGATTTGATTTGGGGAGTCTTTGCTTTTATCTTTTTATTTGCAATTGTCACCTATTTTAATCTACCAGTACTTCATAAAATACTGCTTCAGCTCGGGTCAGCTGCAATAATTATCTTTGTTATTCTCTTTCAACCAGAGCTTAGAATGGCTCTATCTAAGTTCTCCTTGAAAGGCAAACGTTATAAAGAGATTACTGAATTTGATAAATTTTTAGACCAACTATCTAACTCTACTTATCGCTTATCTGAAAAAAGAATAGGTGCTTTAATTTCTTTAGAAAACGAAGATTCCTTAGAAGAATATGCTAAAAAAGGAGTTTTATTAAATGGCCATTTCTCATCTGAGCTTTTAGAAACTATATTTGCAACAACAACTCCCCTACATGATGGAGCAGTAATTGTTAGAGATCAAATAATACTCTCTGCTGCTTGCATACTCCCTTTAGCTGAAGATAGTTCACAGCTAACAAAATCTATGGGCACAAGACATAGAGCTGCATTAGGTTTGTCAAATTTAACAGATTCATTAATTATAGTTATCTCAGAAGAAACAGGAAAAGTCTCGATTTCAAGGGACGGCATAATGACCAGAGGCATTAAAATTGATAGGTTTAAAGGAATAATTAGAAGTATTTTTAATCCTCCTAATAAAATTTCTTTTCAAAATAAATTTAACCTAAAAGAGTGGTTAAAAAGATGAAAAGCATTTTAAAAAAAATATTTATTGATAATTGGCAAAGAAAAATTCTTGCGTTAATAATAGCGGTAATTACTTGGATCTTTATAAATAATTCCTTAACTGCCACCAAAACTATTCCAAATATCCCCATTAAAGTTATTAATTTATCTAATGATAAAACGATACCTGGCATGCTTCCAGAAGGCATTTTAGCTGAATCTACTTCTATAACCATCACAGGAAATCAAAATTTTATTAATCAAATCAATTCCTCTGATTTGGAAGTAGTAATTGATCTTGAACATAAAACTCATAATTTTTCAACGCTTATAACTAAAAGCAATTTAGCTTCTAATAATCCAAATATAAATCTTGAAAGAGCAATAAAAAAAGTAAAACCGACTGAATTGAAGATAAAACTCTCTAGACTTGTGAAAGAGAAAATACCGGTGCTAATAACAAAACCTAAAGGAGAAGCTCCAAAGGGTTATCAATTTTTAGATGTTTGGCCCTATCAACTCTATATTACTTTAAAGGGACCTGAAGAAGTAATTAAAAACCTAAAAGCTACAGGATGTCAATTACCTTTTAATTTAAATGATATTTCTGAAAATGCGTTAAGCATAATAACTGCTGCTAATAAACGAGGAAAAAAAGATATAGTAAGCTTTTTTATACCCACATCTTGGAAAAAATTAAATATTCCTTCTCTATCTCCCTACCCAATAGAAATTGATGATCCTAATTCCAAAGCTCTTCGTTTAGACTTTATAAAAAATGATTTGATACCTCTAGAGGCAGCTATACCTATAGGACTATTCTTTCCCCCAAATACACTAGATAAGTTAAACCCAAATACAATCACTTTAGAAAATAATGAATTCGTAAAAAAGATAAATCACTATGATATGATTACTACCCCTCTTTTTGCTCAAGGAGCAAGCGAATCTTTTATTGATATAATAAAAGAAAGAATGCATATAGTAATATTAGTAGAGCCTAAAGCAGCGATAGTTAAATTAGCTTGGAACACTCAAGTTATAATACCTATAGATCTAGAAGACAAATTTGTAAACAAAATATTGTCTGAAGAAACCGATGAAGAATCTAAAGAAATGGAACCGCATATGCGAGAAGAATATTTAAGACATATATTTAGATCTTATATGCATATCTGTAGACTATATATATCACCTGAAAAAAAGTTAAATCTAAACATTACTCTTGAAGGTTCAGAAGTACGTGTTATTCCAGATAAGTTATAATGTTAAACATTATTTTTATTAAGTATCATTTGAATTCTGCAGGAGGTCTAGAGAAATATTTTTCACGAATAATAGATGCTTTTTTAAACAAGGGATATAAGATAACGATTCTCACTGCAAATAATTCTAAAAAAAAGTCTTCAAATAATTTAAAAATAGTAACTTTTAAAGACTTTAAAATTTTTAAATTTTTAAAGTTAAAAATATTTGATTTTAGATGTTATTTATGGCTCAAGAAAAATAAAGCTAAAACGGTATTTTCTTTTGATCGAACTTCATTTTTTACACATACACGTCTAGGCAATGGTCTTCATAAAACTTATTTAAAAAGAAGAAAGATTTTCGAAAGCGCATTTAAATCATTTTTCAACAAAATCAATCCTCTTCATAGAATTATATTAAAAATTGAAAAGAAAGGTTTTGAGCAAAAAAATCTAAAAAAAGTAATAGTAAACTCAAAAATGGTCCAAAATGAACTCTTAAAAGAGTACAATTTTGATCCTAAAAAAATAAAAGTCATATTAAATGGCGTAGAGTTTAATGAATTAGAAAATTCCTTTTTAAACTGGCAAAAAGAAAAGGCTATATTTGCAAAAAAAATAAATTTAAATCCTCATAGCTTTCACATCGTATTTATTGGAAACGACTACAAAAGAAAAGGCCTTAAATTTTTATTAAAAGCTCTTTCAAACTTAAAAAACTTGGATTTTCATTTATCCGTAATTGGAAAAGATAAAAATATGAAAAAGTATGTGTCTTTTGCAAAAAAAAATAAAATAGATAAAAAAGTTAGCTTTTTTGGGCCGAGAAACGATATTATAAATTTTTTACAACTAGCAGATAGTTTTATTTTACCAACTTTATATGATCCTTTTGCGAATGCAGTAATTGAAGCGATAGCTATGGGTATTTTTGTAATCACTTCAAAATACAATGGAGCAAAAGAGATAATTACAAATGAAAATGGAATAGTATTAGATCCGTTAGATATAGATACATTTACTAAATCACTTCTTTTTGCTATACAAACTAAAAAAAACTTTGAAAATTCAAAAAAAATAAGACAAACTGTAAGAAAATTAGATTTTTCAAATCAACTAAAAACATTAATAAATGAAGTTATCACATCTTAAAATCGACAGAAACAAACTAGCTTACTATCTGATTAGGTTAGTTACTTTTCCTTTAATGTATGTCCCTTTTAGATTAATTCATAAAATTGGAAAAGTTTTAGGTTTTTTTTCATATTTTGTTTTAAGAGAGTATAGAAAAAGAACGCTTAGCAATTTAGCTCTTGCTAATGATTTAAAGCTTTCAAATATTGAGATAAAAAAAATTGCGATTCAATCTTTTCAAAATTTAGCTATCACCGTTTTAGAATACCCAAAACTTCATTCAAAAAAAGATCTCTCTAAAATAATAAAATGCGAAAATCCCCATATTGCAAATAAGTTATATTCAGAAAAAAAAGGAATCATCTTTTTTTGTGCCCATCAATCAAACTGGGAAGTATTATTTTTAGATGGAACTTCTAGAATGAAAGGGATTGCAATTGGAAGACCTATTAAAAACAAAAAGCTCTATAAATGGATACTAAAAATAAGACAAAAAATGGGCGGCAAGATAATCACCCCTAAAAATGCTCTAAGAGAGGGTTTAAAAAACCTAAAAAAAGGCGTTTTTATGGGAATAGTCGGCGATCAATCCATGCCAGATAGCAACTACTATTTTCCTTTTTTGGGAAGAAGAGCTTGGACATCAACCGCACCTGCTTTATTATCTTACAAAACTAATTGTCCAATAATAGTTGCAACAACTAAAAGAATAAATGGAGGATATAGAATTCATTATTCTGATCCTATTTGGCCAAATCAAAAAGAGCCATTAGAAAAAGAAGTAAAAAGACTAATGAACAACTCACTTAGTATTCTTCAACAAACGATAAAACAAAGACCTTTTGAATGGCTTTGGCAACACAATCGCTGGAAACAACAAACTCCAAAGATTATTTATAAAAGATTTAGACATGATTGCATTTGTATAATTTTACCTAAAAAAAGAGAGGATTTTGAAAAAATCATAAAACATCTTCCAATCTTAAAATCTATCTATCATCGAGATTTTATCTCTATACTATGTCCAAAAAAACACAAAAACGACCCTTTAATAAACTCAGATGATGTGATTTATTATAAAGATTATAAAGAGACCCTTCTAGATGACTATAGATTCAAGCTTGTTTATAATTTCACTCCTTTTAGAAAAATAAATAGCCACTATACAAAATTAAGTGCATTCGAAGTTATTACAATAAAAAAATTACAAAAATTAGCTTTAAAAAAGTTAGATAAAAATCAAATCTCTGATCTATCCAAGGTATTTGAAGCAGCAATTTGTAGAAAGCCACTTTCTCAAATTAATTAAAAAAGCTTCAAAAAGAAATACGAGTAAAAAAAAATTCAGCTCTTTTTCTTAAATGTTCTAAAAATTCATCTTTTACAACTGCAGGCCACTGAATAAAAATACTTGAAAAATCCTGAATATCGAGCTTAAAATACTCACACAATTTAATAAATTTTTCTTTTTGCTTAGAGAATTCATTTTCATTTACTTTTTCTTTACTTTCGTTCTTTTCATATCCTCTAAAAACCTTTGCCATATAAACTAAATCTTTCAATAAAAAAAACTTCATCGCCTCTATATTTTCTTTCCTTTTTTGAATGTTTTTTTCTTTTCTTACTTTTTCCTTTTCAATTGCTGCCATTATTTTTTTTGCACAATTTTCCCTTTGTCTTTTTTCTAATTTCTTTCTTTTAGTTGCTTCTCTTTTTTCTTTTTCTGATTCTTTTTTTTGGGTTTCTAAAGCCTTGCTTTCTTTAATTTTTTTTTTGGCTTCTTCAACTTTAGTATTCTTTAAAATTTGATACCTTCTTATGCTATAAACAACTGCAGTAGTTAAGATTAATGAAAAAATAGAAGAAACATTTAAAAGTCTTTGAGAGGCAACAAAAACAATAGTCGATAGGGCTGAAGAGCAAAAATTATCTTCGTTTTGAAAAGGCCATTTTACAATATTTTCGACAACATTATATACTCTAAATCTATCTATATAAATAGTCATAATCAAATCTTTTAAACAACTTTTTTAAAAAATTTAATATATTTTTCATTTAAAACTATATGAAAAAATATGTTAAAAAATTCATAGAAACTCCTTATTGCTATCTCTAGCTAAGATCCAACTTAAGTTCTTTGGTTAAATACGCTTTCATTTCTGTTGGAATTAAATTACATAACAGTGCATCTCTCAATCCTACGTCACCCTTATTAGGATACGTTACCCATATATTTTGAACAGCTTCAGATGATAACCTAAGAGTTTTACAAGCTTTTATAAACCTCTCTTGCTTCTCAGAGTATTCTCCTTCTTTTAATTTTTCTCCTTTTCCCCCTACTTCATATCCCATAAAAACTTTTTGCATTTCCTCTAAATTTAAGTATAAATAAGAGATCAGTAGTTGAATTTTTAGACTTACTATTTCTTTTTTCGCCTCTGCTGCTCTAGTTTCACTTTCTTTTTTTTCATTTACTTGTTTAACTTCATCTTCCTTTTGATTGTTATAATAAACTTTTACCCCTATAAAAGAAACTCCTGCCCAGAGTGCTGAAAAAACAAGAGAACTATCACGTAGCGTTTGAGTTGCTATCAAAGTGATTATAGGAAGATTTGTTTCTAGAAGATTTTGATTGTTTTCAAATACCCATTTTTTTCCATCAGACACTATTTGAGAAAAATTTATTTGTGAAATTGAATAAAGACTAAAACTACTCATACTTATCTCCTTTTAAAGAAAAATTTTATAAAAAAAAATAATACAAGAGCCTTAATTACTCAAGAAAAAAAACTCACTGAAAAGAATCGCCTTCTAAAAGATTAACTATTATTATTACTAAATCCAATTTTATACAAAAAAGGATTCCAAAAATTCCTTTTTAGCCTAAAATAAGCCTTTCTTAAAAAAAATTGATTTTTAAATTTTTCTGCTTCTATTTCTAGTTTTGTTAACCTTTCAGATAGATTATTTAAATCTCTCCACGTGCTTTTTAAATCTCTCCACGTGCTTTCATGTCTTCTTCTCCTATCTCCTTCTACTTGTCTGTCGTAAGCTTCCTCTAATTGCCTTCTCTTATCTTCCTCTACTTGTCTCTTGGGTTCTTCTTCTTTTCTGATTTTGATTTGAATGTCTAGAAATCTTTTTATAACTTTTTCATAAGGATCTAATTCTAATTTATCAAAAAACATACTACCAGAATTCACACGCATAGATTTTAAATAACCAAATAAAGAAGAATTTATATTATCGCTATTTTTTTCAGACGCTTTCTTTAATTCACCATCTATTTTAGAGTGGAACATCATTTCAGTTTTACTCATCACTCTAACAAATGCGCGACATCCTAAGCTCAAGCTAATAATAGGAAATCCAATAGAAAGACCTAATAAAACTACCGTTTTCACATTCCATATAACTACAGGCAAAGCAGGTAGAGCAATTTTTGCTAAAACAATGGTAACAAAAATTATAGAAATACCAGCTAATATAGTCAAAGCTACTTTGGCAACTGTTTTTATATTATGGTTTCTAATTTGTTTATTTAAATCTTTCACTTTAGTCGCTGTCTCATCATACGCATTTTTTATAGGAGCTGTATCTGGAGCTCTATTTATTGGTAGCACTGACATAACTTAGCCCTTAATTAAAATTTAAAGTTGCTATAACTATCTATTAAAAGATGAAAAAAAACAATGAGCCTATCCTAATAAAACCTCCATCCACATATAAATTAACCCTAATTTAGCAAAAGCATCCCAAACTTCACTTTTTCTTTCCCATCGCATCATAAGCCTTCTACATTTTCTTTTTAACCA
>SDBT01020488.1_pt1 | contig 10340 bp, 8 predicted proteins | sample 2277101 | NCBI WGS metagenome assembly SDBT01 (sample SAMN10404973, study PRJNA504765) | marine sediment metagenome | isolation source: marine sediment core GS10_PC15, 103 cmbsf | place: Arctic Ocean: Southern Knipovich Ridge | collected 2010
TTCGACGTTTAAACTTTTGTCCACGGAAGAGCAAGTCCTGGAGGGCATGCGAGGACACGTCGAAGAGAGCTGGCTGAATCTTCGCTTTCCAGGCGACCCCATAACAGACAACAATCTGTGGAACTCCGGAATGCGAGGGTGGGTGGGTCCCGGACCGCTCCCCCCACGAAACCCGCCGCCGCTCACCTTTCTCGAATCCAACAATATTTTGTTGGATGCGATCCAACTCGTGGAATCCATCCTTCTTGGAACTGTCCCTCGGAGGCACATACGCACGTTGCACAACACCAAAAGCGGCCACAGACTGGTCGCCATGATCATTCCTCAGTTGCACACATACCGCGACGAATTTCGAAGATCGTACAAGGAAGACGTCGCGAGAATGGATTCGACGTTGTTTGCCCATGTCGAGGACGTCGTCTCCCGAATACTCGACATCGCGGCCGCGACGGAGCTGGCCACGATCGATCGCGACCTGTTCGATCGCAAATTGACCGGGCACATCACTTCGGCCCTGATCGGAGGCAATCACATTCTGGAGCGATGGCTGCCGAAACGACTGGCATCGCTCGAATACATGGTTCGCGACATCGCATCGGACTTTAACCGCAACGCCGCGCTTCTGCGAATCATGCTCAAGTTCAATGTCCGAAAGGAAAAGGCGACGGGCCTCATGACGCTCGTGACGGTGTACAGGAAGTTTATGCTGGAGGGCATTGGGAAATACGATCCGCGAAATGTTCGCACCAGTTCTCCCGAGGCGTGGAAGCAGGCCAAGGAGATACTGCACGATCGCATGATGCGGGAACTCGTGGATCCGAAATTTCGCGTCGGCCCCACCGTCGCCCAATACCTCGTGGTGGTCGACACGAGCGATTACGCTCGAAAGCTCGCCTTCTTCGTGGCGGCGTACCTCTTCAGTATTCACAAATTTCTCAAACGCGACCCACGGAGGCGCGGTAGTCAATTCCTGACAAAGGAGTGGCCGCGCTTGTACCTGTTGGCATACGTAGGGGAACTGAACGACCTGCGGGCTGGCCCACTCGAAGTTTCCCGGACCAGCAGTACCGCCAACATAATCCAGACGTACCCGTTTGGACGTTACAAAGGGGCGTTGTTGTATCCCGTGCACGCCTTCTGGCAGATCCAACAGACGATGCCGTGCATCTCCGCGATACGCAAACAGTTGGAGTCCACCGAGTCGGCGGAAAAAAGACAGGAGAATTTCCGCCACTTTCAAGAAATAACCGACCTTCGCACGAGGGTCTGGCTGACGCCATTCACACCCAATCCGAAAACCAGCTGCATCGGCACGACCGAACGAACGCTGTCCGACATGAAAGCCTCGCTGACGCATCCGTTGCTCGGCAAGCTCTTGAAGTTGGCGCTCGACTTCGCCTACATCCCTATGCCCAGCGTATTCAGGAGCGAGACAACCAAAGAACGCTGGCGAGGGGAAAGGAGGGCGTACGGCGCTCTCATCGAGGAGATCACCTCGCGGGACAGAGGCGAGGCCGAGCGCATTCTACAAGTGAACATCAGCGGCATAATAGGCGTCGTCGACGCCGCGTGGAACGATTTCCAATCCGAAAAAGCGGCCATAGAAAAGCTGCTCCACACGCCGGAACTCTCTCGTCGCGCAGGAAAGCGAAAGACGATCGGGTTCGGGTACAGCGCGCGCAACGCGTTCCTCCGGGATCACTTCCCCCACATCCTGCGGTAAGCAGGAGCAGAAGACCGTTGATCCTCTCGGCCGAGACGGAATTTTTGTCAGATGTTCCGCGGTAGGGCTCGTCGGATCAGCGAGGAGGAGATGTATCGATAATAAAAAAAAGAGATTCCTACCGGATCCTCCTTCTAAAGACGTCCATGGGAAATGTATGTCGAGGATCAAGTGAACGGCGTGTTTTATTTAGGGTCCCATGGGGGAGGTGATTTTCCCCGTCTTCAAATCTTCCACGCTTTCGATCGGGGTCCTGCAACGCACGCACGTGGACTCGTCGGCCGTGTCCCGAAGTCTGACGGAACACGTAGAACACACGACGACGTGGCCGCACGGTAGGACGCGGGTCGTGGGTGGCGCGTCCATGCAAATCATGCATTCGAATTCGTCTTCTTCCTCGGGAACGTCGACCTTTTCCTTTTTCTTTTTCTCGGGTTCTCTTTCCACCGCACCGTAATCGGGAACCCTCTTTGACGAGACCCTCCTCCAGAGCAATTGTTTCGACTCGTCCGTGTCCCGCCAAGCGCGCAGCTGTGCGTACGCATCCGCATGTGTGTTGCACATAAAATAAGGCAGCTTTCGCAGGGTGTCGTGGTTCGCCGCGACATACTCTGAACTGATCAATCCGCTCTCCCCCAGAAAATTCACCAACAGTTGTGTCGCGTATCGATCGGAAGGTGTGGCCAACTCGTCGAGAGAAGAGATCATCGTCGGAATCATGTCGGGCGTGAAACTGAGTTGAATGGTGGCGTTCCGGTCGTCGCGAACCAACACGTAAAACGTCCATATGGTCAGACGGCCGGGACATTCTATTCCGATGCACGGTATGAGGGCTCCCTTGGTCGTGACGAGACATGCGGCGACCGTATTGATGAACCCGACCCAGCGCAATTTGAAGGGTGGGATGCCGCCGAGCAGGGTCGTGGTCTCTGCGGCGTATTTTTCCATGTGCTCCGGACGCCGGTCCGTGTCCTTTTCCATTTTGCGCTGAAAAAAAAGAAAAAACGATGTGACGCTACAGAAAGCTACCGACATTTTCTTTTTTTTTCGACGACAGCGACACGAGTCCCGCAACAACATCTATCATGGAAAAACCATGCACGGCCGTCGACGCTCGCACCCCGGAAAAACATATTTTGGTATCGTCAAAAGAACGCAAGTTCATCGGACGCATCGTATCGGAATGGCAGAAAAGAGGAAATATTTCTGCGACGGTGGCCGACTCTCTCATGTCGTCCGTGCAACCAATCTCTTTCCAATGGAAGAGGTTGGCGATAGCCACGATGGTGATGGCCGTCCTCTGTACGATCGTAGCGCTTTTCACCGTTCTCGTCGAAACCCAACTGGTAAAATTTGTGGTCGACTTCATGTGGGACGCGTTGGGCGCGAGCCTCGCGGAGCTTTTGAGGAACATGTTGCGCTTTCTGTGCCGTGGACCCCATCGAAGGGCCATGATGATGTATGTGATATCGGCGCTCTTCGTCTGGTATGCACGGCACAGAAAACGCAAACACCCCGATAATTTCGTGACGAACGAGATTCCGAGCATGATCGCATCGATACCAATATGGATGGCGACTATTGAATTGGTGGATTGGCTTGTTCGATTGGACCTGTTGGGCGAATTTCTCAGTGGAGGACGAGGAAACCCTATGATGAGCACGCAAACGGAACTTTCGTTTTTGATATGGTCTTTATCGTGCGGAGCGGTATCCGTCATCGTTCAATCTCCGCCTCTCTGGTTCTTACAACTCTGCGGGGTGGCGACCTGGCTCGGATTTGTGCACGGACACTTTTGGGGCGTATACTTTATCGGTTACGCACACGGACCCGAACGTTTCGTTTGGTTTGGATGCATCCTCTTGCTCGGCGCGCATGCCTTTCACGAATGGATGCCAAAGAAGACGAAATTCCTCAACTCGATCAATACGATCAACCGAGCCGTGGGAACCTTGAGTGTGTGTGAGGCACTGTGGACGCTTTCCATCTGGCGCACAGACGGCTGGTTCTGGATGTTGGCCTTTTTCGCAGCGGCGGCGGCCTCGATCTGGTATGGCCTGCACTATGGCCACAACTTTTTATTTTACGCGGGACAAGTCTTTCTTGTGATCAACATCTACACGAGATTCTTCCAGTGGTTCTGGACCAAGGAGGACAAGGTATACTTTTTCCTCCTCCTCGCCGTCGGTTTCGGCACACTCGCAAAAGTGGCACAGGACAGATGGAAGACCCACAAACCTCAATTGCTCACAAAGTGCACCGCGGACAAAAAAGAACCATGAATTGCGCGAGATTCATTGAAATAGTTTGTTATAAATTTTTTTCCGTTTGACAACGAACGGCGGCGATGGCCGGGCGGGCCCTTGCCGGTCTGTGTGCCGTGGCGGTCGTGTTGTTCACCGCGACGTATCTGTTGCACGACAGAGAGGATCTCGTGTCGCACGAAGCGTGTCGGCGATTCACGGGTCTTTCGACGCCACCGACCGCCGAAACGATCCAAGAATGCGACTGTAAACGACCGCCCAGTGATGCGGTGTGTGATCCGCTCGCACTCCCGCACGAAAAAGACAAAGACGAAATCGTCGTGGTGATGTGGGACAACACCCTCGGCACGCCGTTTTATTGGGGAGACGGTCCGATCGCGAAAGCGCCCAACTACGCCGGCTTCGACATCGTCAAAGAGGAATGCCCGGTAAAGTGCACGTTCTCCAAAGACCGTTCGATGGTCACCGTGGCCGACGCCCTGCTCTTTGACGTCTGTTGGTATGGCGTCGACCCAGAGTGGCGAGAGAGACCGCCCTACATGCCGGAGCGCAGAGAGGGGCAGCCGTGGATATGGTTCACCTACGAACAGCCCGACTACTTCAATCTGATGAAAGAGGCGGAGTACATGCGGCTGTTTGACCTGGAGATGACGTACAACAGCAAATCGTTCGTCCAGATAACCTACATGTGTCCCTGGGGTCACAAAGAGTTTGCAAACCTGCGAGACCCGGCTCCTCCCAAAGCGCCCGATAAGCTCGCCGCCTTTGTGGCGTCGAATTGCGGTTCCGGTGGCGCAGAGGAGCGGACAGACTACGTGCGCACCCTGATGAAGTACATGCAGGTGGACAGCTTCGGAGTGTGTCTGCACAACGCAGAAATACCCGAGGGTCTGGGTTGGCACACGCACTTTGGCACGATGATGGACATCAAAATGCACACCATCGCACAGTACAAGTTTTTCTTGGCGTTTGAAAACACCGACAAGGTGGACGACTACGTGACGGAGAAGCTCATGAACGCCTTTCTCGCCGGCACCGTTCCGGTGTATCGAGGTTCGTCCACCATTTCGCAATGGATACCGTCCAATCACTCCATCATCGACGTGCGCGACTTTCCCTCGCCAGAGGTCCTCGCCCGCTATTTGGTTCACCTGAATGCACACGAGGAAGAGTACCAAAAATACTTTGCGTGGAAAAAGGACCCGTTTCCTCCTCGATTCCAAAAGCTGCTCGACGGCTGCGTCTTCTTTGCAGAGTGTCGCCTCTGCAAAGCGCTTCACGAGAGAAGATCGCGGGAGAGAAACGAACAACCCCTGCTGAACACGAGCGTGTCCGCCGGAACCATCGACGCGTATGCCCTGGAGTTTAATCGGATAGACACGCGCATCCGGCAAACGGAAGACTTTGTGCAAGTGAGACACTCAGAGTCGCTGGACCTCGAAGACGAATACACCATCATGGCGTGGATCAATCTCAACATGGTCAACGACGGGAGAATCGTCGACAAGGCAAAGGCCGGCGCGGTGGACGGATACGAGTTTGACGTGTACAGGTGCTCTCAGGGAAGAGGCCACATTCGGCTGTGTGCGGGCGGGATCTGCCACACGGGCAAGAGAGAGCTGCGTCGCGGCATATGGTATCACGCGGCCGTCTCCTTCAGTTCTCGGCGAAAGAGAGGAGTGAGGTTTTACGTGAACGGAAAGCGTGACGGAGAGGAGTCTGCGGTGAGGCCGACCGAGCGAAACGCGTACAACCTGAGGCTCGGAAATCCAGCCACCGGAGCGTCTGGTTGGAGACCCATCCACAAACCGGGCGTGTTTGACGGGATGATCGACGACGTGTCCATTTGGAAAAGGGTGTTGCCCCCGAGGGAGATCAAGGCCAGCATGTTCAAGCGCTTCACGGGCCGAGAAGAGGGACTGAGCGCGTACTGGGGATTCAACGAGGGAACGGGCGACGTGGCGCACGACGCCTCCCCGAACGAGAACCACGCTGCGCTCCGTGGGGCGGTCCGGTGGATCCCCTCCGTCTCGAAACCGCTGCTCGACATATCGACCGTGGAATCCATGTGATAACGTGATGATGCTCCTGATGCTTGTCTCTATTGAGATACATCATCCTTTTCGCTGAATGGGATCGTCCCGGTCAAATGTCCTTTTTTTTGTTCATTCTTTTTTTTCCCAACCGCGACGACACCATGTCTCACGAAGAACCCTTGGAACGCCACATGATGTTGGCAGAACTTGTCATGCTGCGCGACAAGGGAAAGGACACCCGCCCGGTGCCGAAGCTCACTCCGATACAGAAATATATGTCCGAACACTTGCTGTGCGGCGGGTTGATCGCCAGCGTCCCGATGGTCAAAGAATTGGGCGAATACGACGACATGGACACCCCCCAAGCTCAAAAACACCTGCTCCTGTACGCCAAAGTCTGCGTCTTGATAACCGGCGTGCCCCTGGAAGGATACTCGCGTCCGTGCGGTCGGGAGGACTGTTGGGCAGAGTGCACGACGCACACGAAGAAATGTGCCTCGTGCAAAGTGGTCCCGTTTTGCAGCGACGGGTGTTATATCCTCGCCTGGCGAGAGCACAGAGATAATTGTCTCAGCTTTCGCAATATCACAAAGGACTACGCCACCAAGCCAATGCCCATGGAAAAATGGGGAGAAGAAGAATGCACATAAAGAGTAAACTTTTATACTTTGGTAAACGACCATTTCGTTAGGCGACAATCCACTGGTCCATGGTTGGCTTGACGTGCGTGGCTTGGGCGTCGTACGCATACCACGTGCAGTCTTGGCATCCAGTTCGAGGACAGTACGCACAGTAAGAGAACTCGTTGTGCAGGATACAGTCGCACCCCTTTCCTTGGCTCCGTCCCGTTGCACCGTGGTGCGGTCTGGATGACGTCGCCCCTTCCTCCCTCTTGGCCTTTTTGAGCTTTTCCCGTGCTTCCTTGACTCTCTTGGAACGGAAGTCGCGTCGTATGCGCTTTCCTCGCTGTTCGATGGTCACCTCCTCTCTCACCTTGGCCATTTTCTTGGTGGTGAGCCTGGATGGGACATCGAGGTCCTGCAAGGCCTCCAGGATGACGGCGTCGCTCGCTCTTAAAGGTGGCTCGTAATTGTCCAGGGAGTACATCGTCAGGACCCCGTGCTTGTTGGTTTCGTACACGCGGCAGCCTCTGACCACGCGACAATTGGGGGTCCGCTTCCTTCTTTGCGGGGGGTTTGAGAGGACCTTGAGTTGCCTTTTGTCGTGGTGGCGGTCCTTGGCCTTGAAACATTGGACAAAAACATCCCTGGCACGTGCGGGGGGAGGTAGTGCGGGCTGCGTCGCAACGGGGGGAGGAGGAGGTAATACAGGATATTGCGGTGGAGGAGGGAGAATGGCACCGCAGTTATTTTCTTCCGGAAACCGAGTAAGGGGGATGTCCACTCCAAATATGCGGAAGGTCTTCTGAACGTCGGGGAGGGTGTCGGTATGGTTGTCGTGAGTCATTGCGTTGTTGTGGTGGAGTTTGGAAATTTTTTCAGACCAACAAGTGCAGCTGTCCAACAACTGCAGCTGCACAACACTTGTTGTGGCCAAGCTCCCTTAAATGGTACGTACCACGCAAAAAGCATGGGACGTGCCCGCCAACTCACCCCTTGTTCGCCCTATACTTTTGGCGGGCATGTCGCGTGCTTTTTCCGATGTGACTTTGCTGTGAATTCACAGTGAGTTCACAGTGAACTCACATTTGCATTATGAAACAATTCAAAGTTCATGAAAAAAAGCATGTGACATGCCCGCCAGAACCCCCCTTCTCCCCCCTATACTTTTGGCGGGCATGTCACATGCTTTTTTTCATGAACTTTGAATTGTTTCATATTGCAAAAAAGCATGTGACATGCCCACCAACTCACCCCTTCTCCCCCCTATACTTTTGGCGGGCATGTCACATGCTTTTTTTCATGAACTTTTAATTGTTTCATATTGCAAATGTGTCGAATAAATGTTTTTTAATGTGCAGTCACGAAGCTTTATACACGACACCAGACTCGGCCGAGTCCCATTGGTCGTTTTGTTGTTGTTGTGTCCGATCCGATCTGTTGAACATCAACGCAAAGGTCACGCTGACCGAAAACTGAAAAAACCACATCATGGAATAGAGGCACACCCAGAATCCTGCGGACAGGTATCCCTCCTTTCGAGGCGGCTTTTCGTAGAACAACGTCTCCGTGATGGGTTCGCGCCTGCCATGTCTTCCGCACATTTTATACAGTTTCAGCCTGCTGGAGATCGTCGGATTCACCGGGAGTTGGTCGTATTGTTCGATGCGTATCGATCCTACGGCAATTTTGTTTCCGGTGTATAAGTCCGAGTGCACGATGTCGAGGCCGCTGGGGTCGCGTTTGATTTCGATCACGTCCACGATCTTGCCGAACGTTCCGTCTTCCTCGGTTTTCAGGATGTCGACGATGATTTGACGATCTAGGCAGAAATGGGACGGACGTTCTGGTAAAGCAAACAACCAGATGGAAGAACTGCACATCAGCCAAATGAATACTTCTGTGCCCAACAGCGAGACGGATAGTTGGGCCTTGCTGGTCCAGTATTTGTTGGGAATCAATCTTTGCATGTGCACGCGCCGCAAACGAAACAAATGAAAGGAAGGGCATCAAAAAATAAATGGCGGGCAAATAAATTTCTGGTTTTCAGTCGTGTCGCACCAGAGTCCATGAAGCGCAAGCAGCAGGAAGAGAAAACATGTCCGGAAAAGAAACAAAAAACGCCAGTCGGACTCCGAGATGGAGCATCGAAAACGTGTTTCGCTCTTTTTTTCGACGACTATGGCGCGCCTCCGGAGGTGACGAAAATGATCCTCCAGTATGTCCGACTGGCTCCCATCGCGCAAAGGAGCCGAGAGATCGAAGCGGAGAAGCTCGTATGCGAGAAGGCATGGCACGAAAACGGAACTCTGTGGACCAAAGAGAATTACAAAGACGGAGAGAGACACGGCGTGTGGAGAGAATGGAATAAAGGCGGAACGCTCAAGTCGGAACACCCCTACAGAGACGGAGAGGAACACGGCGCAGAGAGAAGGTGGTACGACGACGGGACCCTCAATTGGAAACGCCATTGGAAAGACGGGAAGACGCACGGCGCGGATAAGGTGTATCACAAAAACGGAATGCTGTGGATTGACCGGAATCATAAAGACGGGAAGGCGCACGGGGTGTTGAAGGAATGGCGTGACGACGGAACGCTGAGATGGGAAGGAACCTGGAAAGACGGAAAGCTACACGGCATGCTGAGGGGATGGTACGGAGATGGAAGGCCGGTATATGAAAGGCCTTACAAAGACGGGACGGCACATGGTACGTGGAAACAATGGAACAAAGACGGAGTGCTGAAGTCGAAAGACCATTGGAGGTGGGGATGTCCGTGGATGTGCGAGACGGAAAGCCAAGAAAGTATAAACAAATAAAAAAAAGACACGGTTTTTATGTATCGACCCGAAACAGTCAGTCCGACGGCTCGTACGTGGTCCCATCCCACGGACACCCCCGAGCCACCAACCATTGGAGCACGGCGTCGTGTTTGTGCGACGCCGCCGCGATGCACACATGAGTATCCCACGGACACCCGTTGGCATGGAGCCATTTCACCACATCGAGGTGTCCGTTCATGGCCGCATTGCTGATCGCCGAGGATCCCATGCGCGGCACTTTGGAGGGCGCCGCGCAGAACTGACGATGCAAAAACTTGAGCGTCTCCAGATGTCCCTGTCCCGCCGCGAACGTGTACGCCAGTCTCGACCACGTGGGACACCCCGTGTCGAGGAGCCAAACCAACATGACGAGGTCTCCGTTCCTGGCGGCGTAGTCGAACGTCCGATGGTCCCAGCTCGGAAAGCCTCCTTTTGTAGTGTCTATTTGGTGATCGTACAACCACTTGAGCGCGTCGAATTGTCCGTACTTGGCCGCAAACATGTACGCCAGCCCGTTCCACTGGCAATGGAAACCGTCAAGCCATTCCATCACGTCGATTAGGCCTTTGGCCGCCGCATAGGCGAACGTCTGCGTGTCGCATCGACCCCCGGCATCGCACAGCCATCGGCAAAATTTGAGCGTCACGTCGGAGGCATCTCGGACGTATCGGCAGAGTCGTTGGCGCGGAAAAAGAGGGTCCTCGATCATGTAGTGGCCGTACGGAGAATGCTTTGATCGGGACGAAGTTCTCAAAAAGTCGATGGCGCCTCGCCACGTTATGCACGTCCTTTGGACCGCTTTCCACGACCACGGCGGAACCGACAGGAATATGATGTGCAGCACTTCGATCGGTATGTCTGATAGCGTCGTCGCA
>SDBT01020490.1_pt1 | contig 10340 bp, 8 predicted proteins | sample 2277101 | NCBI WGS metagenome assembly SDBT01 (sample SAMN10404973, study PRJNA504765) | marine sediment metagenome | isolation source: marine sediment core GS10_PC15, 103 cmbsf | place: Arctic Ocean: Southern Knipovich Ridge | collected 2010
GACCTGGGGGCGTCATCCACCCGAACGGTCATGGCGTCAAAGTGGGACCGTACAAAGGCTGCATCCTTGAAATTGATGGGCACATCTATCTCTGTACCCATGCCCCCCACCTTTTTTGCTGAAGGGATCAAAGACTTCCCGCCCCCCACTGAATCACGAAAGGGTTTCCCCAGTTTGGGATGAAGGATTGCCGCTGCATGTTCCCGTTCGCCCCCTTCCCCCACTATGGCGGCCTTGCCATAGCTTTCTACCTTTTCCGGCGCAATCCCCAGGGCATCGACAGCCATCTTACCAAGGACCCCCCCCAGTTTCTCCCCTGTATCCATCAAAGAGGACAGGTCTTCAACATATTTTCCTGCAAAGGGGTTTCGTATCACGGCAACGGCGGCAGCCCGCCTCCCCGGTGGATCCATCTTACGACTTCCATCAAGGTGAATCTCCTCCAATATGGTTACATACTTGACTACCTCCATGATCAAAACCTCCTCTCTCTTTTTTTATTTAACTAGTGTCCGAACGAAAACTAGGATTTTTCGTTCAGATCAAGAAAGACGATAATTTTAACCGCAGGAATACATGGAGTATTTCGAGGATTAAAATTTGAGTCTGACGCAGATATGGACGAAAAAGACAGTTTTCGTTCAGACACTAACCAGCCTTTCTTGAAAAAAATCGGTCATGGTCACCTTTCCCTGGATAGCTACAAGCGCCCCAAAAATAACCCCGTCCCGCACCAGTTCCTCCGCCCTGTTCCAGGCCTGGGAAAGGGCCATCTCCTTTTTGTCCTCACACAACGGCCCAACCGCGACGGTCACGGGGAGCCCCCCAATGTCCGTGTTGGGGTCTATCTCCTCGGCCGACCTCTGAATCACATGCCGGTCATTTACAAAACTTGCATTTGCAACTGCCGTGGCCGCCGCGTCAGCAAACGAACACCTGCCGGCTACCACGGTTACCGCCGAAGCCACGCCTCTTGTAAAACTTCTTCCCCCTGTTCCGCTTGTGGCAACTCCCCATGAGGCCCTGCCAGGTTCCAGGGTAATAACATGGGAAACCTCTTTCTCCTTCAATTCTGTCCGTGCCCCGACCGTCAAGGGCACCCCTCCGGTAAGCCTCAGGGCCAGGTCCCCGCCATTATCTACCATCACCCTGGTCATGCCTCGCTCAACAAGAAAATCCGCCACAGCATCGCCAATGGTCCCGGCAACCGCTGCCATGGGGGTAAGGTCTTCATCCCCCACTGCTAACACACTTTCGACCATATTGACTCCCAGAACGTCTTTCATATCTTCCGGTACTTGGGATAATTTCTTGCTTAAAATTCTTCTTAGATTTGCCACCCTTTCAAGATATTCAAAAGACACTTCTGCGGCCTTCAGACACATCTCCCTCTGGGGGACCTTTCCCACCAAGGCGGATATCACAAGCCTCATGGGGCCATATTCCGCCAGTACATTTCCGTCCAGAAGGATTTTGACTGACTTGTGATAACCCATTTTACTTTCTCAGTCACGGATGGAGACCGGTTCCTTTGCGCAAAACGGCCGCATCGCTTCCAGGTGCCCTCCAATCGCTTTATAGTCCTCAAGTTCCATGGTATATTCGATAGGGCAGATAGTGGCCGGAGTGGGGGTCCAATAAAAAGAACCCGTCTTGACCCTCTCAACATCCACCATAAAATTGATTCCTCCCCCCGGGAGAATAAACACGGGAGCCCCTCCAACGGTAAGACAAGCCGTTTTATTGTGAATTGCCTGGGTCAGTTTTATAGGATGGTGTACCACCCCAGCCCTGGCACTCCCTCCAGCTCCCCCCACATAGACCCCGGAGACCCGGGAGGGTTCACAACTCGATGAGATGGCACCCAACGCCCTCTCCACAGCCTTTGTCACCGGGATCTCGTGGAGGCGACCATCCTTCCCCAGCTCAAACAGACACGCCCGCTTCCCCGTTGTCTCGGTTATGAGCAGACGCATTCCAACCCAGGCCGCTTTAGGATCGATCCCAGCGATGACATCCGTGGGGTTAATGATGGAGGTCCCGCCCCATCCCTCACCGTGGTCGCCAAAGTAACGCCCCGGGGTGCTTTGTCGGAACCTGAGCGTTACACCGCAGGGTCTTGCACCAACAAAACGCCCGGCCACGTGTTCTCCAAGCAATCCGGTGAGATGAGAGTCCAATATGATCACTTCATCAGCCGCCTCTTTTAAAAGGGGCGCAAAAAGACCCAGTGTGGCACTCCCGCAGCCCACTCTCATCCTGTCTGCTTCAAATCCGTCAATGACAGGCGCACGACCTATCTGCAACTGGAGTCTGCCACCTTCCCGGATTTTCAGCTTGACAGGTTTTCTGTTCGCAATATCAGCGATCATTCTGGCCACCAGGAGCCCGTCCTTTCCGGTGAGCAGATTCACCCCGCCGATCGACAGCATTTTGGAACCATACTGTTCGGTCGTCACCATCCCGACCTTTCTTTTTCCCTTAAAAATAGCTGCGCCTTCATCACCCACACGGAGATCCGTGTCTATCTTTACCAAAACAGAACTGTAACTCAATGGGGCCTCGGTGACCACGGTGACGATGTCCACACCATCACGCGTGGCATTGACGATAAATGGGGCAGGTTTACAGTCAGGGTAGGTAGTCCCCGCGCCTATCCCTGTAATCAGGGGTCGGTCGATCGTGGCACGCGGCTCCGGTCCAACAAATTCAGCCACCTCATCAAAGAGATGAACAGGCGTAATCCGTATCAGTTCTCCCCCCTGGTTCCTATACCGGTGGCATGCCCCCACATACCCCTCCCCGATCCAACAGAAGATTGGACATGCATCACACTGAACACTGTCTGATGGGGGGCTTCCATCAAGACCCAATGCCTCGTCGGGGCAACTCCGCACACAGCCGGCGCAACGGGTGCATTCATCGCTGATAGACGGTTTTCTGTCTTTTAGACGAATGGCGCCCACCGGGCAATCTTGAACACAGATGCCGCACCCGGAACACTTTTTTGCATCTACCTTTATCGCCATTTCTTGAACATCCGCTTTTAGGCCTTTATCACAGAGGCATGCCTTACCGGGGGAGGAGTATTGCGGCTCTTGGAAACCACGATTTCCCCATCCACCAGGACCATTGAAACCCCTGGCAGATCACCGGCAGATATGGCGGTTAGCGCATCATGCCCAACCGAACCCATGGGGGCATCCATGATAACGAGATCTGCGTCTCTGCCCGCCTCGATTTCCCCCCGATTCAGCTTATACGTTTTCGCCGTGTTGCCCGTGGCCATACACAGGGCCTCTTCCGCCGTGATAGAAGTAAGACTTGCCAACAGATTTATTACCCTGAGGATGCCCAGCGGGATCACCCCGGTTCCGGAAGGCGCGTCATTTCCGATAAGCACCCGGTTAAGCGCCCCGTGCTCCTTCACCAATCGGGCAACCTCCACGGCAACCTTTGGGTTCCCGCAATGAACTATCTCAATAGCCATGGAAGTCTCTGTAATCAGGTCCTTTGCCTCTTTTATGGAAACTGCAGTGGGTCCCCCGTTTATGTGAGAAATAACGTCCGGATCTGTTTTGATCACATCCTTGGCCGTGACCGTGGAACTTCCGGGAATTGATGTCCCACCCGTGTGCATCATTACGGTCATGCCATGCTTTTTGGCAAGTTTCACCAGCGGCCCCGCGTCCTCAGGGGTCTTAACGGATCCCAAACCCACTTCCCCAACGATACGAACCCCTTCCCTCGCCATCTCCTGCAAGTCCGCCTCCACAAGACCCTTCTCAAGGATAAGGGCCCCACCCTCGACCTTGAGGCCTCCGGGCCTGAAATTACCAAAAGACTTGGCCGCCAGGATCGCGAGGGCCTTAACACCGGCCGGATCCTTTGGTCTTCCCGGAAGATGGACCTCCCCCGCGGAAATGACCGTGGTGACACCGCCATGGAGCTCACTTTCAAGAAAACCCATCTGTTTTTGTCTCGGCGTAAAATCCCCCAGAACGGGATGGCAATGAGAATCAATCAGACCGGGAGTTACAGTTGTCCCGGAGCAATCGATAACCACCTGGGCCTCTTTTTCTTCCCCCTTCTCAAAAAGCCCCACTCGTTTTATGACGCCGCCTTCAACCCAGATGGTATCGGCCTCGAGAATTGGTTTCTCTATCTTTCCACTCACCAGAGTTCCAATGTTTTTGAGTAGTATTGTTGACATTATCCCACCTCCATTTTAGCGTCATGACCTCAAATGTTCGGTCATCAATCTTTACCTTTCAAACTTCTGATGCCTATCTCTCGAACCCTTTCCGGATTCGCAGGCAGATCATAGATGCGCTCCCCAAGGGCATCTGTAATGGCATTCAAAATTGCCGGAGCCGTGGGTAACAATGCAGGCTCCCCAACCCCCTTTGCACCAAATGGCCCCGTGGGTTCAGGATCCTCAATTATGATGGTTGTGACTCTTGGCATGTCCAGACAGGTCGGTATGTGGTATTCTCCCATCGTATGGGTCGCACCGGGTATATATTTTTCCATCAGAGCGAATCCAAGCCCCATGGCAACCCCTCCTTCGATTTGTCCTTCCACATTCTGGGGGTTGATGGCTCTTCCCACATCATGGGCTGCAACAATCTCTGAGACGCAAACATTTCCGGTCAGTTCATCCACCTCTACCAACGCCAGTTGGCACCCAAAGGCATAGGTGGCATAAGGGTCGCCCTGGCCGGTGTCCAAATCAAGCAGTGTAGTCTCAGGGTCAAAATAACCCTGCCAAGAAAGCGATCGCCCTTTCCGGTGGGCCCTTTTTGCCAGCTCCTTAAGGGACACCTTCCCAAAAGAATCCCCAGAACCCATCACATATCCGTCTTTCAAGACCAGGTCCGTCCTGGGAGCCTTCAAAACATCTACCCCCTCACACAGCAAGACATCCAACACCTTTTGAGCCGCTTCCTTGACAGCATTTCCTGATATATATGTCTGACGACTGGCAGATGTGGCCCCCGCACTGGTCGTCCATCCGGTATCAGCCGCAACGACTCGAATTTTATGGGGGTCAACATCAAGGACCTCTGCAACGATCTGTGCCAGAATTGTGCTGGCCCCCTGGCCGATGTCCGCCGCCCCGGTAAAGAGGGTCATTTTTCCTTTTTCATCAATTTCCACACGGCTGCTTGAGGGGTTTTGGACACCCGTGTTTCCAATTCCATACATCATGGCCCCCAGACCGATTCCCTTCTTGTAACATCCGGGAGGTTCGTTTCCTTTCCATTGCAACCTGGCCTTGCGGTAGTGTGGTTCAATCGCATTCAAGGTCTTTAGGAAACCCACGCTTTCAGACTATTTCTGCCCTGTGGCGGTGGTTCCCCCGGGTCTCAGGGCGTTTATCTTTCGTATCTCCAAGGGATCCATGCCAAGTTCATGGGCAAGAATATCCATTTGGGATTCACTGGCAAAAGCCATCTGGGGCGTTCCAAACCCGCGCATGGCACCTGCCACGGGATTGTTCGTATAGACACCCAGGCTCTCAACCTCTACATGGTCCACTTGATACGGCCCTGTAACATGCACCGCCGCGCGCGTGACCACAGCAACCCCGTAAGACGCATAGGCCCCGGTGTCACAAACCACCCGGGCCCTCACTGCCACCACCAGCCCGTCCCTCATTGCCCCGGTTTCAATTTCGATTTTGAGGGGGTGTCGTTTGGTCGTGGCAAGAAACGCCTCTTCCCTGGAGAACACCAGCCGCACAGGACGTCTGAAATGATAAAGGGCCAAACCGATAAATCCCTGGACCGTCAGATCCAGTTTGGAGCCAAACCCCCCTCCTGTGGCGGCCTGAACGACCCTTACCTCATCGTCCTCCAGTCCAAGAATTTCACAGACCTCTTTTTGATCATAATGGGGGTTTTGGGTGGAGGCGTATATGACCAGGGTTCCATCCTGATCCACATATCCGAGCCCTGCGTCAGGTTCCAGATAAGAATGTTCCAGGTGGGGGGTACTGTACCTCCGCTTCAGGACCACGTGGCACCGGGCAAACCCTTGGGTCACGTCCCCCTTTCGCAAAGTCCTTCGAAACAGAAGATTTCCTTTACGGTGAATAGACGGAGCACCGTCCTCCAGGGCCTTTTCAGGATCAAAGATCGGAGGCAGGTCGTCGTATGTGACCCGAATAGCCCCGATGGCTGTCTGAGCGGCCTTCTCGTCTTCTGCGGCCACCAGGGCAACGGGTTCACCCACAAACCGGACCCTGTCTTCAGACAGAAGCGGCTGGTCTTTGTTGATAAGACCATGGCGGTTTCTCCCGGGGACATCTTTACAGGTCAAAATGCCGACTACACCCGGTCTCTTAAGCGCCACCGCAACCGCAACGTCAAGAATTTTTGCATGAGGCCTGTTGCTTCTCAGGACCTTGAGGACAAGGGCGTCACGGTTGCGGATGTCATCGCTGAACGCTTTACACCCCCTTGCCAGGTCTCTGGCACCGATCTTTGGGATGTTTTTGTTAATCCACTTAAAACCCAATTGGAACCTCTGTGTCAGGAACCCTTTATCTTTTCAACGTCCAGTTCCTCGAGAACGGTTATCCCTTTTGATTTCATTTCATCAAGGGCCTTTTTGGTGGTGTCGGGGGCCACCCCTTTTGAGAGTCCCTCTATGACGATGACATCATAGCCGGCTTCTTTTGCATCCATGGCAGTTGCCTTCACGCAGTAATCCGTTGCAATGCCATAAACCACAACTTTTTTGATCTTATTTTTTTTGAGAATCTTGTCCATCTCGGTCTTTTGTCCGCCGTCATCCTGAAATCCCGAATAGCTGTCATATCTTGCATCCTGCCCCTTTTTTACAATGGCCAGAAAAGGATTGTTATCCACAAGGACCTTTGCGTTTTCGGTTCCCTGTATGCAGTGGGGTGGCCACAGAACTTGGTTTTTTCCCTCGATTGAGATCATTTCAAAGGGCTTTTTCCCAGTGTGGTTCGTAAAAAAAGACACGTGGTTTTCCGGGTGCCAGTCCTGTGTTGCGAACATGACAAACCCTTCACTGTTCAGTTTATCGGTCGCCTTCTGTACCTTATCCACAAAGGCCTTATCCGTACCCGCCACCGCCAGAGAGCCCTTCTTCCATTCTGTAAAATCCCCCTGGACATCCACAACAATAACCCCGATCTTTTCTCCGGCAAACGCCGACCCTGCAGGAGACAAAAAACATACCCCAGCCCCGATCATTACCATCAAACCGATAATAAGTTTCATTGATTCCCCCTCCTTTGATTACTATGGTTGTTTGTTGTAAAAACCACGCCCTTACCAAAACAACGCGCTCCAAAGATAAGACGACCCGTAAACACGGCCTCTCTCTGGAGAACAGCTACACCCATCTTGCCGTAACCGTCTTCTCATCCATAAACATCCGCATGGATGCCATCCTTGATTTGGCCGTCCCCACAAAGGATTCCCTTCTGGATCCCAAAGGAAAAAAGGCAAACGGCTGGGCCACCCCGACATTCACCCCCACGTTGCCCACATTGACCTCTTTTGTAAACTTGCGAGCACTCTTGCCGCTTTCTGTCATGATACACGCAGAGTGCCCCAGGTTTGTCTTTGTATTGATCCATTCAATGGCCTCATCAAGACCCTCACCCCTGATCAACCCTACCGCCGGGCCAAAGGCCTCCTCTTTGGCCATGGTCATATCAACATCCACATCCTCAAGAATGGTTGGGCCAAGAAAGTAACCATTTGGATAATCCGGCACTTTGGGTGCCCTTCCATCAAGCACCATCTTTGCTCCCTCCGAAAGGGCCCCCTCTATCCACGCTAACACGTTCTCCTTGCCCGCTTGGGTTGTCATAGGGCCATTTTCAGTATCTTCGTCAAGCCCGTATCCGAGCTTCATATTGGCGGCCGCCGCCGTAAGCCTGCTCTTCACCTCCTCATATATGTCACCGATGACCACTATATTGTCCATCCCCAGACATCTCTGGCCGCACATGCCAAAGCCCGCCCTCAACATCCACTCGACCCCACTGTCCAGGTCGGCATCCGGCATAATCACAAGATAGTTTTTACCGTTTCCGTTTACTGACGACGTCTTCCCCAGTTTTCCGCACTGCGCGAAAAGATCATGACCCGCCCTGTTGGACCCGATAAAACCGACTCCCTTTATCTCGGGTTGTGCCAGTATTTCCTTGTTGATATTCCTCCCGCCATGAACAAGATTTATCGCCCCAGGTGGGAATCCCACCTCCTGGGCCACCCTGCAAATAGCGTCAGCGGCCACAGGGTCCTGCCTGCTGGGGCTTACCACTACCGAACACCCCGCAGCAAGGGCATAGGGCACAAATGATGACCACGCATGCATGGGGATGTTTCCTGGGGTGATAATCAGAAAAGCCCCCAGGGGTTCCCACACGAGATATTGATCAATCCCGTTTGCAAGCTGATCCATATGCTCGTTTTGTTTTGCCAACCCGTATAAAGCCGAGCATGCGGATTCGATGTTTTCAATGACCCGTCTCAGCGAACCTCTTGCCTCGCCGATGGTTCTTCCGTGATCCTGGGTCAAAATCCGGGTCAGATCATCAACGTGGTCCTCGAACCTGGCCCGCATATCAAAAAGCATCCGGACCCTCTCCCGCATGGCCACTTGACTCCATTTTTGAAAGCCTCGGTGTGCCGCCTCCACGGCTGTGCGGGCCTCCTGCTTTGTAGCTTCCGAAAACTCGGCAATCACCTCATCGGTTGCAGGGTTGGTAACTTTCTGCAGACTGGTAGATTTGGAATCAACCCATTCTCCATCAATAAAAAATTTCAATTTTCCATAGTGTTTCTTAACTTCCGGCAACAATGACATACATCCCTCCCGCAAATTGTAATGATTTTTTGATCATTTCTTGGTTTTTTGTAAAACTTCGAAAACCAACACCGTAACTACTCAGGTGGATAGGCTGAAGGCTGAAGACTGTTAGGAAAAAACACATTTTGAAGCCATGTTTGGTAAAAAAATCAAATATTTCCGCCAAAGTACGGCAATCGTGGTCTTCTGCCCCCCTTCAACCTTCAGTCTAAACAGCTTCAGCCTGACTACGTGAGTAGTTACCCAACACCTTTTTTTTCTGTACTTTTTTAGTAGCACCTTTAGCTCCCAAATTCAAGGACCTCCTACGCTCACCTGTGCCCATCAGTTTTGGTTGTCAAAAGAAGAGGCATATTGCCAATCCTTTTAGTCAAACATTACCCGTTTCGCTATTTCAAATAAATCATCATATTTCGGAGAAGCAAAAATAAGGTACCTCAATCGTTTCCATGGTTTTTTTGCCCAGGCCCTTGGTAACTTCTAAACAAGTTCGGGAGAAATAATAGGATATTTGGAGTGCTGAACTTATTGAAAACTTACGTTTTTGTGGAAAATATAAACTCGCTTGTTCCCGTTGTAGTGGAAGGAGGTACGTGGACGACACGAGGAAGGAAAACAAATAACAACAAGCCTTAGGGTTTGCGTGCCGGAATCCCAAATCCTGACACGCGGCGCCTGAAACCACATCGTCACTGAATCAAATGGGTTAACTCCAACAAAACATCTTTTCACTTTGCGGAGAAATTGTGATTCAAGAATCTATCCAGCCGGCATAACCGTTGATGATTTCTAAAATTTACCCAGAGGTCTTTTGAAGGTAAAACGGGCAGGTTCCACCATCATTTTTTGATAGGCCTCATCGATATTCCCTCCCAGGGCTGAAAAGGGGGAGGACAGACCGAACATGATTGTCCCCACCACTGTAGCAATAATCCCGAGGGGTCTTACCAGGATAAAATCGGCGAGCATGCTCTCCACACCCTCATCATTCATAGCACCGTATCGGTCCTGTGCCAAAGCAGACGTCCCGCAGGGGATAAGGAAAAGGCTCCCGAGCAACAAAAAAACAATGGAATATTTCATTATTTTGTGCATACATACCTCCTAATTTATTCGATACTTAAAAACTGGTTATAAGCACACAAACGATACATATGAAAAGTTCTGGCCTTTTATCGGATAATTAGGGAATAATGACAACATTTTAATTGAGAATAAGAAAAAGATCTCTGTATGTCAAGTAATATCTGGAATTCCAATGATATATTCTTGGAAAAAAGCCCGGTGAAACGAGTTTTGTTTTGGAGTTGACGCAACAGATCTTTCCATTATTTTTGCGTAAACCTTTACAGTAACCCGTAAACAAAGAGGTGTTATGGATATAAAAAAATTGGCGGAAAACCTGGGTCTGGATGAGGATGAATATGTGGAACTTATAGAGCTTTTCGTTGAAACCGGGATGTCTGACCTGGACAAGCTTC
>SDBT01020491.1_pt1 | contig 10339 bp, 12 predicted proteins | sample 2277101 | NCBI WGS metagenome assembly SDBT01 (sample SAMN10404973, study PRJNA504765) | marine sediment metagenome | isolation source: marine sediment core GS10_PC15, 103 cmbsf | place: Arctic Ocean: Southern Knipovich Ridge | collected 2010
ATATTATACTATAATAGCATTGTTTTTCTTTACCTATGATGTTACATCAACGATTGCCATTCTATAGTAATATATTTATGTATTAATTATCAATAAGCTTGATTATACTTGACATTTAATGATATATCATTTATTTTCAGATCGAAGAAAAAGTAAATATAAACTAAATTGGAATAATGGCAACTAATAATTTAAAAAAGATTCTCAAAGAAAACGGAATTAACCAAACTGCATTTGCTAATAAAATTGATATGGCTCCTGGTACTATTAACAGGATATGTAATAAAAAGTACAATCCTGCGCCAACAAGTCAGAATAGAATACTCATTGGAGTATGCGAAATATCTGGGAAAAACTATATTCTGAAAGATATTTTTCCAAATTCTAAATAATAAAGAACAAAGGGAGTCGTCATGTTCCGGTTCTTAAAAGACATATTAATCTTTCCATTCAGACCTAAGAAAAACTTAGATGGTTTTGTTAAAAAACTTGTAATGAGGTATTCTAGCGGCAATGTTAATTTGAAGATGGGAAGGTATACTACGGAGAAAGAATTGCAGAAGTTAAAAAAATCAGCTTTGCGATTCAAATTCGGCAAATAATTGAGTGATTACTCTGAGCTGCATAACCTGTTTAAATTAGCTGAAGAAAAAATTAAAACTGTTGAACATCTTGAAATTGACGGTTTAACTATCCCAGCAATAAATGAATTGAGGTACGCAGGGAAACACTGTCTTGTATCACTTACTTCAAGTGACCAAACCGCTATTTCCTTCAGTATTCATGAAGCTAAAGACCACTGTAAACGAGCCATCTATGATGTAATGGAGATGGGAATAGTTGTATTACTTCATAACATCGAACAGTTCAGCAAAGACTACAAACGAGTTAGGATAACTAAAGTTATACCAAAGTATATAGCAGATCGCCAGAACGTTATAAATGCTCGAACATATATTTCTCAAAACAACAGAGCAGAGATCACTAGCAAGGGATATCAGATTATTCAATCTCATTTTGATCAAGTCCGGGCTATTACAGATAAGTTTGAGTTATCACGACCTGAGTTAAATAAAGTCATGTATAACCGGTTCTTAACACTTGTACTAGCCATATTAGCTATCACAGTCGCAGCTGCTGGTGTTATTATCAACGTGTGTTCTACTCCATAGGTTTTTCATTTTTTGTCAATTCGACTTTTCTACTTCATCACAACCGAAACTGCCAATCCTCACAGGTTGGCAGTTTCGTTACTAAAGGCTATAATTACCCCCCTACTTCGGTCCCACCATCTTTTCGGGTCTGACCTTCTCGTCGAATTCCTCGGCGGTCAGCAGCCCCAGCGCAACTACCGCTTCCTTCAACGTTGTACCCTCTTCGTGTGCCTTCTTAGCTACTCTGGCTGCGTTGTCATAACCGATGTGCGGATTGAGCGCTGTGACCAGCATCAGGCTCTCGCGCATCAGCTTATCGATGCGGTCGCGGTTGGGTTTGATGCCAACCAAGCAGTTATCAGTGAAACTGACGCATGCATCTCCTATCAGACGAATCGATTGCAACAGGTTATAAATCATCACCGGCTTAAAAACGTTCAACTCATAGTGACCCGCCGCACCACCGAAGTTTATCGCCACGTCGTTGCCCATCACCTGGCAGGCGACCATCGTCAGCGCTTCGGCTTGCGTCGGATTGACCTTACCGGGCATTATGGAAGATCCCGGCTCATTGGCTGGTAAAATCAGTTCACCGATACCACATCGCGGACCGCTGCCGAGCATCCTGATATCGTTAGCGATCTTCATCAGGCTCGCAGCTATCGTCTTCAACACGCCGGACGCTTCAACGATAGCGTCATGTGCAGCCAGGGCTTCGAACTTGTTCGGCGCCGTCACGAAAGGCAGCCCGGTAATCTCGGATATTTTCATGGCGGACTTGACTGCGAAATCAGGATGGGTATTCAAACCAGTACCGACTGCTGTGCCGCCAAGCGCTAATTCGTAAAGTCTCGGCATAGCGCTCTGGCTGCGAGTGAGAGCCATTGAAAGCTGATGAGTATAACCGCCGAATTCCTGCCCCAGCGTAAGCGGCACCGCATCCATCAAATGTGTCCTGCCTATCTTGATAATATCTGCAAACTCATCAGATTTTTCCTGCATTACATCGCGCATTTTTGTCAGACCGGGCATCAGGTGATGCACGAACCTCTCCGCTGCGGCAATATGCATCGCGGTCGGGAATGTATCGTTTGATGATTGCGCTTTGTTGACGTCGTCGTTGGGGTGTATGGGATTTTTCGAGCCGAGTTCACCGCCGGCTATTTCTATAGCGCGGTTAGCGATGACTTCGTTGGTGTTCATGTTGGTTTGCGTTCCGCTGCCGGTTTGCCAGACTACCAATGGGAAATGATCGTTGAGCTTTCCTTCGATTACTTCATCGGCAGCCTTTACGATTAGATCTGCCTTCTCGAGGGGCAATGTGCCGAGTTCTGCGTTGGTTTGTGCAGCAGCTTTCTTGAGTATACCCAGCGCTCTGATTAACTCCCTGGGCATGCGTTCAGCTCCGATCTTGAAGTTCATCAGGCTTCTGCCTGTTTGAGCGCCATAATACCTGTCAGAAGGTACTTTTACTTCACCCATTGAATCGGTTTCTATTCTGTATTCCAATGTATGCTCCTTCGGCATTTTCTTTTAAGTAATACTGTTATCTATTTCAGCAATTACGCCATTTATCCGGCATATCTTGTCGTGAAATGAAATTTTGAAAGATCCTGTAAAAACAGTTCTTGTTCATCGTTAATATCAATATGCGCCCGTTGTGCTAATATTATTAGATTGTGAATTCTTGGCGGCATCTCTTGAGACCGTTTGGCTATAAGGGCTTTCAATCTGTGATCAATCCAAAACTTTCATCAATTCAGCAATTGCATTTTCGATCCCGGCGGCTACATCAGAAATCTCAGGTCCGAGCATATACGCCGGCGTCGAGATGATCTTGTTTTCACTATCAACAACCACTCCGCGTACATCAGCGTTTTCATGCTTGCCGCCCATCGTTTCTATCGCGCCTGCAGTATCAGGATCGGTTCCGATAGTCATCGTAGCTCGCACGCCAGCGCTTGCCAGAGCTTTTGCAGCCATCGCTGGAGCAATGCACATCGCTACAACCCATTTGCCGGCTCTGTTCATGTCGACAATGAGCCTCTGAACATCGGGATCAACCTCGCAGTCAGCGCCCTTAACCGCAAAATCACAGAGATTTTTCGCTGCGCCGAATCCACCAGGGAATACAAGCGCATCGATGTCAGCTGCGTTCACAGTTGCTAAATCAGTTACCGGTCCTCTGGCGATGCGAGCGGACTCGACCATCACGTTGCGCTTTTCTCCTTCCGCAGTTTCACCGGTTTGATGGTTGATCACATGCAGTTGGTCGCGGTCGGGAGCCATAAAAAGTATGTCTGCGCCAGTTCGCTCAAGAGCCAGGATCGTAATAACTGATTCGTGGATTTCCGATCCGTCATAGACGCCACAGCCGGAGAGGACTACACCTATTTTATTTGACATTGTCTATTCCTTACTAAGGGTTAATAAATCCATGATTCTCCATATGCTTAATCATTTTCTTATACAGTCCTTTGCCGAGTATATCGTCCGCTCTCGAAACTATACCCTGAACAGTGTATAGAATATCGGTATCCTTGGAATACCAATTTCGCTTAACGATCTTAGGATCGACCTCATTCAGAATAGAGCTAAGCGCATATGCTGCTATTGAAATATCATCTATTAAACCTATAACAGGTATAAAATCCGGGATTAAATCGATAGGAGATATTATATATGCTATTGCAATACCTAATTTAACCTTGTGTTTGTCAGGTACATCTTTATCCCAGGTTAATCACCCCAATAAGTGAAACATATCAGGCAATAGCAGTACATATTCCAGAAACTGGTATCCTGGATTCTCCTCTTCAAATTTCTGCACCTTGTTCCTCAGAGATTTCCAAACATCCCTCTCTCTCGCAGGAAGTTCTTCAACCTTCATGGTTTCTCCAAAATACAATCATGATCAATAATGCTCTAAGCGGCTAAGTATAAAGGTTCGGGAATATAGTTCTCATTCGAAAAGTTTACCGATCTTCTTATACAATCCCTTACCGATCATTTCGTCTACTTTTGCGATTATCTTTTGCACAGTATCAAGAATATCGGTCTCTTCATTAATCCAGTTTCTCCTTACAATCTCCGGATCGATATCATTGATTATAGAGTTCAGGGCATAGGCTGCAACCGAGATGTCATCAAGATAACCGATTACCGGAATGAAGTCAGGTATCAGGTCTATCGGTGAAGCGAAATATGCGATCGCAATCCCCAGCTTGGCTTTGTGCTTCGTTGGAACGTCCTTGTCAAAGGTTAGCTTTATCAGGAGGTGGAACAAATCCGGAGCGAGAAGAACGTACTCCAGGAAGTTATATTTGGGGTTATCCTGCTCAAGTTTTTTCACTTTGGCGCGTAAGTTTCTATAAAAGTCGCGCTCTTTTACTGATAACTTTTCTGTGGACATTTGAGTCCCCCTATGGTTGTAAGAGTGTTATAATAATGAAGGAATGTCTTGATTAAAATGCAACACATCTACATTAAGTGTGCGGGTGAATTTCGAGTAAGATTCGTTTTATACAAAGCGATCTAATTTATGAAATCCAGATAACATCTCTGAATTGTTTTTTGTTTTTCATTGTCTCAATCCATTCCTTTTCCGTATACACAAGCAAATCTACTGGTACGGGACATTCATCCGGGTATAAGCCTGCTGTTCTTTCAATAAACGCTTTGTTGGATGATTTGAGGATTATTACTAGATCAAGATCGCTGCCAAATCCCCAGGTTCCGCGAGCATAAGAACCAAAATAGCCTGCTCGTAAAAATCCGGGACAAGAATTCCGAATCCTTATATTCCACTTTCTCAGTGCATCTACAACAGATTCGAGCTCAGGCCATTTTAGTACGGACGAATTGGAGGATCTCACCGGCATACTTTATCGCATCTCCACTCTGCATGGAATTGTAATGTTCATAAGGGGCGCCTTCAGCGTGACTATTAGGGTATCTCGGAGGTATGTAATAATTATCAAGAACCTGCGATTTGTCCAGGAGGTCCTTTGGGAAATCAAGATGACCGGTCAAATCCAACATCAAGCGTCTGATAACATGACCCCAGGCATCTTGTTTATGAAACTGATGAAGAGCTTTCACCGCCATTTCGGCAGCTTGCTGAGCTGCAAAACAAGCCCAATCATTTTTTTCAGCTTGATGGGAATCTTCAGCCTGCTCCAAGTTTCTTTGAGCCTGCTTTAACCAATCTTGTGAACGATCTGCCAATAGTCAACGCCTACAGCGAGCAAGTGGCACAATCAATTGTGCCACTGCTCATTTTAATAAGTCACTTCAGATTCTCTATCTGACTATATCCGCTGGTCTACTTCTCCGACTGCGGTTTTAACCGCATTCAGCGAGTTGGTCAGCTTGGAGTTTTCCTCCTCAGTCAGCTTGACTTCAAGGACTTTCTCGACACCGCCGGCTCCAATAATTGCCGGAACGCCGAGGTAGTAGCCGTCAATGCCGTATTCACCTTCGAGGTAAGCAGCTACCGGAAGAACCCGCTTTTTGTCGAGCAGGAATGACTCCGCCATTGCTATCGCAGATGCTGCCGGTGAGAAGAACGCAGAACCATTGCCAAGCAGTTTGACTATTTCAGTACCGGCTTCAGCAGTACGTTTGACGATTGCGTCGATTTTTTCCTGTGACATAAGCTCAGCGAGAGGAATGCCGCCGACTGTAGTCAGTCTTGGCAGCGGGACCATTGTCGGACCGTGACCGCCCAATACCGTAGCTGAGATGTCATCCACTGAAACATTCAATTCCATCGCGATGAAAGACATGAAGCGGGAAGCATCAAGCACGCCAGCCATTCCGCAGACCATGTTCTTGGTGAAACCGGTGACCTTGCGGAAAGCGTAAACCATCGAATCCAGTGGATTAGTTACGATGATGCAGAAAGCACCGGGGCAGTTATTTTTGACCTCTGTTGCGACATTGGTGATGATCTTAACATTTATATCGAGCAAATCATCGCGGCTCATACCGGGTTTTCTCGGTAAGCCTGCGGTAACGATAACCACGTCGGCGCCAGCGATATCAGCGTAGTTGGAAGTTCCGCTGAGATTACAATCGAATCCCGAAACAGCGCGAGACTCGGTGAGATCCAGCATTTTACCCTTGACCGGGTTTTCAACTTCCGGAATATCAAGCGTAACAACGTCGCCAAGTTGTTTCTGTGCAGCGGTCAGAGCAAGAATTCCGCCAATTTGACCACCACCGATAAGAACTATTTTTTTGCGAGCCATAACTAAAATCCTCTTCAAAGATTAAATATAATGATCACTGTGATCATAAATCCCCGCCTGACAGCTCAGGAGGGACAGAATTATTTACCAGTTAAGCAGCATATACACTGATTGCGTTCCGTCCTCTAACCCGCTCGAACTTAACCTTGCCGTCGATCAGAGCAAACAGAGTGTGGTCTTTGCCGATGCCTACATTGAAGCCCGGATGAAACTTGGTCCCACGCTGCCGGATAATGATTGTTCCGGAACGTACAGCTTCACCGCCATAACGCTTCACGCCGAGATAGTTCGCATTTGAATCTCGTCCGTTGCGCGAGCTGCCACCGCCTTTTTTATGTGCCATTATTTACCCTCAGCTTCGATAGATTTAACTTTCACCAGCGAATACCACCTGCGAGAGCCGATTTTTCGCCTGCGTCCGCCTCTGCGTGTGACTCGCTGCGAGATGACCTTTTTATGTCTGGCATGTTCGATCACTTCGAGAGTGGCTTTATAGCGAAGATAAGGCTCACCTACTTCGTATTTATCACCATCGACATACATCAGGATGTCTGCAACGACATATTCGCTGCCCGGTTCAACGTTTAACCGGTCTGTTTTCAAGGTCTCACCGGGCTCAAGTCTGAATTGACGACCACTAATTTTTGCTAAAGCATACATTAATTAATAACCTTATAGGTTCTTTATAGGTTCTTTGTCAAAATAATAGAAGACTCTAAATATAACCATACGAGAAAGTAGTGTCAAGAATTTACAGAAGCATCGTAATTCCTGACTGAAAGACATACACACTTTCAGTGATTCGTGTTATTCCGTTTCGGATTTGCTCCCACCATGAAATCAGCAGTGACATCCCGTTTCTGTTTTTGTGAAAAAGCTTTGAAGCCGTCGATCAGCAGATCTTCGTCAGCGGTAAGCGTCACAAACACACTGTTATTCCACATGATCATTGCCAGACGGCTGCGGATACCTTTGGTTAAGAACTCTTTGACCGACGTATTCAGTACGATTTTTAATCGTTTCTCGCGAGTCTGAGAAGCAAACCGTTTGATCCATCGCTCGATTGTTGTCGCTACCGTCTCCACGGAAGGAACAAGACCTGTTCCCACACAGTTAGGACAAGGTATTCGCAGAGTATACAGGAGCGCAGGTCTAATGCGTTGACGGGTCATCTCCAGCAGTCCGAACGGTCCTATCGGCGCCATATCCCACTTGGAGCGGTCGTTGCGCATGTGGACACGCATTTCGTTGAAGACCTGCTCACGGCTCCTCTCACTTGCCATGTCGATAAAGTCAATGACTAAAATCCCTCCCATGTCACGAAGGCGCAGTTGGCGGCAGATTTCTTTAGCAGCTTTCAGGTTCACCTTCAGGACATTCTCTTCGTGATCTCTTTTGCCTACAAACCTGCCGCTGTTAACATCAATTGCTACCAGCGCTTCGGTATGGTCGAAGTAAATGTAGCCTCCACCTGACAGCCAGACTTTTCGAGACAGACATTTCTCCAGTTCAATCTCTATACCAAATTTATCAAATATTGGCAGTTGATCAGTATAATGATGGATTCTTGAGACAAGATTGGGAGCAATATCCTTGATATAACTTTTTATTTCCCGGTAAAAGCTGCGTGAATCTACAACCAGGCTGTTTACTTCGCGAGAAAACAGATCTCTTATTATCGACGACGCCATTGTCATGTCCCGGTAGACAAGTCCCGGTCCTTCTAAATCCCGCATCTCACGTTCGACCATCTTCCAGGTTTTCATCGCACGCTGCAGATCCTCTTTAATAGATTTCTCATCTTTCCCCTCGGTTTGCGTCCTCAGTATCTGACCGAATCCGCGAGGTCTATGATCAGCGATGATTTTCTTCAGTCTCTTTTTTTCTCTGAAGTTAGTAATCTTGCGGGAGACCCCGGTGAAATTCTCATTGGGAACAAGTACTAAGAATCTGCCGGGAATGGAAATTTGTGAACTGACTCGCGGTCCTTTTCTACCTATCGGTTCTTTAATAACCTGGACAAGTATCTTCTGACCTACTTTAAGATCTGATGCATCCCAGCGTCTCCTTTGGTCACTTGCAGTCCCCTTGTCACGCTCAAGAACAGGCTCAAAAGGTAATTCACCGAGTTCGTTACCCCCGCCTACATCCGAAAAGTGCAAAAAAGCATCTTGTGAAAATCCAATATCGATAAATGCAGCTGAGATTCCCGGTAGAATTTTCCGCACTTCACCGCGGTATAGACTCCCGACCATTCGCTCGTTTTCAGGTCTCTCGACGAACAATTCGACGAGAACGTCATCCTCCAACAGAGCAATCCGCGACTCACTTGTCGTGGAGTTAATAATTATATCTTGTTTCATACTAATGTGATAGGAACATTCCTGTGTTTCGGAGATATGGTATACGGGTAGCAGGAAGGGGATTTTCCCATTCAGAGGATGGATTGCTGATGAGTGAATTTTCTAACGAGATTCAAGAGCCGGTTCATACCAGACACTTAATCCAGTTCACATAATGTCAGAGGTCAGGCGTTAGGGGTTTGTTAATCCCACTGGCAATATAGTTAATACTTATTGCTTTATTATACCGAAATAACATCAGAAGTTCTTTGGTTGATAATTTGGCGCTCGGTTTTGGATAATCTGATATCCCTGCTTATTACAGACCGCAGCTTCAATCATTCCACCCCCATAATGGCGTAACTCAACCAAAACCGGAATTAATAGCGTATTCGTTAGAATCGAATTCTCTTTTCTAATAGATGCGTTTCTGCAACGGTTTCTCCTCCGGCTTACAAATCCATTGACCGCTTTATCAATTAAAGCTATCTAAAAGATATACAGCCTTGAGAATCCATTTAACGCACAGGTTTCTAACCTACGCTAAAACTATTTATCCGGTTTCGAATAACTGATGTTTTCTATGCCGGTAACCTCTAATTGTATTCACTCCCTGAACTCAGGCAGTCTAATCCATTCTGGTGATGCTTAAAAGTTTTCCCCCCGGTATCAAATTACTGTTATCGACGGGCAATATCGTTTGCAGAATATTTTCAACGCGTGCAAATCGACCGTCAACTTTGTGCAATTTAAGCATCAACTTCCTTCCCCCCTTGCTCAAATGCCAGTCCGTTACTCCGGCACCGGTTACACCATCTCCATTTGGTGATTTTAATTTTTTCGCTTGAATCGGCTTTTGAAAACGGAGCCGATAAAATCTATTTTCATTTGAAGAAGGCTTTACTTTACCTTCTCCTTTATTGACTTTTGAAATTGAGAGCGGAACAATTCCCGCTGCGAACAACTTGCGAAGCTTCTGTTTGAACTCATTGGTATCAGTGACGATTTCTAATTCTGACTCAAATTCTATCCATAGTCTCAAGGCGCCATATCCTAATGGCAGCGCTTCACAATAACTCACTTTAGGCTTTCTGCTTGCTCCTTTCGAGTGCAGTAGTTTGACGCCGCACCTTAACAATCCCTGCATCACGAGACGCATCAAATCATGATGTCCCAAGAACCGAGACCTGCCTAATTTACGAAATTCAAACCTGTAACGAAAGTGATCTCTATCCTCATTAGACAATACTTCAGAGTTATTTACATTATATTTCCGAATATCAACTTTGGCAGTTGTCTGAGTGTTTGAGGCGATTTCCTCAACTTCATCGCACAATTTCATCAATCCGCATTTCGTGCATTCCTCATACTTACAGTCTGCGAGAATATGTGCGTTGCAGGCTTCATGCAAGTCGTCACGTTTAAATTTGGTCGTTATCCCACTCGAAAGGTGATCCCATGACCTCTTTGTCCGGAAGTCGCTTTTACTAAGTTCATCCTCCCATTGGGGATAATGTCTGTTCAGATCTGTCATCCAGCGTTCCAACTCGAACTCCCCTCCCCCTCCCTCGAAGCCGATACGACTAGTTGA
>SDBT01020492.1_pt1 | contig 10339 bp, 12 predicted proteins | sample 2277101 | NCBI WGS metagenome assembly SDBT01 (sample SAMN10404973, study PRJNA504765) | marine sediment metagenome | isolation source: marine sediment core GS10_PC15, 103 cmbsf | place: Arctic Ocean: Southern Knipovich Ridge | collected 2010
GTCGATGATAAAGCGTAAAATCTTGGAATTGTTGGAGGAGGTGGAATAATGGCAAAGATAAAGAGAAAAATCATTAAGATTAATGAGGAAAAGTGTGATGGCTGCGGGCTTTGCATCCCTTCCTGTCCCGAGGGAGCCCTCCAGATTGTTGACGGGAAGGCAAAACTGGTAAAAGAGCAATTCTGCGATGGCTTGGGGGCGTGCCTTGGTGACTGTCCAACAGGGGCGCTGACGGTTGAGGAGGAGGATGGTGAGCAGTACGATGAGGAGGGGGTAATAGGGCATATTAGAGAGCAATCGCCTGAGCTGTTGGAAAAACATTTGGCACATCTGAAACAGCATGCCCATGAGCTTCCTCAATACCACTCACATCCCCAAATATCCTCCTGTCCTTCGGCTAAAATGTTGCACTGGGAGAAGAGAGAGGAGGGAGTATGGGAAAAGGCGAGGGCTGACTCTGAACTGCGCCAATGGCCGATACAGCTTCACCTGGTGCCGCCCTCTGCGCCATATTTTCAGAATGCGGATTTAATTTTGGGTGCTGATTGTGTCCCATTCGCCTATCCCAATTTCCATGCCGATTTCCTAAAGGGAAAGGCAATCGCTATTGGTTGTCCTAAACTGGATGACCCCGAGGCTTATGTGGACAAGATTACCCACATATTGAAAAGCTCAGATATAAAAAGCATAAAAGTTGTCCACATGGAGGTCCCTTGCTGCTACGGGATGGTTCATATTGCTCAGGAGGCTATAAAGAGGAGCGGCAAAGATATTCCCTTAAAGACGGTGAACATTGGAATAAAGGGTGAGATATTAGAACAGTAATAGGGCAGACAGGGGGTGTAGAAAGTCGTATAATATAGCTAGTATTCATAATTGCGGGTGGGCTAAGCCATAGCCTAAGTTTAGCGTAAAAGGAGGTAAAGTATGAAAGTGGTAACTCTATGCCGGGAGGGTTCATGCTGCCCGGTGGTGAAGATAACGGAAGCACAGGTAGAAATAGGGGAAAAGGATAACCTCTGTGTCCTCACCAGGGCACAGTGGGAAACCCTTAAAGCGAAGATACTGAAGAAAGCGCTCTAAAAGACAGAGTCTACAGTTAAGCCCATGGCCCACCCGCGGGCTTAAGATGAATAGAGTGTCTAGGTAGAGCTTGGGGCAGTTCCCACAAAAGGAGAGAGCAATGTTTAGAGGCGGTCTTCTGCGGAAGACTTTCTGTTTTATAGTGGCTCTTGCTGCAGTGCCTGTTGGATAACATCGTGTGCCAACCTTGAATTACCGTATGCTTCAAGGAGAGGGGTACTTGGAATGATAGGAAAAATAATTGCTGTCTCACGGAGTAAGAAGAAGGGCACCAAGAAAACGAATATCGTCGAAGGACTACTTAAAGAGAACTACGGCCTTGAAGGCGATGCCCATGCCGATTATGATACCCACCGTCAGGTGAGCCTGCTGGCTGTTGAGAGCATCGACAGAATAAAAATCCAGGGCTTCAATATAGCTCCCGGAGATTTTGCTGAGAATCTCACCACCAGTGGAGTAGACCTGCTGGCGCTCCCTGTGGGGGCGCATATATGTATAGGGGAAGGCGTTGTCCTGGAGCTTACCCAGATTGGCAAAGAATGCCACAGCGGGTGCGCTATCTATCGCCAGATAGGCAAGTGCATCATGCCCAAGGAAGGGATATTTGCCAGGGTAATCAAGGGCGGGCAGGTGAAGGAAGGAGACACAATAAGGGCGTTAGAGGAACAAGGGTAATGGATAGTGTGGAGAGGTTTCCTGTACAGCGTGTCACCAGGGAGAGCAAGAATGATATTGAGGACATAGTAACCAAGGAACTACCCCTTACCATCATCCTGAACAATATAGAACTAACCACCCTGCTCTGCTCCCCCACAGACCTGAAATACCTGGCTGTTGGTTTCCTTGTCTCCGAGGGATTGCTCAAAGGCAAAGATGATATCAGGAAGATAGTAGTCGATGAGCGAAGAGGGGTAGTCCGGGTAGAGACTGTGGGGGGCAAAGAATTTGCTCCGGATGTCCTGTCCAAGCGACTGATAACCTCAGGGTGTGGAAGGGGGGGCTCTTTCTACAGTGCGGCTGATGTTCAGGGACAAACAAAGATAAAATCTGAGATGACGATATCGAGCACTGCGGTTTTTACCTTGGTGAGGGAGTTCCAGCATCGCTCCCAGGTCTATAGAACAACCGGCGGTGTTCATAGTGCTGCCTTATGTGATACCGGGAGCATTCTGCTTTTCAACGAGGATATAGGCAGACATAATGCTATCGATAAAATCTTTGGTGAATGTATCTTGAGGGATATATCAGTGGATGACCGTATCATAATTACCAGCGGCAGAGTCTCATCAGAGATATTGCTCAAGGTGATTAAAAGGAATATTCCCATTCTCGTCTCAAAATCTGCCCCCACCGATCTTGGGGTGAGGTTAGCTAACGATTTGGGAGTAACCCTGGTTGGCTTTGTCAGAGGAGAAAGAATGAATGTCTATTCCAATGGGTGGAGGGTAACAACCAGTGGCAAACAAGGACACTGACTTAGTTGAGAAAATACTGAATCTTAGAGAAAAGAGAAACGCTGTCATCCTTGTCCATAATTACCAGCCGGCCGAGGTTCAGGATATAGCCGATTTTGTGGGTGACTCTCTGGGGCTGAGCCAGAATGCAGCCAAGACAGATGCCGGGGTAATTGTATTCTGCGGGGTCCATTTCATGGCTGAGACTGCCGCCATCCTCTGTCCGGATAAAACGGTCTTGCTCCCTGATATAAATGCCGGCTGCCCTATGGCAGATATGATAACTGCTGAGAGGCTCAAGAAAAAGAAACAGGAATTCCCCAATGCCACCGTTGTTTGCTATGTCAATTCCTCGGCGGAGGTAAAGGCAGAGTCAGATATCTGCTGTACCTCGGCTAATGCGGTTGATGCCGTAGAGAGTCTGGATGCTCAGGAGATACTCTTTGTTCCTGACCAGTACCTGGGCCATTATGTTTCTACTAAGACCGATAAGAAAATGATTCTCTGGCCGGGTTACTGTCCCGCCCATGTGATAATTCAACCGGAGCATATCGAACAGCTCAGACAGGAGCATCCCCAAGCCAGGGTGGTAGTTCATCCTGAGTGTCGGCCTGAGGTGATTGCTCTCGCCGATGAGGTTCTCAGTACTGGCGGCATGTGTCGATACGCTCGCCGTAGCGAGGTCAGGGAGATGATTGTGGGTACGGAGGTGGGGATATTACACAGGCTTAAAAAGGAGAATCCGGGCAAGAAGTTCCTCCCTGTCTTTGATAAAGCAATCTGTCCCAATATGAAGCTGATTACACTGGAAAAGGTGTTATGGTCTCTGGAGGATATGACTCCTGAGGTGGAGGTTCCCGAAGAGATTCGCCTTGAAGCCAAGGCTGCTGTGGATAGGATGCTTGAGATAGGAAGGGGCTAATGCCTCTGCCTCTTCGAATCAGCAGGTGCAGCCGGTCTTTCCTTTGCTGAGAACTCTGAGGAAATTCTCATTTCGGTATAAAAGCAATATAACGACATACTGAGTATGAACAATAATATACCCAGGAAGACTATTTTAATTGTTGCTGCATTGAGCACCTTTCTGGTCACCTTCATGGGGTCATCAGTCAACATTGCCCTCCCTGCCATTAGCAGCGAGCTTCAGGTAGACGCTGTTACGGTAAGTTGGATTCCTACCGCCTATCTTCTAGCTACGGCAACCTGCCTTCTCCCTTTTGGCCGACTGGCTGATATATATGGCAGAAAGAGAATCCTCACCTACGGTATATTTGTCTTTACTATTGCGGCACTTCTTCTCTCATTTGTCTCATCTGTCGGTTCACTTATTGCCCTGCGTGTTGTTCAGGGAGTGGGAAGCGCTATGATAGCAACCAGCGGAGTGGCTATCATAACCTCGGTATTTCCGGCTAGAGAAAGAGGCAAGGCTCTGGGAATAAGTGTGGCTGCTACATATTTGGGGCTTTCCCTGGGTCCGGTTCTGGGCGGCGTTTTAACCCAGCATTTTGGCTGGAGAAGCATATTCATGGTTACCGTGCCCTTGGGCGTCGCTGCGATTTTCCTCGTTTTACGTAAGATGAAGGGGGAGTGGGCTGAGGCGAAGGGCGAGAAGTTTGACTTTATTGGCGCGATAATCTATGTCCTCGCCCTGGTGGGGATAATATATGGTTTTTCCCTGCTTCCAGGAATGACAGGGGTAGTGCTGATTGTAGCGGGTGCCTTGGGGATTTTCGCATTTGTTAGGCGAGAGAGGAGGGTGGAGAGCCCTCTTCTGGATATAAAACTGTTTGGCAAGAATAAAGCGTTCGTATTTTCCAACCTGACGCATCTTATCAGCTACAGCTCAACATTCTCCGTGGCTTTCCTGCTGAGTCTTTACCTGCAGTATATCAAAGGGCTCGGCCCTCAGAGCGCCGGCTTGGTTCTGGTGGCTCTGGCTGCGGTTCAGTGCGGCTTTTCCCCAGTTGCCGGCAGGCTTTCTGACCGTCTTGAACCCCGAATACTGGTCTCCATAGGCTTGGGGCTAACCGCAGTCGGACTATCCCGTTTTATCTTTCTTACTGAGAACACAAGTTTGGGTTCCATCATTGGCAGCCTGGTTCTCCTCGGCTTCGGAAGTGCCCTTTTCGTATCTCCCAATACCAACGCAATTATGGCTTCTGTTAAACAGAGGGCTTACGGTGTAGCCTCAGCCACACTGGCAACTATGCGACAGGTTGGCATGACATTCAGCATGGGCATTACTATGTTGCTATTCGCCATTTACATGGGGAGAATCGAGGTCACACCCCAGTACTACCCGTTGTTTTTGAGCAGCACCAGGGTAGCCTTTATAATCTTCACTGCCCTCTGTTCCGCAGGTATATTCACCTCGCTGCTGCGAGGTAAGCCTCAATCGGAGAAGGGCTGACGGCAACGTGGGATATTCGTTGGCTGTAATGTGCGAACTGTGTGCTGAGGGGAATATGGGACTAAATTAATGGTCGGGGTGAGAGGATTTGAACCTCCGACCACCTGAACCCCATTCAGGTGCGCTACCTGGCTGCGCTACACCCCGTCCGCTATCTTCTCATATGCTAGCATAATTCGTTTTCCAGGGCAAATAGCCGTAGACAGCACAGCTTCAAATCTGGTAACATTAATGTCTTGGTAGTCTGGGCGGGGAGAGGTAATCAGCGCTATGGCGATTCGGGCATTGTGTTACCTTCCTGGTGACACTGTATTGCGGCAGAAAGCGAAAAGAGTACCATCCATCGATAGGCCAATTCAGCAGCTCATTGATGACATGGTGGAGACAATGCGGCAGGTAGATGGTATAGGTCTAGCTGCTCCTCAGGTGGGGGTGCCTCTGCGGGTGATAGTGCTCCAGATGCCTGAAGAGGAGCTTATGGCTATCATCAACCCTGAGGTAGTGAAACGTGCTGGGGAGCGGGAGGTGACCGAGGGTTGCCTCAGTGTCCCCGGCTATGCTGGCGAGATAAAGCGTTCAGTCTCGATCACTGTTAAAGGCTTGAATCGACAGGGGAAGGCAATCAGGATTAAGGCAATCGGACTCATGGCTCAGGCTCTGGAGCATGAGCTTGACCACCTCAATGGTGTCTTGTTTGTTGACCATGTAAAAAGTAGGGATAAGTTGTACAAGGTCGAGGCCGGAACTGGCCCTGAGGAGCTGTGAAGTGGAGAAGACCATGGTTCAGTGTGATTTCGATGGCACTATTACCGAGAAGGATGTCAGCTTTCTGATACTGGATGCCTATACCGATGGGGGTTGGAAACAGATATGGAACCAGTATCAGGGAAGCAAGATATCTGTGGGTGCTTTTAATACTAGAGCATTTGCCATGGTTAAAGCTGATGAACAGGCCCTGCTCAGCTTCATCAAGAACAGGGTGAGGATACGAGCTGGATTTGACGAATTGCTAGCCTGTTGTGAGAGGAAGGGCTTTAAGTTTACCATTGTAAGCAATGGGCTGGATTTCTACATAAAGGCAATCTTGAGAGATGTGGGTATCGACAATATAGATGTCTTCGCCGCCCAAACCCGGTTCGAGACCAGCGGTATTGATGTCCGCTATATCGGTCCCCAGGGCAACGAGTTGGAGGATAGCTTTAAGGATACATATGTTAGATTATTTAGAGACAGAGGTTATCAGGTAGTGTATATTGGAAACGGTGCCTCTGACCTATCTCCAGCAAGACAATCCCAACATATTTTCGCCACGGGCGACCTGCTAACCCAGTGTGAGAATATGAAGCTCGCTTATACCCCTTTTGCGGACCTTAATGATGTCGCCAAAGTCCTGGAGCTTATGTAGCCCCATAATCCCTTTCGCCAAAGATTTTGCTTCCTATTCTCACTATATTGGCTCCTTCCTCTATGGCAATCTTATAGGAATTGGTCATCCCCATAGAGAGATATCGCATGTCGACGTCGGGAAGCTGAAGCTGCTCGATTCTTTCAAATATCTTTCTTGTTTCCACGAAGTAGGGTCTGGAATCTTCGGGATGGCCAAAACGAGGGCCCATAGTCATCAACCCCATGACTTTGATGTTCTGATATGCTGATATCTCCCTTATTAATTGTTCCGCTTCCTCAGGGAGGACACCTGCCTTCTGTTCCTCACGTCCGCTGTTTATCTCAATCAATATCGGCATAACCTTGCCTATTTGGGCGCATCTTTTGTCGATCTCTCTGGCTAACCCTGAAGAGTCAACGGTCTCTATCATGTCGAATATCTTTACCGCTTTTTTAACCTTATTCTTTTGAAGATGCCCGATGAAGTGCCACTTTACTTTATTTCCTGCCGCCTCATAGGCTCTCTCTGCTTCCTGAACATAGTTCTCGCCTATAATTTTTACTCCTGCCTCCGCTACCTCCAGGATTTCTTTGGGCTGTCTGGTTTTGGCAGCAGCTACCAGCTCCACACCGGCAGGCAGTTCACTTAATATCTGGCTGACATTTTGTTTGATCATTTTCAATCGGGTAAGGTATTTTAGCATTTTATACTAGTTGCCGAAAAGCAGAGACTAAGTTATATTATTAGGGATGGACTGCAGTAAAAGGAGAAGCCTATGGCAACTGAGGTACAGGTGAGTGATAGTCTGGGGGAGATATTGGTTCCCGGGGTTAAGCGCAGCCTGGCGGTAATGAATTTGGTCCGTCGGGTTGTGGTGCAAGACTCAGGAATCAATATCGCCCTGGCCTCGACAGCCCTGAATGAGTCCGCTCAAGATTGGATTGCCGCCAAGGTAAAAACGGTGGTAGGAGAACTACCTGATGTAGACAGGGTGGATATAGATTTTGTTGAAGTCAAGCCCGGTGAGCTAAATCAAGTTAAAAATATCATCGCTATAATGAGTGGCAAGGGGGGAGTTGGTAAATCATTGGTGGCTAGTCTTGTTGCCGTTGGTCTCAGGAGGCAGGGTAGCGAAGTGGGTATTCTGGATGCTGATATCACCGGGCCCAGCATTCCTAAGATGTTTGGCATTAATGAGCGACCCGCTGGCGGCGATACCGGGTTTATGCCGGTGCTGTCAAGGTCGGGGATAGAAGTGATGTCGTTCAATCTTCTTCTACCGCAGGAGGATGATAGTGTTATCTGGCGTGGTCCCCTGATATCAAGAGCGGTTACCCAGTTCTGGCAGGAGGTGCTTTGGGGCAAGCTTGATTACCTGGTGGTGGACCTGCCGCCAGGAACTGCAGATGTGCCTCTTACTGTGATGCAGACGATTCCTGTATCCGGGATAATCATCGTCTTTACCCCTCAGGATTTAACCACCATGATAGTTAAAAAAGCAATACATATGGCGAAGAAGATGGGCAAACCTATTATTGGCGTGGTGGAGAATATGAGCTATTTATATGTACCGGAAATAGACAAGCGAATTGAGCTCTTCGGCAAGAGCAAGGGAGAAGAGATGGCACAAGCAGCTGGAGCTCCATTCCTGGGACAATTGCCTATAGACCCGGAGCTGGCCAGGTTGTGTGACGAAGGAAATATAGAACGCTACGACTCTGATGCCTTGACCAGCCTGAGAAAGGCTCTGACCAAGGCATGGCGTCAAACCGAAGGAAAGGAGTGAAATAAGGATGCCTCCCATAGTTTCCATTGTAGGTAGAGCGCAATCAGGAAAGACAACCCTGGTGAAGAAACTGATCGAGGAGTTAAAGTCGAGGGGTTACGGGGTGGCTACCGTTAAGCATGCCCCCAAAGGCATGACCTTTGATGAAACCGATAAAGATAGCTGGCAGCACATTCAGGCTGGAAGTGGGGCTACGGTGGTTGCTTCGCCGGATAGGGTGGTGCTGATTAAGCCTGTCGCTGAGGAGCTGGCTCTCGATGAGATAGCTCCGCTCTTTGGCGAGGATTATGATATCGTCCTTGCTGAAGGTTTCAAGCAGGGTGATGCCCCTAAGATAGAGGTCCACCGCAGAGCGGTTGGTCCACCCCTTACCAATATCAAGAAGCTCATTGCCATAGTCACCGACGAGCCTCTGGAAACCGAGACGAGGCAGTTTTCTCTGCAGGATATCAAGGGTCTTGCCGACCTTCTGGAGGAGGGTTTTATCAAGCCCCGGCAGGAACGCCTTTCCCTTTATGTGAATAAAGCTCTCGTATCCATGGGTTCCTTCCCTAAGGGGATTATCACCAATATCATCCTCGCTATGGCCTCCTCCCTGAAGGGGGTGGGGAAGGTCAGGAGCCTGGAGATATTCTTAAGGCGAGGTTCAGGGAAGTAATCAGGGCTGATATATTGATTTTCCCTCTATGAAGCCCCCTTTTATGCTTGAAAAGATTGCGGTTTTACGTTATAAATAGAGGGTATTATACTTTAGAAGATTCTTTGTTAGCCCACTCTCAGTTGGGGTTGCCGATGAAAAGGACCAGGTTTGGCTAAAAAGAAGGTAGAGAAACCGAAGCGCGCGATTACCAGACGCCAGCGCTCCCACTGGCAGCAGCAAAAGAAAAGACAACGTCGTATTCTTATGGTGGGAATAGCGGTTATTGCCGCCGTGGGCGGAATTTTGGGGGGTGGGTGGTATACAAATGAATACCAGCCGCTGCGGCAAACTGTAATCAGGGTCAATGATACTGAGTTCAATATGCGGTATTACATAGATACGCTTGAATTGCAATATATGTATGGTGTAAGCAGTGATGTGGTGACATTTATTGAGCAGAATGAGCTGATAAGGCAGGGGGTTGAGGCTGAAAATCTTGGTATCACTGTCAGCGATAGTGAAATCAACGAGGAGCTTAAGAACTACGACCCTCCATTAGGCAGGAAGTATCGGGATGTAGCCAGGGCCAGTATATTAACGGAGAAATTGCTAAGTGAGCACTTTGAACGAGAGGTCCCGTTATCCACTGAGCAGAGACAGGTGATGGCAATGTTCCTGGAGAGTGAGGACCAGGTGGCTGAGGTCAGGGCCAGGTTGGAAAATGGTGAAGATTTTGGGCAGCTGGCTGGCGAGCTTTCTCTGGAAGCTTTCTCCAAAAATGGTAATGGCGACCTTGGCTGGCATCCCATGGGCATCTTATCTGAACTACTGGCCACATCCGTACCTGAGGATTATGCCTTTGCTTCTGAGGTGGGGGTGTTAAGTGAGCCACTGCAAGATGAAGCCATAACCAAAGGCGTTGGCTACTGGGTGATTGAGATGCTGGAGAGAGATGAGGAGAAGGCTCACACCAGAGCAATTTTGCTGGGTAGTGAGCAGGAGGCGCGGGGGATAATAGCTCGACTGGAAGGCGGCGAGGATTTTGCTGAGCTGGCTGAGGAGTTTTCTCAGGATATTGGCTCCAGGGGTGAGGGGGGTGACATGGGCTGGCTAGAGTCGGAGGATGTAGCTGCGATATTTAAGGATTTTATGTTAAACTCCGAGCCTGGGGAGCTTAGCCAGCTGATAAGGGATGACGGGGCGAGAACTATGGGAGGGTATTGGCTGGTAAAAGCTGTAGACAAGGATGATAATAGGAAAATTGAGGATAATGAGAGGGATTTGTTGAAACTAAAGGCACTGGATGAGTGGATAGCCTCGTTGTGGGATAACCCGGAGAACGAGGTTGAGGATTATCTGGATAGTGAGAAGATGGCGTGGGCGATAGAAAGAGCCGGAAGGAATGTACCTAGATAGTGGGGCTAAAGCGATGAAGAAACAGAGTATTGGGGTTGGCTTAATAGGGTTGGGGACAATTGCTGGGCAGGTAGCCAAGGTTTTAATAGAAAAATCAGACGCTCTGGCTGAGCATGTTGGTTGTCCTCTTGTCCTGCGAAGGGTAAAAGTGCTGCCTCAAGAT
>SDBT01020493.1_pt1 | contig 10339 bp, 24 predicted proteins | sample 2277101 | NCBI WGS metagenome assembly SDBT01 (sample SAMN10404973, study PRJNA504765) | marine sediment metagenome | isolation source: marine sediment core GS10_PC15, 103 cmbsf | place: Arctic Ocean: Southern Knipovich Ridge | collected 2010
TCCACTGAGATTTCGATGCACTACTGCACGAAGTGGACCAAGTGCCCACAGTGTCTTGTCCCTGATGTCCCAGCGTCCTAGACCCCAGGACCACACCACGATTGATATACTATATCCAGTCATCGTCTCACCTCTCCTTCCTCTATCCCTCGACGTCCATCTCCACGACCATCCACTCCAGGTGACTCTCCTCGTGCTTGGTGTGTTGGTCCTCCATCATCCTCACCGTAGCTCCCTCCGGAGTCTCGTGCACACCGAGCACCTCGGGATACTTATCTCCCTCCAGGTGAACTATGCACACCACCACGTACACTCTCATCCCTGTCTCCTCCTCACTCTCTCCCTGGGAATGCACACCACGACGACCCTGTCCCTGTCCCAGTGTGGCATCGAGTACCTGACCTCTGCTGCAGCGACCCTGCACTCCAAGTAGGTATCGTACACCGGTGGCTGATCGCGGTTGAGTGTCACACCAAGCATCGTGACAAGTAGAACCCACACAGTCTCAGTCATGTCTGCCTACTCCTCCTCGTTGTCGTAGATCCCCCAGTTCTCCCTGCGGATCCTGTCCTCTGCACTCCAGTATCCCTCCACGTACCCCCACACAAAGAACACCACTGCCACAGCGAAGCCCAGGTAGACTGCCCAGCGAACCTCAATCAGCATATCCATCACAGTTCACTCCCTCCTCTTCACCTCACACGTGGTGTCCCTTCTCAGCATAGCCTCCATCCACTCGCTGCGGTTCTCACCGATGACCTTCTTTGCCCTCTCGACAGTGAGTGGGTCAAAGCACTGGACACTCATCGGATCACTCACGAACTCAGCTACGATTATGTCCAGAACAGTGAACAGCTCCACCTCCAGCTCAGTCATCACTCTCCTCCTCTACCAGTCCTCGTGCGGTGGTCCGAGCCTGATCCACTCGTACACCTCTATCTTCTTGCCGAATATAACATACTCCCTGGTCAGCACAAGCGTCCACGTCCCCGATGGCCAGCTCTCATCCGGTACCCCATACGGACCTCGGTCTGCCACTACAGCCTCTTCCTTCCTCTCGCGTCTCTCGGGCTCTCATTCGTCATCCTCCCGACTACCCTGGGCTCACCCACACTCTCCACTATGGCGATGAACCCACCGGGATCCACCGACTGGATATCAGTGACAGTGACCCTGTAAGCCAGCGACCTGTCGTTGATCGTCCTGACCACGAGATACACCGGTCGACCATTCTCCTGCACCTGCAGCAGTGGAAGCGACGACTGCACCTCCTTCTTCGACGTCTTACTCTTCCCTGCCATCCTCCTGCCTCCACTGAGACTAATCGAGCTCAGCAATCTTATTACTCAGCTTGTAGACGACATCCTCGCCCATGGTCTCGCGCTGGTTGCCGTCCGTGGGGAAGTCCAGGAAGCAGCGGAACTCGTACTCCAGTGTATTCCTGAACTCCTCCAGAGCCTCCTTCACTCGCTCCTTCACTCGCTCCTTCACTCGCTCCAGCTCCTCGACCTCACCCGCTCCCGGTATCTGATCCCTCATCGTCTAGTCCTCCTGTTAGTTACTCCTCAGTCCTATACAGACCAGCATCCTCCGCTGCCCCCACCTACGTCAGAGCCGCCAATATCCGAGTCTCCAGCGAGCGGTATCTGGCCTGAGCACGACGCAGCTCCATCAGCAACCCCTGCTCCTCACCAGCCTTGATGACGCAGCCGGTGCTGTCCTGTGGTGTCTCCCCAAAGTGGTCCCGCGCCGTTCCGGGCTTGGTAAAGCGCTCTCCACAGTGAAAGCAGGTCCAGCCGTCGAGTGGCATCGGATAAGTAATGCTGGGTTTGTCCGACTCTGGTTTCCGGTACCCCAGTCCTAAAGGCCAACCCTGCGCCCTGAGCGTGAAGAGCGGCTCGTTATCGTCCACCTTCTCCCTGCAAGGATCGTCGTTCTTATATGCCATTGGTCCCTCCAATCAGTCTAGTTGCGCTCGGTCTCGAACCTGTAGCCAAACTGATACATGCAGTACTTGAGCAAGGCTCGTCGTCTCATCATCGCGTCGATCCAGTCGTAGCCCGACGTGGGTGAGGCTCTAAGTTGGCACTCGGTCTTAGCCTGGTGAACGCCTCCCGGTGGGTTCAGGGTCAGGTCGTAGGACCGCCAGTAGGGGTTCGCGCAGGCACCCAGGACCGCGAGCACGAGTAGCACCACGATATACCTACTTGCCATCGGTACCTCCTTTGGTACTGAGCTTCTCAGCCGTGTCCCACCCAGCCTGCCACCTGACACGGTCGGACGAGTCGTAGGAGTCGTCCACGCTGTCCCTGGGCCTTCCCAGTGACCGGGTCTGAAACCCCTTGTCGTATGGCATCCAGCCGTTCTTGTCAATCTCCATATCCTCCTCCTCCTGCTACCTCTAGACCCGTGGCCACGGAGCGGCGTCCACCCACCCCTCCAGCCACCGCCAGGTTCGCTCCCACCATCCCTCCAGCGGTTCCACCTCCGCCTCGATAACCTTGTACCCTTCACGGTAGGCCCGCAGCACGTGGTCGTCATGGGTGGACGCCCAGTCGGCTCTCACCCTGGTTCGGTACACCCCAACCAGCACGGTGGTCATCTCTCCTGGCAGCAGACCAGGCCCCCACTCCTCGCACACTACCACGTACACTCTCATCCCCACCTCCTTCCTACCCCATCTCTTCTCCCAGGGTCAACCTTGACCACCCAAGGTGTCAGCAGCGCGTCGCGCCATCCCATCCTCTGGTAGTTCTGTCGGCACACCTCGCACCCACACCCCCTGACCACGCAGTCGCCACCCTTCCAGCCACCTCCGAGAGCGTCGCCCACCTGAGCGCGACACCGCCCGCAGTTCCTGTAGCCAGCGCACTTCGTGACAAAGCGGGAGTGCCCAACCCACGCGCAGACGGTCGCCCTGATCCCCTCGATCACCCTGAGCACCATCCCTCTCGCTTCCCACCACTGTAGGCTCTGCCAAGTCCGTTGGTGATCAGAAGCTCCGCGAGGTCTATGTCGTTGACGTACACCTCCGCAAGGACTCTCCCAGCATACTTCCCATACTTGACGTTCCGCAGAGTGACACCCTCCGTCGTGATGACCTTGACAAACTCCTTGGCAGCCTCCGCACCTATCCTCTCCTTCCGACACTTAGCTCTCATCTCCGGAGTGTCAACACCAAGGACCCGGACGCTCACAATGACGTACTGGTTGAGCCAGATGTTGACCCTCACCTTCAGCGTGTCACCATCCTTCACCTCCAGGACCTCGACCGGCATCGGACCCGGAACTGAGCTGGCACCAGTCGTCGCGAGTGCCACAATCAGGAACAGTAGTCTAAGACCTCTCGTCATCATCGTCGCCTCCTCAGCAGCTCTAGCGCCTTATCATAACCTAATATACACTCCCGGTGGTGAGCCACGCCCCCCACGTGCTCCTTGCTAGGTACGTACTCCTTCCCACTCTCCAGGAAGGCCACCCACAGGACGTGTGTCTCCCTGCACTTCTCCAGGAAGTGCAGGACCAACTCCCTCTCACCGTCTGCCATCTAATCTCTCTCACCCACAATCCGAGTAGCCGCAGCTCCCGCAGGTCGCGCAGCCCTCCCGGTGGTACAGCGTCGGGGCCTGACACCGGGGGCAGATCTCGCCACTCGGCGGTGCCTTCTCTTCCTCAGCCTGCACCTCTGCGTCCTCCACGTCCTCCGGGTCCTGGGAGGACGCAGCCTCCTCCTCATCCAGCAGACCGATCTTCCGGAAGTGCTGCCGGACTACCGACCCGATCATCGCCACCAGGCTAGGCACATACTTCCCGTCTATCCAGTGCCCTCCCACGCTGGAGTGGACCTGCTCCAGCTCCTCCAGGAGGAAGGTCACGTCCCCACCCCGCCGGAAGATGGCGGAGATCGTCCTGGTCAGCGCCGTGATCCACTCGTGGTGCTTGACCGACTTGGAGTTGATGAAGATCTCGAAGGGACGACGCTCTCCCTTCTCATCCACGTAGTCGTTCATGGTGACATAGAACGCCTGGTCGAGAGAAGGCCAGCGGACCTTGTAGGTGCAGCCGTCGAGCTCCGCTGGTCTGGAGACAACCAACGCCCTGGTCTCGTCTACGGTCGGTTCTTCGCTAATCAAGACTGCCTCATTAAGATGCTGGGAGCGTGATATTGACATTACCGAGCCGCGCTCGGGGCTAGGCTTGTAGGTAGTGCAGCCCTTGAGCCCCATGTCATAGGCCATCCGGTACACGTCCTGGAACTCCTCCAGAGTCATCTCCTCCGGGCAGTTGATGGTCTTGGAGATGGACGCGTCGATGTACTTCTGACAGACCTCCTGCATAACCAGGTGGTCCTTCACCGAGAGCTCCAGCGCTGTCACCATGTAGCCCGGCAGCGAGTCGAACGCCAGCAGCTCACCAGACTTACCAAACTTCCTCTGGTACAGACGATACCCATAGTCCTCAACGTGCTCGAACTCCTCCATCGTCCCGTCGGCTCGTATTACCTTACGCTGGTACCACCACGCGAAGGTTGGCTCCAGTCCAGAGGAGACGTTGCCGTAGTAGATGGAGGTCGTGCCCGTCGGCGCGATAGTCAGCAGCACGCCGTTGCGGATTCCATCCCGCCCAATTGCATCTAATATCCTATTAGGCAGCGTCTGGACGAACTGACCCTCCAGGTACTTAGTAGAATTAAACAGCGGGAACGGACCGCGCTCCTTGGCCAGCTCTACGGAAGTGGAGTACGCAGTGTCCCTGATGACACTCATTATGTTCTCAGTGATATCGACAGCGTCGACGCTCCCGTACCTGATGCGCATCTGCTGCAGTAGGTTGCCGAGACCGGTGATGCCAAGACCAACCCGCCGCTTACTCAGTGCCTCCGCCTTCTGCTCCTCCGTCGGGTACTGCGTCACATCCAGGACGTTGTCGAGGAAGCGAACGCCGATCCGCGTCGTGTCCCTGACCAGGTCATAGTTCACCTCGGCCCGGTCAGTGAAGGGATCCTCTACCATCACCGCCAGGTTGACAGCCCCGAGGTTGCAGTCGCCGTTGGCCGGGAGGGGCTGCTCCCCACACGGATTGGTGCAGTGGATGTACTCGCAGTACCAGAGGTTGTTCCACTGGTTCACGCGATCTATGAAGATCACGCCGGGCTCAGCGTAGCGGTAAGTCGAGCTGGTTATCAGCTGCCAGAGGTCGCGTGCCCGGTGCCTGCTGTAGACGAACCATGGCCTGTCGTTGCGCTCCTTCGTCACCACGTGGTCGCCGTCCGCCCTCGGCACTGAGAAGCCCAGGTCCCACTCCTGGTCGTTCCGAACCGCTATCATGAAGTCGTCCGTCACCAGGACAGAGACATTGAAGTGGGTGAGACGCCCCCTCTCGTGCTTGGCCGTAATGAACTCCTCCAGGTCCGGGTGGTCGCAGGAGAGCGTGGCCATCATGGCACCTCGCCGCGACCCCGACGACATGATAGTGGAACACATGGAGTGCCACATGTCCATGAATGGAAGCGGACCGGAGGAGGTGGACCCAGTCCTCCGCACAATGGCACCCCTCGGACGCAGCGTGGAGTAGTCCATGCCAATGCCCCCACCCATCTGCTGCGTGTAGGCAGCCACGCTCAGAGCGTCCATTATCCCGGCGCAGGCTCCACCCTCCTCCGTCGCCATGGAGTCCTCTATCTCCGGAGCGACGAAGCAGTTGAGGAGTGTCACCCTCTTGTCCGTGCCAGCCCCGGCGTGGATGCGACCCGCTGGGCACCACTCCCGACGGTTCATGGACTCCAGGGCACGCACTGCCTCCACCTTGTCCTCGTCGTCGTAGTACACACCACGCACACCCCCTACAACCCGCGCGTTGCTGTCCTCGGGGGTCTCCTCGGTCGAGGAACCGTCCGGCTGCTTCCAGCGGTACTTCTCATCCCACACAAACCTAACAATTGGTTGCTGATTGATCTCTGTCACTACTGCTCCTCCTCAATCCAAGGCAAAGACGGCGAGCCTGAACCGCTCCGCGTCCACTGCCCCGCGAAACTTTAGACAGACCATCGCCGTCCTGTCCTTAACTGGCCCCATAAGCTTCTCCTGAGCTGGCGAAGCCGCCACGACGGTCTCGATATCCATACTCACCCGTTTGCCAATCGCCTGGACTAGCTCTTCATAAATCTCCGACATCACTACTCCCCTCTTCTCAACCGATCCCGAACTCTCATCAAAATCTTGCCGAGGTGGTTCTGACCCTTACTACTATATACACCCCAGAAGTCATCCCCCCAGGTGTTACCCTCTGCGAGCACCGCGTCCTTCGTCCTCAGTAACTTCCCAGCAAGACGCCGATCGACAGAGAACTTACTCCAGACGAGATCCTCCATGATACCCAGCTTGATCTCCTCCCAGCCAGGTCGGAGGCTCAACCTCTGCCCAAACCTCTTGGCTGCTCCTGGCGTCAGTAAGCCACAGACGACGTGGCGAAGACCCTCGTCCAGCGTCTTGGCTGCCTGATAGGCATGCTCGACAGTCGGGTAGCAGACACCCTCATAGTCAGCAGGGGCACCGTAGAAATTCGACAGGAACCTGTACTTCCCAGTGAAGCTACTGATCATACCCCTCTATCCTTCACGTTGACTTGTCACGAATACGATCCAGGACATCCCACTGCTTGTCACTGACAGTGAGACTGCGACCGCGCCTCTCATACTTATCAGTCATGTCGTCCACGAAGCGCTGCTCCCACTCGGTCAGCTCCTCCGTCGTACTCTGCGCCTTCGCCAGGATCCAGTCCAGCCGCTTGGCCTCTAGCTTGTCGATCATATCCAGGCCCACCCGAGCATGATACTAATACCGTGTACCCACGCAACTACCATAGTGAGAAGGCCAACGACCAGCAGCGTGGTCGCGACGGATGTCTTGTCGGCCAGCTCTATGTACCAGACAATATGCTGGCTGATCGGCGCTGCCGTGAGGATGACCAGGAGTGCCCTGGATCCCATCCTGATCGACCACCGGTGAAGCTCATCACTGGTCACCAATCTGCTCCTCGAGCTGTATTTTTATTCTCTTGACGTTCGCCTTTGACAGGGCCTCAAAGTCGGTCGCACCCTCACCCTTGACAGCACGATCATCCTTGACGAATAACCAGAACGTGCCAAACTTGCCATCTAAGTTATAGTCGTTGTGTGCCGCCACCATCCAGCCTGCCTGGCGCATGCTCCTAAGTAGGTCGTTGAACAAGCTCATGGCTCTACCCACCCCGGTATCCGGCGAAGCTTCTCAAGAGGATAGTCCCTGGACTTGTAGGCCAGGTGATGAGTGTAGGGCTCCACACTGATCGAGGCCACCTCCAACTCCAGCGTGTCCAAAACTGAAGCCCCGTCTCCCGATCTCATGATCGTACAACTCGACAGCCAAAAACGAATTATATCCCCCTCCACACCACGAATAGGTAGGTACCCCATCAGGTGTCCGTCGCAGCAGCATCGCACCTCCATGTCAGGCATCACCTAGGTCTCCCACACTTCGGGCACTGATAGCCCCTGAACAGGACCCCACAGGTGCACAGCCACGTTCGTAGTCTATCCACTGTAACCACCCCGCGCGTGCTCCACCACCCGGACTATCTTCTCCACCGTCTCCACGACGGGAGCGACGTCGCCCAGCCGATCGTATGCCCTCCTGTCCTCCTCAGTGTAGTCCCTGTCGGCCAGGCGTAGGTCCAGGTGGGCCTCCGACTCCGGCAGCGTATGTAGCGCCCCACAGAACAGCCGGTACGACTGCAGCCACAGGACGCGAGTGTCATAGTCCGGGTACCTGTAGCCAACTATCTCCGCAGCGTGCATGACATGGCACACCCAGTGGATAGGATAGTGATCGATGTCTGAGCAGAATTCCTCAACCCAGTCCGGCCTAACCATACAGCCATGGAAGAGAGACTCGTCACCCTCAGCATTGACGAGCACAACGTGCCGAATGTGCCTCGTAATGCGCTTGGAGGGATCCTCCTTGGCGACACCGTCGCAGCCGCGAAGGGCACATAGCAGCACCGTCTGCTGCTTGAGAGTGCAACGAGCACCCACCCAGGGTTGCACTACAGTTGTCATCCGCCCGTCCTCTCTAGCCATACCTTGAAGCACTCGTCACCCCAGGCCAACACCTTCCCGTCCGGCCTGAGAAGCCGTGAGGCCTTGCGCCAGAAGCGGAGATACTCCTGGAGATACTCGGGAGCTATGTCGAGCCAGATGTCGCCGATCACGCAGTCGAACCTGGAACCCTCCACCCGGTCGAAGAAGTTTCCAACGGTCGTCTCTCCATAGAGCTCGCCAAACACCCGCTCGCACTCTATCAGAACCTCGGGATGTATCTCAACAGTGAGTATGGAGGTTACATCCTTGTTCACCAGGAGACATCTCTGCACCAGGCCCAGGCCGTACCCAGCCACCAGCACGTCCCCGTGAGCTCGACGTGCGAGATCCGCCTGCGCCCTGCGCTCCGTGCGCAGGTCCCACATCCAGCACTCCCCTTCCACCCACAGGAAGTGATGTCCCTTCTGCTCTAGGATCTCGACCTCAGTCATCACTGGTCTCCCCGTGTACGCTCAACTGTGGCACCGGCCTCCGCACCCCTCCAGGTCCAGTATCAGCTCGTACCCAAAGCTCATGTCTTCATCCCCCGTCCTCCACCATCTTAGTAACTAGCTCAGCAACCTATGCCGCTTCGATCCCTTACTGGGGATATGGGGGCACTAGGCATTTTGGCCTTCTTCACGCTAATCAATATGGGAGCATTGATAGCACTGTCTGGTCCGAAACCGTGTAAGTTTTTTAACGCCTTGCCCACGGCAAAAGACGAACACGAGGATATGAATGTACCTGTGTAAAACACCACCGGGTTTCCAATCTCATCCCCGAAAATTGTGACCTCCCAGGCAACGTCCTGTGGAAGCTCCTTAATCTCAAGTAAGTCATTTGTCGTTCCCATCACCATCCGTCCTCCGGGTCCGGGGTGGCTGTGGGGGCGGCGGCTATCATATGGTCCCAAATATCCTCGTAGTAACCGAGGGCATCATGGGCATAATCGCCGCCATCCTTATCCATGGCGCTTTCACGCATTTGCTCGGTAGACTCCACCGGGAACACGCCCCACCCCTCCGGCACCCGCTGGTACTGCGCGGCGGCTTTGGCGGTGTCGGCGATGACGGCGCGGGCCGTTTCTACGCTAAGATGGCCGTCGTATGGCGCACCAAAATCTTCCAACATGCCTTCCAAAGCCTCCCGCAGCGCCGCCAGCATCTTTCCCCGCGTCTCGGCTAGGCCAGTCTGTAGCTCTACTTCGGCCATCTCTTGATCTACCGTTCGGGCTAATTCCTCTGCTTCATGGCGGGCTCCGTCGCGCTCGATTTTCAACTCACCAAGTCGCACCCTACGCGCATTTAATATTTTAGTTGCGCCCTCATGCCCTCGCTTATGCGCCTCAAGCTCACTGCGCGGCACCAGATCGGCGGCGTCGAAGGCTGCTTGGATAGCCTCCTCCAGTCTGTCGTCAGTTAAAAATGAGCCGGGGCATTTATGGCGGGCAGCCTCAAGCACCTTGGGTTTTACATCAGGCACCTCTCACCTCCTTCATCCTTCCAATCTATGCCATTCCACTCACGTCGGGCTGCCCCTCAAAGCGAGCGATCTGGTGCTTCATAAGTGCCACGACGTCCTTCCGGTCAGCCCCATTCGAGATATAGTTGACCCGTCCTCCCTCAGCGTCGCCGAACGGGAACACTAGCAGAACGAACCCAACCTCTCGCTCGGCTCCCCTTGCCTTGCCGTTGAAAACATTATCCAGGCCCTCAGCAACAGAGTTCATCATAGCTAGATACTCTGGCTCGATCGGTTCGTCCCCTAACTTATCCGACATCCACTTAAACTCCCAACCTGACCTACTACAGAAGTCTCACTACTACTATACATACAACTCAGCCCTCAGTAAAGACCCCGTCTCTGGACCTCCGCACAGTGATAACAGACGAGAACAGAGAGGACTCAACAGCCTGGTGGTCAGTGTAGAATATGCGCCGCTGGAGCCTGTTGGCACGAGCTGGCAGGCACTCGCACAGGTCACCAATCCCCTCTGGTGATAGGCCCCGACTGGGCTCGTCCAGGATCTCCAGGTCAGGCTCCACCCCCGCGTAGCTGAGGAGCGTCTCCGACAGAGCCAGCGCACCAATCAGCCGTAGCCGCTGCCTCTCCCCACCGGAGAACGCCTCCCACTTGACTCTGGCACTATTCTCGGGCGACCTGATCTCCACGTTGAGCCCACGCTGCACCGACCCGGACTTCGTCTCCTTCTCCACACTG
>SDBT01020494.1_pt1 | contig 10338 bp, 9 predicted proteins | sample 2277101 | NCBI WGS metagenome assembly SDBT01 (sample SAMN10404973, study PRJNA504765) | marine sediment metagenome | isolation source: marine sediment core GS10_PC15, 103 cmbsf | place: Arctic Ocean: Southern Knipovich Ridge | collected 2010
TTGAAAAACATAAAAGTACTAAAGAATACAAAAAGTGGCAGGAAAACCATAAGAAAGTGATAAAAGCAGGTGGACTTCATGTAATCGGCACCGAAAGACACGACTCAAGGCGGATAGACAATCAGTTGAGAGGGCGCTCCGGTAGACAGGGAGATCCCGGTTCGACAAGATTTTATCTTTCTTTGGAAGATGATTTGATGAGGATTTTTGGAGGGGAACAAATTGGTAATATGATGGACAGATTTAAGCTTCCGGAGGACCAGCCTATTGAAAATAAAATAGTTAGTCGTGCTATTGAGCAAGCCCAAGTAAAAGTAGAAGGGTTTAATTTTGATGCTCGAAAGAGTGTTGTTGAATATGACGATGTAGCCAACCAACAAAGAGAGATAGTTTATAAATTGCGCGACAGGATTATGGAGTCGGAGGATATCAAGGAAGAAGTTCTAGAAAAACTTAGACACCAAGTTGACGCAGTTATACTTAACGGTTTTGACTCTGAAAAAGAAAAATACAACTCGGAGAAAATAATAGTTGGTTTTATGGATATAGTTCCTTTTGATGATGATTCAAGAGAAAGGGTCAAAAAAGAACTTGCAAAAATTGGGGATGAGAAAAAAATGAGAGAATTGCTGGTTAAAGTGGTAGAGGATATTTATAAAACAAGAGAAGATCAGATGGGCAAGGAGGCATCAAGACAAGTGGAGAAGTTTGCCTATCTTGGATCGATCGATCATCACTGGATGGATCATATAGATCAAATTGATTCACTTCGCGAGGGCGTTCGTTTAAGAGGTTATGCACAAAGAGATCCTTTGGCAGAGTTTAAAAACGAGGCTTATCAGCTTTTTGAAGGATTAATGGACAGAATCGATTCTGAACTAGCAAGAAGAATCTTTAGGGTTCAAGTGGCACAAGCACCACGTCCCGAAGTGAATTTAGATGAAGCAAGAACTAATGTTGATCAAATGGACCAGACAGGTTTGGCAGGAAGTGCTGACGAAGCTGCCGAAACAGGTGAAGCTGCTTTTTCTGGCAAACCGACAAGAAAACCTGTTGTAACTGGGAATAAGCCGGTCCGTAAGAAGAAGATAGGTCGTAACGATCCATGTTGGTGTGGAAGTGGAAAAAAGTGGAAAAAATGCCACTATCCGAAAGAAGGATAATACTTCACTCTTTACCTTTGGAGCAAGAAAACATGGCAACTCTTGTATATAATGGATTTAGGATATGTCATTGACCGAATCTACAATGTTGAAGCTTGGGACTCAGGCTCCTGATTTTTCCCTCAAAGATGTTGTAACGGGTAAAGAAGTTTCTTTGGCAAATTATTATGACAAAAAGGCGCTGCTCGTTGTGTTTATTTGCAAACACTGTCCATATATCCAACATGTAAAAGAAGAGCTTTTCAGAGTTGGAAGAGATTACAAAAACAAAGGTCTTGGTATTGTTGCCATTAGCTCTAATGATACAAATCTATATCCGGACGATTCTCCAATATTTTTAAAACAAATGGCAATCGATATGAATTTTAATTTTCCTGTTTGTTTTGACGGCAGCCAAGAAGTAGCTAAATGGTTCACTGCTGCCTGTACACCGGATTTTTTCCTTTTCGACAAAGATAGAAAGCTTGTTTATAGGGGACAACTTGATGACAGCAGACCGGAAAATGGCCTTCCCGTTACAGGTAAAGATTTAAGAGATGCAATAAACAAAGTGTTGTCTGGTGGCAAAGTTGCTGCGGAACAAAAACCAAGTTCTGGTTGTAATATTAAGTGGAAACCGGGCAACGAACCAAAATACTTCAGACAGTAGAGCATTTTAATAACAGCATTCAAGAAAACCTTGGGCTTTCAGCCTGGGGATAAGTAAAGCTTAAATCTACGACAAGAGTTGAACACTGCTGATGAAGTCTTAAGCTTAGCTTATATGTCATCCTTCGATGAACTCAGGATAACCCTGAGTTTGCCGAATAGGTCATCCTCCTTTAGAGGAAACCCCGCCTTGAAAGGCGGGGAGGATGTCATAAAATATGATATTTCGTAACTTTGCCTCTTGAAATGATTCTGTTATTACATTATATTTTTTAAATCTTTACTTATGGATGAAAAGAATAACTTTTTAATAATAGGCTTAGTTGTAGTTTTAGTCATTGGGGTTGGTGCCTTTTTCTTATTTGGTCAAAACAAAGTGGAAGAACCTTCTCCCACAGAATCTCCTCTTGAAAGTACGCTATTAGGACTTGAAATTGAAAGCGAACAAGAACAGATGGAATCATATACTCTTGAGGAAGTTGCGAGCCATGACAACAAAGATGACTGTTGGCTAGCTATCGAAGGTGGGGTATACGATGCCACACCTTTTATTGCTGCGGGTCAGCATCCTGGTAGAGATGCAATTTTAGCAGGTTGTGGTATTGATGCGACAGAATTATTTAACACAAGGCCAATGGGTTCGGGGACTCCATATTCGGATCAGGCTAGAACACTATTGGCGGATTATTATATTGGTAAACTAGTCGAAGAAAAAGAGAATGGGGGTGGTGTTATGGACAATAAGGGTACAAAAGATGCCACGGAGTTAAAAATCGAAGATACAATAGTTGGTAAAGGAGACGAGGCGGTAGCAGGCAAGAATGTAACTGTTAACTACAAAGGGACATTAACAGATGGGACTGTGTTTGATAGCTCGTATGATAAAGGTGAACCTTTTTCGTTTGAATTGGGTGCCGGTAGAGTTATTGAAGGATGGGATGAAGGGGTTGTCGGTATGAAAGTCGGTGGCAAAAGAGTATTGATTATTCCGGCTGACATGGCTTATGGAAATCAATCCGTAGGGGCAATTCCACCAAATTCTACTCTTATATTTGAAGTTGAGCTTCTGGAAGTTGAGTAGTGTCAAATTACACCTGGTAATTGTTGCAAAAAATTCTTCATAGTTTAAACTTAAATATATTAATGGATAACTCACTGCTCAGTTATATCAGAGACGAACTTCTTCGTGGTGTAAAAAAGGAAGATCTCAAGAAAGTATTGCTAGAATCAGGGTGGAATGAGGGTTCGGTTGATATGGCATTAAGCCGTTTTGACGACAGTGGCGCCAAAATAGTTAATAAACCTTCTATTGTTAGTAAAAAGGAAAAAGATTTGGAACCGGAAAGTAAAGCAGTTGAAGATGTTGACAAGGAAGACGAGAAACCAAAGTTAAAAATTGAAACGGAACAGGTCGATGGAAAAGAAGGTGTAGGATATATTTCAACCCCCGAGACTCCAACCACTCCAAGTATTTCGACTCCGGAAGCCTCAGAAAGTATGACGGGACAGATACAACAACCTTCAGATGATTTTCACCACACTATTGTCAACAATAGCCAAGAGGTTCAACCGTCCCAAAAAAAACCAAAGAAAAAAGTTTTTCTTATAATACTTGTCGCCGTAGCCCTTTTATTATTAATTGGTGGTGGTACTTATGCTTTTTATAACTATGTATATCTTGCTCCAGGAAGAGTGGTTGGTAATATGTTTAATTCTATGAGTGAAGTTAACTCACTTTCATACTCTGGAGTTATCGAGGCTGACACAAGGTCTACCGATCAAGACGATACATTGCCTTATATTGGAGAATTGTCGTCGTATTACAAAGTAGCATTTTCAGGAGCTGTTGATGCATCGGAGTCAGAAAGACAGCTTGTTGGGTTGATGGCTGATATCGAAACAGAGAATTTTGATGTGGGTATGTTTGAAATAGTCAACGACGGTGAAGTGTTTTATTTCAAAATTCATAATTTAGGGTTTTTAGAGATTATTGGATTAGATTTTCTAAAAGGAGAGTGGGTGAAAGTTGATCCGCAAGAATTGTCTGAAAAATACGGTATTGATGAACTAAGCAATCAAACAGAAAGTTTTATACAGAGTGATTATCAAAAATATGAAGACCTTTTTATTAAATATCCTTTTTTTGAAATAGATAAAAAATTGCCGAGCGAAAAAGTTGACGGGGTAGACACTTTTCACTACAGCTATACAATAAACAAAGAGAATTTAAATAGATTCATGACAGAATCGCTAGTGGAGTATAGTACCGACTTAAGCGACGAGGATGTTCAAGCACTTAACGATGTTGTTGGCGACACAGTAAACGGTCTCGAATTTTCAAAAGGAGAGGTTTGGATTAGCAAGGGTGACTACTACTTAGTTAAGTTAACCTATGATGTTGAGTACAGTATTCCCACAGATCGACCAGTTGATAGTGAGTACAGCGATCCTTCAGTGCAACAAACTATTGTTTCCTCAGGAAGCATATCTTTCAAGGACCACAATAAACACAATCTTGTACAAGTACCAACAGAGTATAGATCTATCGATGAAGTCCTGGAAGAACTCAACGAGTTTATGCAATTAACACCGCTTGAGTTTGGTGTGGGTTTAGAAGGATCAAATGGTTTGGATGAAGGATATATTGACATAGAAGACGTAGATGATTTACCTCCTGACTTGTTACCGACTCAAGAATATCTGTTGCCAAATTAGGAAGCAGATTTTAGTTGACAAACCATTATATATAAGTCTATACTGCGCGTGAAATGGATCCAACTGATCAGACAGCTCAATCTACCCCAGAGACTGTTGCTGAAAGAGGCCAACCCAGCACTGAGAAAAAATCTAAAAAGATAATTTGGGTCATCATAGCTATTGTGATTATTGCAGGCATTGTTGGCGGAGTGGTTTATCTTCTCCAAACTCCGGAAGAAGCAGTGATTGAAGGGTCACAGGACGTTTCCAATGAACAAGCAACCCCCGAACCGACTGCTACACCTGAACCGGTTGATAAAAGCGAAGTTAGCATAATTGTCCTAAATGGTACCGGGATTACAGGTGAGGCAGGATTTCTACAAGAGAAATTGGAAGACTTGGGGTATGTAGGAATTGAAGTTAGTAATGCAGATGATACAGATAATGAAGTGACTATTGTTATTTTCTCTCCAAGTTTACAAGATGAGATTAAAGATGAGATATTGGGAGAGCTTGAAGATATCTATGAGTCCGTTGAATCGCAAACATCTGAATTGGATGATTCTGATATCGAAATAACAACCGGTTTAAGAATAGGCCAGACCCCAAAGCCTGATGTTGAGGGAGCTTCTGACTCAGACTCTGATGAGTCTCCTTCACCTTCCCCCTCTCCTACTGCTGAACCAACATCAACTCCGGAACCTGACGAGGAATAAGCGCCTTTTCTTTTTGCCGAGCTAGCAGCGTGATATTATATAGTCAGATATGGACATTCCAAACAGGTTGTTAGATAAAGCCATTTCTCCAAACTGGGATTTTAAGATCACTGACTCGTGGTATTTTTCTCCGAGCTATCTTGAAGCGGGAGCTATAATTTTTATGTTGTTTTTGTTGACTCTGTCTATGGCTCGTTTAAGGCGAATGTATGTTAAGTGGTCATTCAAAGGAGCACCAGGGATGATCGCATTGGGTTTTTTTATAGCACTAATTCTAGAAGGTTTCATGATAATTGGTGGTAAAACATTTATGACAGAGATTCTCGGATGGAAAAATCCGCCAAAACCCATAGCCAATGTTCTTGATACAAGCCGAAAAGAACTTGTGGAAGTTTTGGGTGAAGCTGATGAAATACCGTCTTCTTCCGCAAACACAAAGATTAGATCAGAATATGTAATATCTAGTTTTAAGCAACTAAGTTCCACAGAGGCTGCAAAAGCCAAAGAAGCAATATGTACTCCATGACTAACTATAATAACGGTTGTGCGCACGATATACCTGTAAGTATTTGATATACTTCTTTTTATGCAAGACACCAAGCAACAAATTGATTTAATTTTCAAGGACTTTGAATCTTTAGAAAAATCTTTAGATATAAACAAAAAGAAAACAAAACTATTAAGTTTAGAGGCGAAATCCACCGATCCTAGTTTTTGGAATAACACTCAAACAGCCAAAAAAACCATGCAGGAGATTGGGGACATTAAACAAGAAATTGAAGAAATAGACACATTAAAAGAAGATATTGCAACTCTTAAAGGTTTGGTTGGTGAGGGTGAATCGTCATCAGATTTTGAAAAGGATATAAAAGATGCGAGTCGTAGACTGGAAAAACTCAAGATTACTTCTTTACTAAGCGGATTTCATGATGCTAAAAACGCTATGGTTTCAATCCACGCAGGACAAGGAGGAACCGAAGCCATGGACTGGGTGAGCATGCTTTATAGAATGTATCTTAAGTATTGTGAGAGAAGAAAATGGAAAACCCAAACTATTAACTTATCTGAAGGAGAAGAAGCGGGGATTAAGAGTGTTAACTTTGAAGTTGAGGGGAAGTATGCCTATGGGTATTTAAAAAACGAGGCTGGAACACATAGATTGGTTAGGCAATCCCCTTTTAATGCTGACAAAAAAAGACAAACATCTTTTGCTTTAGTTGGAGTTTTACCTGAATTTGAAGATGTAGACCTACCCGAAATAGAAATAAAAGATGAAAACTTGGAGTGGCAGTTTTATAGAGCATCAAGTCAAGGTGGGCAAAATGTTCAAAAAGTATCTTCCGCGGTTCGACTTAAACACAAACCTACAGGAATAGTAGTAACAGCACAGACAGAGCGTTACCAAGAACAAAATCGAAGATATGCTCTTAATTTATTAAGAGGCAAGTTGTGGTTGTTGGAAAAAGAAAAAGAAAAAGAGCGTGTGAAGGATATTAAAGGAGACTATACACCTGCTTCTTGGGGAACACAGATTCGTTCGTATGTCCTGCATCCCTATAAAATGGTTAAAGATTTAAGAACGCAAGTTGAAGTTTCTGATCCAGAATCTGTTTTGGATGGAAAAATTGACGAGTTTATAGAGTCCGAGCTAAAATTTGCTGGTAAGGATAAATTATAAGAATGCTATTGCAATTGTGACCATCAGGCTGCTATATTTAATCTGTTAACAAAATGAACAACAATCAACCAAGTGGAGCAAAAAGTAGCTCTCCGGTTTTAAAACCGCTTACAAAGAACAAATCAAGAAATACCAAAGCTCTTGTTGTCGTGTTTTCAACTCTGGTCGTAATTGCTGGTGTGGCTACAGGTTGGTTTTTGTCTGGTGGCACTATTAGCAAGAGTGGTCTGGCGGACATTAACGGAGAAGCTGCTCCGGGGGTGGAAAAGTTTGACGGAGAGGTTGGTTTTGATGATGATACGGCCTTTCCTGATGAGGCTGAGGGAGTTGTAGAAAAAGGAGGGATTCAGGGCGAAGGAACTCACCACTTGATCCGAGAAGGCGGAGAAACACAATATGTATATTTGACATCAACCGTAATCGATCTTGATTCTTTTGAAGGGAAAAAGGTACAAGTTTGGGGAGAAACAATTGCTGCCAGAAATGCTCCTTGGCTGATGGATGTTGGTAGGGTCAAATCGCTTGACTAATAACAAGGTAAGACTCCGTTTTCAACAATAATTATCTTTGATTGTTCTGTGTGCAATAATCTGATAATCTTAGAGTGCAAAATAAACACAACTTCTATATAGAATATTATTAAATACCATGCTTAAACTAAAGAATGTAAGTAAAAGCTTTGGAGATATTACAGCTCTAGTTAATATTTCGTTTGATGTAGATGGTGGTGAATTTGTTTTTTTAACCGGTCCGTCCGGAGCCGGAAAGACAACAATTCTGCGGCTGCTTTTAAAAGAGTTGACACCTGATGAAGGAGAAATTATTTTTGATGGCGAGAATTTAGCAAATCTTAAGCGAAAAGAGATACCTTACCTTCGCCAGCAAATAGGAGTGGTGTTTCAGGATTTCAAGGTTCTAAAAGAAAGGACGGTTAGGGAGAATGTTGAAGTAGCTTTGGCTGTATTGGGGATCCCTCAAGTTGAGTGGAATAAGAGGGTTGACCAGGTACTAGTAATGGTTGGATTAGACAAGCGAAGTGAACTTTTCCCTTCCCAGCTTTCAGGTGGAGAATTACAAAGGGTGTCTCTGGCTCGTGCTTTGGTTGTGAACCCCAAGTTAATATTGGCTGATGAGCCGACTGGGAATTTGGATTGGGACACTTCTGGACTGATAATTGATTTATTTGATAAAATTAACAAAGAAGGAAAGACCGTTATCGTTGCCACCCATCACAGACTGTTAGTAGACAAGCACAAAAAACGAGTTATTGAGATTAAAGATGGTAAATTGGTAAGGGATAGTGGTTCAACCAAAAAGGAAAAGACAAAAAAGAAAACAAAAGGAATCTCGGACAAGAAGAATAAAGAAAAAGATATTGAAGAAAACAAGGAACATTTAGAAAAAGAAGAAGTAAAAGATAAAAGTCAGTTGCAAGATAATAAATAACCATGGCAAGTATCCACATTAAAACAGCTTTTGGACACATAAGAAGATCTCCTTTCCAAGCTTTAGCAGCAATATTTGTTCTTGGACTAACTTTTTTTGTTAGCACACTTTTAGTTGTTCTGGTCTATGCTTCGAATAATGTTTTGAGCTATTTTGAAACAAGACCTCAGGTAATAGTTTTTTTAATAGATGATTCGGATGGTGAGCAAACGGGAGAACTTCGAACAAAGCTTGGCAACGACTCGCGAGTTGATGAAGTTCGCTATGTTTCAAAAGAAGAGGCTTTTGGGATTTATAAAGATGCAACTTCTTACAACCCTCTTCTTAGTGAATTGGTTAGCCCTGCAATATTCCCTGCCAGTTTGGAATTTTCCCTGATAGATCTGGAATATGCAGAGGATATATTTGAAGAAATCAGAAATGAAGAAATTGTAGACCAAATTGGTTTTACAGCGAACCTTGGCTCTGAAGATAATCTTGCCGATGTTGTTGGCAAGCTAAGAAGGGTCAGTCTTTATATCAGAGTTGGTGGGGGTGTGTTAACAGGGGTTCTTCTTGGTATGTCGTTTTTGATTTTATTGGTAATCATTGGGATGAGAATGACTACTAGGCGTAAGGAAGTCGAAATCCTTGATCTTATTGGTGCAACATCAGGTTTTATAAGAAGTCCGATTGTGTTAGAAGGCTTAATATATGCATTTGTTGGTGTTTTTATTGGTTGGCTTTTTGCTCTAATCGTAGTTCTTTACTCAAGCCCGTCTCTAATATCATATTTCAATGAAATACCCGTTATACCCAAAAGCACACAAGACTTTTTCTTATTTTTTGTGGTGCTTCTAGGTATAGAGCTTCTTATTGGGTTTTTCTTGGCGCTTACGGGAAGCATGTTGGCGGTTTCTCGAGCAAGAAAAACTAGATGACCAAAAGATATAACAAAAAAATAATATTAGTTTTTACTTTATTATTGCTGTTTGCTTTTTTTATTAAGATCTTTGGTACGGTATTGGCACAAAGTGAACAAGAAAAGCTTGAACAACTGCAAAGCCAGATAGAACAATACGAACAAGAAATTTCAAGACTAAAGTCGACAGTTAACACTCTTTCAAACCAAATTGCTCAATTTGACGCGCAAATCAGACTAACCACTCTAAAAATTACTCAAACGGAAGAAAAAATTGCATCACTTGGGGGCAGAATAGACCGACTTGAAGTTTCACTTCAGGCGTTAACCAGTGCATTTTCCGAGAGAGCAGCAGAAACTTATAAAATGGCTCGTGTGGGAGAGCCTTTATTTATGTTACTGTCCGCCTCCAATCTAAACGGCGCAATATCTAGATATCATTATTTACAAAAGATACAAGAGGCGGATAGGGATTTACTATTCAAGCTACAAAAAGCTCAAGGAACATATCGTGTAGAAAAATATGATCAAGAAGATTTGCAGTTAGAACTGGAGGATCAAAAAACCGCTCTTGATGCACAAAAGAAAGCAAAAGCGTATCTATTAGAAGTTACAAGAAATGACGAAAAAAAGTATCAGCAACTCTTGGCCTCTGCCAGGGCAGAGTATGAAGCTATTCAGGCTATTATTGCCGGACGTGGAGAAGAAACAGAAATTGGCAAGGTCAGTCAAGGGGAAAGAATTGCCTCAATAATTAGTGGTTCTTCATGTAATTCAAGTGGTTCACACTTACATTTTATTGTTAAGCAAGGAACAAGTGCACTAAACCCGTTTGCTTACTTATCAAACATTGACTACGAGAATTGTTCCGGTTCTTCTTGTGGAAGTTCGGATGGAGATCCTTTTAATCCAAGTGGTTCATGGGGTTGGCCTATTAGTCCAAGAGTTAAGCTTACTCAGGGTTATGGTTCAACATGGTCAGTTAGCAACACATGGGTTGGAAGAATTTATAGATTCCACAATGGTATTGATATAAATAGTGGTTCTTCTGAAGTTAAGGCAGTAAAATCCGGTACTTTATACCAAGGA
>SDBT01020495.1_pt1 | contig 10338 bp, 4 predicted proteins | sample 2277101 | NCBI WGS metagenome assembly SDBT01 (sample SAMN10404973, study PRJNA504765) | marine sediment metagenome | isolation source: marine sediment core GS10_PC15, 103 cmbsf | place: Arctic Ocean: Southern Knipovich Ridge | collected 2010
CATCCTGCAGTGCTCGAAGCTTAGCGGCATACTCCAGCGTTGCTTCGTGATCATAAAGAGAGCAAGGTCCTGCAATTACCAGAAGGCGTTTATCCTCATTTCTGAGAATTCGCTGAATATGTTTGCGAGAATCCGCCACAAGATGTGCCACTTCTTCCGTTTCGGGCAACTCTTTTCTGAGCTCATTAGGCGTAATTAGCGGCTTGAATTGTACTATATTTAGATTTTCTGTTCGTTCCATAACTTTCGAATCTCTTAGTTGCGTTTGGCCTGGGAAACCAGAACAATCATGGCAGAAGGTATTCTACCATTTTTCTGAGACTGCGACAAACTTTTTACACAGACCCTGTCGCGTGGCAAGCCTTGGCCTGTTTGAAAACACTTCTGACGCACTATTGGCTGGCATTGCTCCGGTAGGACACAAGCGATGATTATCTCTGCTAAAGTCCCGCGGCCAACACACTCTATGCGCGGCTGCGTCCGGATTTGCGATATTGATCCAACAGCTTCTGCAGGGATATGACGACTTCAGGGTGTTGCTGCCATACGTTCTTTGTTTCACCCGGGTCAGCATCAAGATCATAGAGTTGTCCGGGTGGCTCGCCCGGGCCGGGTTGCGGGAACGGTTTTGGTTCGAAGCTCAAGTCATGGATATTGCCGGTCTTTTCATCAATCCTGGGTAGTCCCGGACAGTCATAAAGCCCGATCCCGAAATGAAAGTCACCACCATGGCCGAGCCCTTTGATGAGTTTCCATTTTCCCTGCCGGATTGCGAACATGCCGCAGACGGAGTGATGTACTATTGCCTCACGCCGGTGCGATAGCTTTTTGCCATACAATGCAGGCAGGAAACTCTCGCTATCTTCTCCGACATTTTTCGGTAAAGAAAAATCCATCAATTCAGCACATGTTGCCATCAGGTCGGAAAGGCAAATCGTCTCGTCGCACGTGGAGGCATTGCTTATTTTGCCTGGCCAGCGAGCGATAAAAGGAACACGATGCCCGCCTTCATAAATTTGGGCCTTTTGCCCACGCCAGGGCACATTGGATCCGCGGTGTCTGGATCCATTGTCGCTGGTCACAATAACGAGCGTATTGTCAGCTATATTCAGGCGATTCAGGGTATCCAACACTTCGCCGACGGCCCAGTCAAACTCGATTACGAAATCACCGTACTTATCCAGGCTGCTCCTGCCTCGAAATCTCTTGTTCGGTGTATGGGGTAAGTGAACGTTTGTTGCCGAGTAATACAGAAAGAAAGGACTGTCCTTGCTGTTTTCAATGAATCGAACGGCTTGTGCGGACAGTTCAATCGCGGTGTCTTCAAGGTTGCGGCGACAGCGATTGACCACCTCTTTATCCATTATACTTTCGCCATCTTTCATCCCAACGATATTGCGGTCTCTTACAAAGACCTCGGATGCCGGCGGCGAGTTATGACTGAACGGTACCCCGAAGAAGGAATCAAATCCGACTTCAAGCGGGCCGGGTTTCATTATTCCTTTCTGGTAAGCGTCATTAGTTCTACCCCATCCCAGGTGCCATTTTCCGATAGCTCCGGTCGTATAACCGTATTGTTTCAACATTGCAGGGACGGTCAGTCGCCCCTCTTCGATCAGTAGCGGCATCCGGTCATTCAGAACCCAATCCTTGAGCCATGTTCGCCAGCAGTATCGTCCCGTAAGAACACCGTAGCGGGTAGGCGTACAGACTGCTGAAGGACTGTGGGCGTCCGTGAACTTCATGCCCTCATCAGCCAGAAGATCGCAATTTGGTGTGAGTATCTTTCGAGAGCCGTAGCAACCCAGATCGTGATAGCCAAGATCGTCGGCCATGATGAAGATAATGTTCGGTTTGCGGTTCGAACGTGCTGAGTTGATTAAAGGCGCCGAACATCCGTTGAGCAACATGCCTGCGGCAGAACCTGCTGCGAATTTCAAGAATTCTCGTCTTTTCATAATCCGACATTTCCAAATAACTTTTTATATTCTTGCTCAGATATCCCGGTAGCGGGATTATATCTCATTTTCAATAGAATATCAAACTTGCCGTTAAAGCTCAAGTCTTCTGCCTGCTTAAAAAAAACCGATGATCCGACCCATACCGTGTGCCAAAGATCGACAATTTTTCATATAGACCACGAGCAGTTGCAATGCTTGATCTATGACACTATCGCATGCCACTGGCATATAATTCGAATCTTATTCCACTTATCCTTCATGAAATGTTTGATACCATCCGGACTGTGATGCACCCGGTTTTGTGTCCAGGGACAGTAAATTCCCGCTATGTCGCCTCCTTCTCTATAATCGAGAGTAACCTGGTGACTCTTTCCATTGGGTCCGACTCGCAGGAAAATACCGCTATCGAACGGCCAATCGATTTTCGTTTCCAGGATTAACTCGAAATCCCGGAATTCTTGCAGCGTTGTTAGGAATCCGCCTTTTCCTGGTGGATCCTGAATTCCGACGATCGCGCCATCTTCGACAGTCCATTTCCCTGCAACGCCATGTCCGGGTAAATTTTCGTGTCGTTTCCAGCCAGTCAGATCATTGCCGTTGAATAGTGTTGTGAAGCCACCGGTGGGACTATTGATAGCATCTTTTTTTGAGCAGCCGGTAGTTAGTGACAGTACTATAGTGGTCATAGTTGCGAATATGATCAGTCTCTGTGATGTGCAAGTCATTGGTAATCCTTCCATTCTTATTGTCTTGTAATTGCCCTGTGGCATTGTGTATTTGCAGAGCCATATTAATGCTCAATTCACAAAAGAGCAAGGATTTAAGAATTCTTGTTTTCAACAGAATCTTATTTATGATAATGAAGCCAATCCTGTTGTGCTTGTAATGAAATACGTAGACTCACTCCCCCTAAAAAGTTTTACTAATCTTTTACTCGTTTTTTTACACCTTTGAGACAACACTGACCATTTAAGACTGTTTTTCGGGTTATCTGTAAGGAAAAGGGCCATCGATAATTCTGAATCGATAACAAATTAGGGTTCAGAAATGTTGGAGCAAATACATATAAAGAGTTTTTGAAATACATGAGTAAAGACGTTGTACTGCATCTTGATCATGATCATCAAAGGTACCAAAATCTTGCCCCTGATCTCAAAGCCTTCGGAATTGAACTACACAAAGCATCTTCCGTTCTTAAAGCAAAAGAAATGCTTAAAAAGAACACCTACGCCTTATTTTTAATTCAACTCGAAACCGCCAGGAAACAAATATACGAATTTCATTCTTTTATCCGTTCAGAAAACAACGGTGCTATTGTTATTGTGCTACTTGCAAAGCCCCAGGGCGAGATTGAAAGCCAGCTATTTGATTGTGGTGTGGACGATGTAGTAATCGGAAATCCGATATGCTGTTCGGCTTTAGTAAGCCGCATAAAGAGGCGTTTTTATAATGGGAAGCTCTCATTGGTTCAAACAGATACAATACAGCTCAAAGGTGGTGGTCTGATCAATTTTGCTCGCAGGGAAGTTCGGCTCGATGGATACACTTTTATGCTATCACGTAACACAGAAAAACTTTTGAGATATTTTCTGGATAACCCAGATCGTGTTATCACAAGAGACGAAATGTTAAAATATGATATTTGGGATATGTCCGTTGCTCAAGCTAATAAAGAACAGGAGGGTAAAGCCTTTGATATGGCCATAGGCAGATTGCGAAAAGCAATTGAGATTGATCCTCAAAGTCCCCAGATAATAAAAACCGTGTACGGCAAAGGCTGGATGCTGGCAAGAGATGCTGTTCTGCAAACAGTACCAAACTCAACCAAGAACCCAAAATTATTAGGCTTGTACAAGCTGCTATACTAATGGATGGGGAAACGTCTTAAGACTCAAAACAATAAATACAAGATTTTGGCGACTCGGTTGCACTTGGGAGTTGAATCCGCTTATTATAAACTTCATTAATTGAGCGAAGAACAAAACCAGTTATTGATCCTATGTTAAAAGTTTACTCCAATATTTACTGTTTTTTTACGCAACTACTTGCTAATAAAAAGTTTGGGAAATCTTCGAATACCCAGTCATTCTTAAACGTATTGTATATGATTCCCGAAAACTTTCTTGCTGTGGCTATTATTGCGTTGCTGCAGTCGAATCATTTTAAGTGTGGGACGCCCCTGAGTTTGAGAAAAAAGCCTTGACAAAACGGGCAAATATGGTATCGTATTACTGTTGTTTCGGGCTTTCTTAGGAACAGCAATCTCTGAGTATCTGAGTATTTATAACGATTGGAGGAGTAGTAGTATGTACAGGAAATCACTTCTTTGGGTTGTCGTTGTCTCTCTGCTGGGACTTATAAATATCGCCTCAGCTGCTGTATGGACGGGTCTTGGCGGCAACGATTCATGGTGTACGGGAGCAAACTGGGATGCTGGTGTGCCAGGGTATGAGGATGTAACCATCAATCCCGTAACTCCGCGCAATCCTGTAATCGATTGCAGCGTATATGTCGCTTTTGTAATGGGGCCTCGGTACACCGGGGATTTCGACCAATCCATGGATATAGTAAGCGGGAATATTTATTTCGATTGGGGTTGGCGTATGGGTAATAGTGGCAGTGGTGCATCCATTGTCAACATAACCGGCGGCTATGTGGAAGTCTGGCCTGATTATGGTAACGAATGGACAATTCGTGCCGCCGACAGCGGAAGCCTCTATTGGAATCAGAGCGGCGGAAGCGTTTATTGTTTCGGCGACCAATTCAGAGTGGGTGATGGAAGCAGCTACACTGAATTCAATATAAGTGGCAGCGCCTTCTTGAGTATTGACGGCAATTGGAAGTGGGGCGACGAGGGTGATGTCTTGATGAATATGAGTGGCGGTTCGATTGACGTTTACGGTGATTGGAGATTGCAGTGTCGTGATTTCTCAAACAACGATGTTAATATGACCGGTGGCGATATTTGGGTTGGGGGCGACGTAATGGCCGCTGACAGTGACCGTGACACACTGGTAGCTACAATAAATTTAAAGGGCGGCACCATTGACGCCGATTCACTCCTGCTGCCTAGCGATAATGAAGGTACTGGTATTTTAAATATGACCGGCGGCACGTTTACCTGCCGCAGTGAGCTTAGGCTTCCCAATGTCTTCGGAGGAACAGGTATCATAAACCTGGACGGTGGGATTATAGAGACCGGGAGTTTCTACATAGATGCAGGTGGTACGTTGGACATCAACGATGGTATGTTGGTTATCGATGGCAACGTGACAGATGATATCCTCGCGGGCATAAGCGCCGGTTACATTACCGGCTACGATGGCCTGCTCGATGTTATTATTGATTATGATGCCGCTGCAGATCAGACTACGGTTTCATCCGGAGTAAGAGTCTCGTTTTTGACTGCACAATCTTCAGGTTTTGAAACTCTAAGTCCCGGATTAGTCACGGTCGTACTGCACAATCCGCCCGTAACTGAAACGGTCACAGTCCAGTACGCAGTTACCGGCGGCTCGGCTGACGGCAGCGACTACACTCTGAATCCCGGTGCCCTGACCTTCAATCCTGGAGGCGCGACAAGCCAGGACATCGCAATTACCATAGTCAACGACGGCAACGATGAGCCGGACGAGACGATAGAAATCACCTTGTCCGATCCGAACAACGCGAAACTGGGGGCGATTGCGGAACATACTTACACTATTCTTGACCCGCGACCCTTCGTGGCGTTTGAGACCGATACCAGCAATGGCAGAGAAGGATTTTCACCCGCCGAAATCCCCGTTAGTTTGTCCTGGGACTGGGGTCAAACAGTAACGGTTGACTATGATGTGACCGGAGGTACTGCCGAGGGCGGTGGCGAGGACTACACGTTGGCAGCCGGGACGCTGCAGTTCGATCCTGGCGAGTTGACCAGTTATATTAGTATCGGGATTGTGGAGGATGACTTCCAGGAAGATCCGGATGAGACGATAGAAATAACCTTATCTGATCCGAATCAGGCCAAGCTTGGTACTATTACCCAGCATACCTTTACGATCCGGCCTCCGATGGTCATGATTTGCCCGCAAGGCGACCTGGACGGGGACTGCGATGTTGACTATAACGATGTGAAGCTTTTTGCGGCCCAGTGGCTTGATCCTTCAGGCAGTTGTTCTGGCTTTGACTGTGGCGACATTGATGGTATAGATGGAGTCAACTTGTACGATTATTGCCTTCTGGCAGCCAATTGGAGCCAGGAAGTTTTTCCGGTTGTGATTAACGAACTTATGGCCTCCAATGACGAGACGATTGCCGACTCAAATGGAGAATATAATGACTGGTTCGAGTTGTACAACGCCGGTCCTATTGCTCGTGACATTGGGGGTATGTATCTGACCGATAATCTCAGCAAGCCGACGATAGAGTGGTGGCAGATTCCTCCTGGTCTTACTATCGAAGCCGGGGAATATTTAGTCTTCTGGGCCGACAATGACGAAGAACAGGGCCCCACCCATACCAACTTCAAACTGGGAGCGTCGGGTGAAGAACTCGGGCTCTTCGATACCGACGGCAGTACCCTGCTTGACAGCATTGAATTCGGCAAACAGGTTTCCGACATCTCGTATGGTCTGTATCCCGATGCAAGCAATGACGAGCGGTTCTTTGGAGTCCCGACGCCAGGCTGGGAAAATAGTGGCGCGTATCTGGGAGAGGTTAAAGACACGAAATTCAGTCATGACAGAGGATTTTACGAGTCCTCTTTTAATCTCTCAATCACCTGCGATACGTCGGACTCAAATATATATTATACACTTGACGGCAGCGAACCGAACGAATCTGTTGGGACGCTCTATACCGGTCCTATTCTCAATATAAACCAGACAACGGTCCTGCGTGCCGCGGCCTTTAAGCCCGGTTACCTTTACAGCAACGTAGATACGCAGACTTATATTTTCGTTGATGATGTAGTAACCCAGCCTGATATGGATCCGACTGTGGTGGCAACGTATGGTGCCGGCTTTATCAAAAACGCACTCAAATCGATTCCCACACTATCAATCGTGATGGATGCGTGCGACCTGGAGAATCTGCAACACCAGGACAGTACATATCCTGATTGCGACGATGACGACTGTCTGCCGAAAGAAGAACTGGCAGCTTCGGCCGAACTGATCTACGCCGATGTAAACAATGGGGTTGGTTTTCACGTCAACTGCGGTATTGAAGGACACAGTTGGGCGCTTGATAAGAGCAGCTTTAAGCTGCTTTTCAAGACGGCTTTTGGCCCGTCTCAGTTGATGTATCCGTTTTTTGAGTCGGCAACGGTCAATTCCGAATCGGCTACTGACGAATTTGATCGGATAGTACTCCGCGCTTCAAAGAACATGCCCGTTACTTACGTCGGAGACCAATGGACACGGGATACTCAGACTCTGATGTCGGGAATTGGTTCCCGTGGCACCTTTGTACACCTTTACCTAAACGGCACATATTGGGGCATGTACAATCCCACCGAACGAATGGACGGCTCGTTCATGGCATCGTACTTAGGAGGCCAAAAGGAAGACTATTATGCGACAAATCACGGTTACGAAAGAGGTGAAGGACATATCAGCGGTGACCCCAACAGGTTCGATACGATGAAATCAATGGCCAACGATCGGGGTCTGGCAGATGATCCAAATTACGAAACTTTCAAGGGCCTGTGCGACGTGATAAATTTTGCCGATTATACAATTATTTTCTGGTTCTCAGGTTTCGGAGACACCCTCGACAACAACTATTATGCCGGGATGCGAAACGTTCCACTGGTTGGCGATGTCCCCCCCGAAGGTTTCATGATGTTCATATGGGATGCCGAAGCGGTATTTCAAGTCGATTTCGTCGGTCCGGACAATCACGAAGTACCGTGGGTTCCCTCAGATTACTTTACCGAGACCTGCGGTGGCTCTCCTGATGGAAAATGTACTATCGTATCGACATGGCTGGCACTGCATGATAACGAAGACTTTAGAATGTTGTTCTCAGATCGGGTCTATAAGCATTGCTTCAACGACGGATCGCTAACTGATGATAATACACAGCAACGCTGGGACGCTATGACGGCTGATATTAATGACGCGTCGTTTTGTGAGTTGGCACGCTGGCCAAACGGGGGCGGATATGATGCAGGACCTGATGGGGATGCGAACATTGCGCCGCCAGATCACATAGATATGAACGACTTTGTCGATATCTTCATGACCGCTCTCGACGACTGGAGTGGGACTTATCAGCTTTATCCTGATATTGATCCCCCGACGTTTAATCAGCACGGCGGCGCGGTAAGTTCACCTTACGTTGTTATCCTGACTAATCCGAACGGCTCGGGAACGGTTTACTACACGCTCGACGGCACCGATCCAAGAGAGCCTGTAACGGGCAACCCTGTCGGGACAGCAGGCATTTCGATGGTCCTGAACCAAAGCACGCACGTTAAGGCTCGGGTGTTCGATGATCCGATCTGGAGTGCGCTAAATGAGGTGACATTTGCCGTTGGTCCCGTGGCGGATAATCTGCGTATCACCGAGATTATGTACCATCCGCTCGATACCAACGATACGAATGATCCCAATACCGAGTACATCGAAGTAAAGAACCTCGGACCCGAAACCATAAATCTAAATCTGGTACGATTCACCAACGGTATCGATTTTACATTCCCATTATTGACTCTGACTTCGGGCGAATACATGCTTGTAGTTAAAGATCTGAATGCGTTCGAAGCCAAGTACGGAACAGGATTCAATATCGCCGGAGAGTATTACGGCAGCCTAAGGAACAGCGGTGAAAGAATAGAACTCGAAGATCCAATCGGACAAACGATTCATAACTTCAGATACAGTGACAGTTGGCGGGATAATACCGACGGTGACGGGTACTCACTTACGATTATCGATCCGACTAATAGTGATCCTAACAGTTGGGACGAAAAAGATTCATGGCGGCCAAGTGTATATGTAAATGGTTCGCCCGGCTGGGATGATACTGGTATTTTGCCGAATCCCGGCTCGATAGTGATTAATGAACTGTTGGCCCATTCGGACGGCTATCCCAATGACTGGATAGAACTGCACAACACTACCGCTGGTCCAATCGATATATCCGGCTGGTTCCTCAGTGACAATGATTCCAACCTGATGAAGTACCAGATACCAAGTCCGACCATTATTTTATCAGGCGATTACATTGTCTTTACTCAGGATGACAATTTCGGCAATCTAAGCGATCCGTGCTGCTACAGTACTTTTGGCTTGAGTGAGAACGGTGAGGAGGTTTATTTGTCGTCGGCTTTGGACCAGAATGGTGTCCTGACCGGATATCGTGATGTCGAAGATTTTGGTGCCTCTGAAAATGGTGTGTCGTTCGGACGTTACTACAAGAGCAGTACCGACAACTATAACTTCGTAGCAATGGATTCAATTACTTTCGGCACAGTTAATGCGTATCCCAAGGTTGGGCCTGTAGTTATCAACGAGATCATGTATCATCCGGATTGGCCTGACATGAGTCCCTATAATAATGAGAAGTATGAATTTATCGAGCTTTACAACATAAGCGGTGGCGATGTTAATCTTTATGACGAAGATAATATTCCCTGGAAGTTTACTGACGGGATAGAATTTGAATTTCCCGCTGATGCGAATATCCCTGCTGGTGGTTATGCTCTTGTTGTAAAGGATCCTGACGCATTTGCGTGGCTTTACGGCTCGCCCCCTGCGGGTGTTGAGATATTCGGTCCTTACGATGGCAAATGCAGCAACTCTGGTGAGAAGTTAGAGTTGAGCATGCCCGGCGATCTTGATGGATTTGCGGTCCGTCATTATATCCGCATCGACCGCGTCAATTACAGCGACGGTTTTCATCCTGACGATAACCCTGGTAGCGTAGATCTTTGGCCAACCGAAGCCGATGGTGGCGGTAAATCTCTAAGTCGTGATACCGCAAGCAATTATGGCAATGATCCGAATAACTGGGATCCCAATACTCCATCACCGGGATTGGCTAATCCTTAGAACTAGCGTCAAATACCATCGTATTGCAATGAACGATTATGTAGTGTAGAATGTTCTGTCGTGTTGCCAAAACATTGTCCGGGGTGTAGCTCAGCTTGGCTAGAGCGCCTGCTTTGGGAGCAGGAGGCCGAAGGTTCGAATCCTTTCACCCCGATTGAATAATCCTCGTTATTAGCTCAATAGTGAGGATTTTTGTTTGTGTAGTAGGCATGGCTAGCTTGGAGCAGCATAGCCGCAACCAAAAAGTGATAGGATTTACTCTATAAAAAAGTATAGTAGCATCCTTACAAACGTTCAAGTTAAAAGAAAGGATGCTACTATTATGAAGTTGATGGAAT
>SDBT01020496.1_pt1 | contig 10338 bp, 9 predicted proteins | sample 2277101 | NCBI WGS metagenome assembly SDBT01 (sample SAMN10404973, study PRJNA504765) | marine sediment metagenome | isolation source: marine sediment core GS10_PC15, 103 cmbsf | place: Arctic Ocean: Southern Knipovich Ridge | collected 2010
GTGCAGCGACGGGTTATCGGTCTTGAAGTTCTTCATGATATACAACCCGCCGCCGGGCCGCGAGAACCAGCCGAGATATTGGTCCGACATGTGCGTATACATGCCGGGCGCCCGCTTGACCAGCAGCAGGTCGTCAAAATCCAACAGCGGGTTAGCCAGCGTCATCCGCCGCACGGCCCAACGGGCCTGCATGTAAAGCTCGCGCCGCGTGACTTTCGGCGCGTTGCCGGACAGTTCTTTGATCCGCGCGGCCACTTGTTGCAAAGTCGTCACTGATTGGTCGACGTCCACGCCCGATTGCTGCAAGTCGGCGGCCAGTTTCAGACCGCGCTCGATCACCTGCTCGACCCGATAGGTCGACTCGGGCAAGGCGACATCGCCGATCGGGCTGAGCGTGGACCACTGGCTAAGGCTCGACTGATCGGCCGGCTGGCGTAAGGCGACGTTTTGATCGGCGCCGACGCGATAGACTTCGACTTCGTCAAGATGGAAGTAGGATTGCTGGGGCAATTGCAGCCGCACGAATCGGGCCTTGGCCCCGTCGAGCGAGATCGACAACGGTCGGCCGTCCGTCTGGCCGAAGAACTCGGTTCCGTCGTGCTGGTAGGCTTGGGTCCAAGCCTGCCCGTCGTCGGAGAGTAGTACCATGATCCGCGCGGTCCGTGCCTGCACGTTGCCGTCACACCGGTTGAAGATCACCACACGGTCCAGCGGCAGCGACTTGCCCAGGTCGACCTGCCACCAAGGCTCTTGTTCCGCGTTGGTATGGAAGCCGAACCGGCCGTTCTTCACGCCGTCGACCGCTCCGGCCGCATCTTGCCGAGTGGCGCCTTTCGGCATGGCTGGCCAAGCGGGCGCCACCGGCAAGTGGCGGACGACTTCCTGAAGCAGCCAGTCGGCCTCGATCTGCTCGGGGGTGATGACGGGATCGGCCTCGGCCGTAGCGACGCTGGCGAGTCCGATGCATGCGAGCAGGCTGAGTTGAAGCCATGGGTTAGGGGTGTGCATGATGTTCCTGGTTCTAATTGGTCCCCTCTCCCTTTGGGAGAGGGGAGATTGAATTGGCCCCTCTCCCAAAAGGGAGAGGGGGGATTTACTTGCCGCAAGCGGCTACTTGGTTAGGATGGGGGCTAGGTGTTGGCGGAGTTCTCGGAGTTCGTCATCTTGTTCTGCGCTGAAAGAGCCCTGGATGTTGGCGTAGGTGTCCATCCAGACGATCAGACGCTTCAGACTCTCTTCGTCGAGTTGCACGCCTTCGTGACCCTCGCCCGAGTTGATCAGGGCCAACAGCTTACTGAGTCGGGCCGGCATGTCGCCGATGATGGATCGATCGCGCTCGAAAGCCAGATTCTTCAGGTCGTTGCCGCTGTAGGCCAGCAGGCTCTGGTAGGCGGCGGCCGGCGTCAGATCGAACGCGGCCGCCTTGGCGTCGTCGCTGCCCGGACGGTGACACTCTACACAATGGGCATCCAGCACGGGCTGAACCAACTCGTCGAATCGCAACGGCCAACTGCCCGAGGGATCCGGCTTCAGCTTCGACGGTTCCCGGGCGGCCGCCAAGGGGAATTGGTTACTCATGGGGGCCATGTCGCGATGCTCGTGGCAGCCGATGCAGGTGAGCGTCTGGCCCGGTTGCACGTAGGTCAGGCTTCGCATGGTTTGCAGCGAGAACCCTTGCTCGTCCAACGCCTGAAAGAAGACCGACACGCCCGAGGGGACGTGAAAATGGGCCGAACCGTCCTCGTCGACCGGCACGGTCCCCAAGACGAACTTGCCCAGGTCTTCCGCAGAAACACCCAGTACGGGACTGTTCATGTGCGGTTGCACCTTGGGCAGTGCGCCGATGACCCGCAACCGCTTGACCGTCCCGCGCTCGATGCCCTTGAGCCCTTGATAAACGTCCTGGACCAGGAAGCGTCCGGTTTCCAGGCTACTGAAGGTGACCGTGTCGGGATAGCTGGGCTCCTTCGGGCGCGAGCGGATGGGCAACGGGTACATGCTCGAGATGGTCGGGTCGCGGTAGATCAACTCCTGGTTGCCGAAGGCGTCGTAGGTGTAAATACCCATCGAGTTGGTTGGGTTCCGGTCGGCATCGTTGATATAAGTGTGCCCGGGCAGCCCCTTGTCGCTCCAAGTCGTAAGAAAATGTTCCTCGGAGAGCGGATAGGGATTGGCGTAGTAGTGGGCCGGCCAACCGTCCGTTTCGGGGAAACAGACCTCGGGCGTCAGCCGCGTGATCGGTTTGAGGAACTCGGTACCCTGGGTACGGTCCAGCAGGGCCAGCGATCCGCCCATGTTCGAGTGATGGGCCGCCGCGGTGAAGACCAACTTCGTCGAGCCGGGGATCGGCCGGGCTTCGAACACGCATTGCGGGATCTTCGTGAAGTTGCCGTAGACCAACTGCGGGTTGGTCCCGTCGGCGTTGGTCGACCAGAGACTCATGAACGGCCCGTTGTGTCGGTCGATATAATCCCAGCGCGCGTAGATAATTCGCCCGTCGAAGGCCACGGCCGGCGTCCACTCGAACGTCTCGAAGGCCGAGATCGGGCGGATCTCTTCCCCGTCGGCGTCCATCGTATGCAATGTGAACACGGGACACGGCCGCGAATTGCCACCCCCGCAACGCACGTAACTAAACGGCAGTTGCTCGTCCATCGTGGCCATGGCACTGTCCAGGTTGCACTGCAACGCCTGGCACTTGCGGGTCGAAAGGAAGACGATCCGGCCGCCCGGCAGATAACGGGCGTCGAAATCGTCGTAGCGGCCGCGGGTCAACTGCCGGCGGCCCGTGCCGTCGACGTTCATCTCGTAAAGCTGATAGAACACGTCCTCGGGCAGTTCTTCCCGTTTGACCTTGTCCCCAACGCCGTGCACGTGCGGATAGAACCGGCAGTAGGCGAAGATCACCTTCTTGCCGTCGTAGGAAATGTCGGGCCGCACGAAGCTGCCTTTGGGCATGTCGTCGGTCAGGCATCGCACGGTCGGGCTGTCGCCCTTGAAACCCTCGAGCACATAGATCCCGCCTCCGCCGCGCGACCACCAGCCGTAATACTGATCCGACATGTGAGGAAAGGCCGGCGGAATACGCTTGGCGAACAGGATCTGGTCGAAGTCGTAAAGCGGGTTCTTCCGCGTCATCTTCCGCACGGCCCAACGGGCTTGCAAATAAAGCTCCTTCTGCACGTCTTCCGGCGCGTCCGGCGGCAACTCCTGCCATTGTCGGCGGACGCGGCCAAGCACGTCGACCTCCGCCCGGACATCCGTGCCCATCTGCTGAAGGTTCTCGGCCAGTTTCTCCCCGCGTTGGATCACTTGGCCCGTGGCAAACTGCTTCAGCGCATTCATCTTGCTGTGCTTGACCGACCAGGTGCTGGTGCTGCTTTGGGTGGCCGACTTGCCCAGGCCGATGTTCTGCTGGCTGCCGACGGGGTAGATCTCTACTTCGTCGAGATGGAAGTATTCGGTGCCCGGCAATTGCAGACGGAGGTAACGTGCCTTGGCCCCGTTGAGTTCTACTTGAAGCGGCTTGCCGTCTGAGTATCCGAGAAAGCTGGTGCCGTCGTGTTGATATACTTGCTTGAACGTCTTGCCGTCGTCGGACAACAGCACCTTGACTTCGGCCGCCCGGGAAGGAGCGTCACAACGGTTAAACAGCAGCATCCGCCCCAGCGTCACCGGTTCGCTCAGGTCGACTTGCCACCAGGGATCGGGCTCGTGTTCGGTATGGAATCCCCAAGAACCGTTCTTCACGCCGTCCAGCGCCCCGACGGCGTCTTCTTCCGGCAGAACATTCTTTCCGACGAGTTGATTGGCGGCCGGATCATTACGCAGCGAATCCTGCAGCAGCCAATCGGCCTCGATCTGCGCAGGCGTAATGGCCGGCTCGGCCGTAACTCCCGCCGGCAGAATCAGCAGTCCGACCGATGCGACACTAAGCCAGACGAAGTCCCGTCGTTGCATCGCGTGAACCTCCCGAGTGGTTATTGATAATCGTCTGAAAGCCAGGACCTTCTTGCGAAACTAGTGTGCCACTGCTTCGCAGAAGCAGAGCCGTTTGTGCTTCTCGGGAAAACACTGCTTCTGCGAAGCAGTGGCACACGGGTTTGTCCCCGATTTCCCGACCCGCACCACACTCTCTAGTTTACCAGAAACGACTGGCCCTGCAAAGGGCCTGTGCGAGCGGTCGGCAAGGCGAAAACCTCGCAAATCCCTACGAACCTCGGCGACGGGCTCGCTATTCATGACCACATACTACTCCCGCTATGATTGCGATGCAATCCCCGCTCTTCGTGCGTGGTCCAGCGAGGTGAGAATGGTCTTGGTGATTTGCCGTGTGTCGAATTGCTGTTGGGCAAGCGCGGACACTTGGTGGCGGTTGAGATGATGGCACGTTGCGATGGCTGCGAGGCAGTCGTTTAGATGGAAATGGTTCAACAGGATGCCGGTCTGACCGTGGCGGATGAATGGGGCGCCGGTCGGAATGCCGATCGCCGGACAGCCGGATAAGAGTATCTCGGCCAACGCCAACGGGCCGCGATCGTCGGTCGAAAGATAGACGCAACACCGGGAACGCCGGGCCGCGGCGAAAAGCTCTTTGCGGGTGAACCGGCCGTAGGTCAGCACGCGGGAGCGTCGAAAGCGGCCCGTCAATTGGGTAAGGAACTCCGGCTGATAATGGCCTTTGGCGTAGATCAACAAATCGTACTGTGCCGGCAAGGGGCCGTCCGGTTTCGGATCGATCGGATAGGGTCACAACACGAGCGGCGCACGGTTATCCGGTCCGCGGTGTTGCTCGATGAGCTGGGCGTACCAGGCCGACTCGGTGAACATCAGCCGGCAACTGGCGGCATGGCAGATTTCGCGTTCGGCCGGTACGCGGCATGGCTGCCGGCTTTTCGCGAAGAGAATGTTCGGGCCGATGATAAACGGTTGCTCGGTCGCCGCATACATGGCTGCGATCTCGCGATCGTTCCAGCACCAAAACCAAGGGATTTCGTCGGGGCGCGGCATGCCGCCGATCTTCAGCCAAGCCGGCGCCACCCGCCGCAAAGCCTTTTGCAATGCGTATTGCCCGTTGCTCGGCCCGGAACCGGCCGGCCGGGTGACGGCGCGGATCAAGCGAACATCGGGGGGCTGGGGCAAAGCGCAGCGGCGCCCCAGAACCTGACGCCCATCGTGCTTCGTCATGCGTGATTTCCTCTCAGTCAAACGGTAAACGGCGTGGCTCTTAGCTTTCAGCAGTCAGCTATCAGCTTTCAGCAAAGACAAGAGACCCGGAACGCCGGCTTCTGATAGCTGAAAGCTGACTGCTGACAGCCGGCTGCAAGTTGTCTGTAATCATTGCCTTACGGTTACACCGCCGCTATTCCGTTTACACTTTGAGCTCTAAAACATACGCCGACGGACACCGGGCACAATCCGCGGATCGCGCAAATCGATGTGCGGCGGATCAGCGATCGTCAGCGCGGTTTTCACGGCCCTGATGACGCCCAGTCGCCGATAGCCTTCTGCGCCCATGCCCGAGAGATGCCATGTGGCGTTGGTGGTCCAGGGGTAAACATAGAAGGGCTCGAAGCCCCATTGCATCGGATCGGTCTCGCTGGTCCCTTGTTGAAGCAATCGGCGGGCCAGCGCCTGATCCTCGCCGTTGTCCATGGCCGGGTAGCCGCCAGCCTTGTGGAATGTATCTCGGCGATAGGCCCAGCCGCCGTGAAATAGCCCGCCGGTTCGGTGCTGTCGCAGACTGCCGTCAGTTTGCGGGTGCAACACCACGCCGGGCCGCGACCACTCGGCATGTTGCAAGGCCTCGACCGACGCCCGCAGTGCCCAGGGCAAATAGAGATCGTCGTCATCCCAAACGGCCAAGGCCTCGACATCGTCGCAGACCATGCCGGCCGCCGCGTTGCGCTTCTCGCCCAAGGTGGCAAAACGTCGGTCGGTCGAGATCAATCGCCAGCGGTCGCCTTGGAGGTTGCCGTATTGGCCCGCGTCGTCGAGGATCACCAATTCACGGTCATCGTAATCCTGCAACTCGAAGCAACGAACCATATAGCCAAGTTGGACGGGCCGCAGATAGGTGCAACAGACGGCGGCGATCTTCATGGGCGTCTCTCCCTACCGCAAGGCCCAGGCATTTCCGTCGAGGCAAGTTCTCAGGCCCCGGGCTCGGGCCAACTCGGTTACCGCCCGGCGAACGCCCGCGTAGTAAAGCCAGTCATCCCCCACAATCTGGGCGGCGGGGAACAGATCGAGCGCGGTCGTGACGTCGGCCAAAACGCTCTGATAATCGTGACCGGCGTCGACGTAGACCAGATCCGGCCGCAGCCCCAGCCGGTTTACTTCGTTCAACCCTTCGATCGTTGCAGCCCGCAACGGCGCCACCCGATCGCGCCAGTCCCACATATTCCGCAAGAACGTCTCGTACAACCGGGGCAGTTTCTGCATGGCGCCGTCGGGACGCGGCCGTTGACATTCGGGACTGCCTTGCCAGTGGTCGACGCAAACGACCGTAGCGTGAGGCGCCGCCGCCAGCATGAATCGGGCCGACTTGCCGAGCCACGAACCCAATTCGACAATCAGCTCGGTCCGAGGGCCCAGAAAGCGATTCAACAGCCGTGCGTTGCAGTCCTGAAACCAACCGTGATCGTCGGGGGCCACCTCAGGCATCGCATCCGGCCAGGGGTAACGTTTGCGCAGTGCAGCAAGTCCGTTCATAGTTCTCGAGTATTCATTGGTAGTACGAGGACACTTCCTCGATGATTCATGCCGCGGATCTAACGCACTACGTCAAATTCCGGGAACAACTCGAACGCCAACCGTTCCTTGTGGCGCACAAAGCTCAATAAATCCGGCGTGTAGTAGTCGCGCCAATGAGAGTGTGTCCGACGTGTCTCTTCCGGGTCCGGGGGGCGGATCCTCGGCGCCGTACGAATGGCGGACAGCTTGTCCTCTCCCACACCGTACGCACGCAGGTAGCTGCAAAGATCGTGATTCAACCGGGCCGTCCGCAGCAAATGCACTCCGCCAAGCTGGTCACGGACATCGCAAACGGTTGGCGGACACTCGACCGCCGCGGCGAGAAACCGATCCGGATCGATGCCGTACCAATTGATCAGCGCACTCGTATACCAGCCGACTTGTGGCGACCCGGCTAAGTCGGGATTGTGGTACGCTAGCCAAGGACCGTTACCCAGATGCACGTAATCTTCGAACGTCAAGTCGGGGTAGCGGGGATGATTCTCGACGCCAGGGAACAGTTCAGTGGACTTCACCCACCAGCGGAACTCGTATCCGCTGACGTACCAGTCGTACGGACAGCGGAGGCAACCGACCAAGGGCAAATGCCGGTAGGCTGGCGGAATCTGTCGCCGGAAGCCGTGGCGGTCGAAGTACTCGGCGTCGGGGAATACGCCGAGCAAATGATGCGTGACGAACGAGCCGCCCGTCTTCGGCAAGTGCAGGAACAGGAAGTCTCCCGTGGCGATCATAACACGTCTCCCAGCAACGCCGTCGCTTCGTAGTCTTCGCCCACGAAATCCGTGGCAACCCGAATCGGTCCCGTCTCGTCGTAGCCCAACGCGCTGTTACCAATCCCTTCGTGTTGGGCCAGACTGGGTGTGTGGTACCAGATCTGGCGGCCCTGCTCGCACACCCATTGGCCGATCTCCCAATCGGCGTTGCGGGTCGTTTCCCGCCGTGCGACATCCGCCAAGATGGCCCGGGCTATCGCGGCCGGGAAGATCCACGCCTGCGAACCGGCCAGATAGAATCCCCGTTCGCTTTGCGTAGCATCCCAGCCCGCCTGTGGTTGGCAATAGGCCTCGGGAGAGTAGGGCGAACATAACGCCAAGCGCTCAATCGGGCCGGGCCAGAGCGTGCGTTGCAGGTAAGCGTGCAGCCCGCGGCAGAACACCACGTCGTCTTCCACCAGGAAATAGGCGTCGACGTCCGGCCGACGCTCGACGGCGTGTCGCATGGCCGCCATATAGGCGCGGAAGTGGCCCGAGGACTGCCGATCGTGATAAACGCCCACGTCCGAAAAACCGGCCGCATCCAGACTTCGTAACGTGCGGCCCAAGGTCTCCCGCGGACGCGGAGCGGTCAGGACAACGGTCGCCAGTTTCATCGATCCAAGTCCTCCAGCAGGTTCTTCCATTGGTTGCAAATCTCTTGGGGATCCGCCAGTTCGTCTTCCAGATGCGATCTTGCCTGGCGCGAGATCTCCAGCCGATGTGTTTCATCGTAGGCCAGTCGCGCAGCATAGTAGGCAAACTGGTCGTCCGTGTCGCACAGGTAGCCGGTCCGGCCGTGGTGGATCATCTCGCGCCAGCCACCCCGATTCTCGGCTACCACCGGCACGCCCGCGGCCATGGCCTCCAGTCCGACGCGAGGCCAGTTCTCCACGGCCCGACCGCCCGTGTGGACCATCGCGTGCAGCGTGCCGAGAAACTCGTCCGGCCCATGGCTGCCCGGGGCAAAACACTCGGCCCAAGGCGGCGGAGAACCTAATCGCGATCGAACCTCGCCGGCGTAGCCCAGCACGCGAGCACGAATCGGATGCGGGATCTGCGCGTAGATCTTCCACGTATTGGGTGAAAACTTGTCGGCCGCCGCCCGGCTAATCCGGCCGACCACAAACTCTTCGCCCGAGCGATGCGCCAGCGGGTGAAACGGAAACTCGTCCGTATCGAACGCGCCACGAATGACGCACCCCTGCGAGTCGTCATAACCGAAGCGACCCAATTGCGGCGCCAGGTGGTCGCGCTGATACCGACTTTGAAACACGTGACGATCGAACGGGCCGTGCTTGCGATAGTGCAACCGTTCCTCGGGAAACAGCCAGTTCATGCACCCCAGCCAGACGATCTTGCACCCCAACTGCCGAAACCGATCGGCCGCCGCAAGGAACTTCGTGTTGCACAGCGACACGACCACACTGCCGCGAAGTCGCGGCACGCTCTGTAAATCGTCCGGGTTGCTCTCGATCGTTCGGCAGCCGATCCCATCGAGCCTTGCCCGCCAGGCCGGATCGGCCTTCCAAGTGGGAATCAGCGAAACGTCCAGCCCGAACCGCCGCCACAGTTTGACCGTGTGCCACAGCTCGGTATTGGCCCCGCCAACGTCGCCCGGATATCCGCAAACAAAAACAGGATGCTTCACGTCAGGAGTCCTTGTAGGGTGGGTCGAGGCACGAAGACCCACGCGAATCAGTAGGCAGCGAAGAGGTCTCACGCAAAGGCGCGAAGACGCAAAGGAAGTAAGGCAAGTATGTGTCTTCCAACTCTTCTTTGCGTCTTCGCGCCTTTGTGTGAGACAGTTTCATTCTTGTCCTCGCCATCGATCCCGCGTGGGTCTTCGTGCCTCGACCCACCCTACATATTCCCGAAATCCTGCAAGGCTGTTTACGACCCGAATTGGAACAGGCTGGAGAAATCGCTGCTGGCGTACGGCGGGTTGTTGTTGCCGTCGAGCAGTCGATCCCAATCGGGGTCGCCGACCGGTAGCGAGCGGTAGGCATGGTTCCAGCCGACGATTGTGCCGGAGCCCGTCTTGACCGCCCGTTCGCGAAACACGAACTCGATTCGCCACCCCAACTCGGGTTTCGACAGACTATTGAACCGCAGGAACTCGCGCTGGGCCGCGACGCCGTCGAACAGCACGGTCTCGGCCGCCGCCTGGATAAACGAAGCCTCGTTCAGCGTCCCGGTCGCGGTGCGGATCGCCTGCCATGGCGGCGTGACCACGCGATGCCACGTGAGCCGGTGTTCGACGATCGGAATGCGAATGGTCGGCACGGCGGCGTCGGGTACCGTTTCGCCCGGCTCGTCCTCCCACGCGAAACTTTCGCCGGAAAGCGGCAAGCTCTCGTAGTCGGACTTCTGCCGATAGGTCAAGAACGTACCCGGCTCGATCGTCGGCAGATCGGTCCGTTCGGCCGGGACCAGCAGTTCGTAGTCGACCGTGACCTTGGCGAATCCATTGTAGCGATTCAAGCCCTCGGTCAGGCTGCTTAGGGTTTGCAACGTTACGTCGTCGGCAAACGGTTCGCAATGCACCCGCATGGCCACGATGTCCGGTTTGCCCGGGTATTGAGCCCGAGTGCTGCCGCCGAAGGCATACCCATCGCCCAACAGCTCTTCGACCACTTGCTGCCGGTCGTCCCAAGCGCAAAGCAACGACCGCGTCGCCCGCATCCCCTCGGGGCTATACGTCTCGACCGGCGAACCGGCAAGTTCCTTGAAAGCAACTGTCATCGGTTAGACTCCGAAAACCATGATAAAAGTGTCTCTTACGACGGGTGGCTGGCGGCTGAACGAAGTGAAGCCCCAGTTGTAAGTC
>SDBT01020497.1_pt1 | contig 10337 bp, 5 predicted proteins | sample 2277101 | NCBI WGS metagenome assembly SDBT01 (sample SAMN10404973, study PRJNA504765) | marine sediment metagenome | isolation source: marine sediment core GS10_PC15, 103 cmbsf | place: Arctic Ocean: Southern Knipovich Ridge | collected 2010
CGGGGGAATTTAAAGAACCACAAGACTTCACTCAACTACCAGAGCTAGCAACCTTCGATTGGAAGGAATGGGAGGAAGAGAGTATAATATTTAGTATAGAAAAAATATAAAAAAGTAAATTTATAGGATATTTACTTATTTTATAGATAATAATGGATTTCAGATCTTTGCATTTAAAGAAATATTTTATAAATTGATAATATTAATATTTATTTTTTTACGAAAAGAATGACTTTTCAAATTTTTTTAGAGTTGTAATATCGTGTGCATTTTGAAAATAATTATTTTAAATAACTTCAATAAAAATATTACCAAAACTAGCTGGATCTTTTTACAATAAAAACCGATTAATAAATAAATTTATAGGAAGTGAAAATGTCTGATAGTTATATAACTCCTGAAGTTAAGGCTAGACAGCAAATAGACAAAGATTTAATCCAAACCGGATGGATAATCCAAAATAAAAATCAATTAAATCTTTCCGCTGGGTTGGGTATAGCAGTAAGGGAATATCCAACAGATTCCGGTCCAGCTGATTATATACTTTTCGTAGATAAAAAACCAGTTGGTGTAATTGAGGCGAAAAGACCGGAAGAAGGATTTAGGCTAACTTTTCATGAAGACCAAACTTCAAAATATGCGGAAAGCCACTTAAAATGGTTCTTAAATAGTAAACCTCTTCGATTTAGGTATGAGAGCACAGGAGAACTTACCAGGTTCACAGATTCTAATGACAATATACATCGTTCAAGATTAATATTTAATTTCCAAAAACCACAAACTTTGCAGGAATGGCTTAAACAGGATGATACTTTAAGAAACAAACTCGCCAAAATTCCCGAATTAGATACCAAAGGATTAAGGGAATGTCAGATAACAGCAATAAAAAATCTTGACAAATCATTTTTTGAAAATCGGCCGAGAGCGCTTGTTCAAATGGCGACAGGAAGCGGAAAGACCTATACTGCTATTACTTCCATGTATAGATTACGTAAATTTGCCAACGCAAGAATAATTTAATTTCTTGTTGATACAAAAAATTTAGGTGAACAGGCTGAGCAGGAATTTATCGGTTATTCACCGGCTGATGATTCCAGAAATTTTGCTGAACTGTACAATATTCAGCGTTTGAATTCAAGATACATTTCAAAAGACAGTCAGGTTTGCATCAGTACCATTCAAAGGATGTTTTCAATCTTAAAGGATCAAGAACTTGATGAGAGCGCGGAAGAAACTTCTTTAAATGAAATTAAAATGGTTGGACCACAAAGAGAAGTGGTCTATAATGAAAAATATCCACCCGAATTTTTTGATTTTATTGTGATAGATGAATGTCACCGTTCGATATATAACCTATGGCGGCAAGTGATTGAATATTTTGATGCCTTTCACATAGGACTTACTGCTACCCCCGATAAAAGGACTTTTGCTTTCTTTCATGAAAATGTAGTCAGTGAATATTCTCATGAGCAGGCAGTAGTAGATGGAGTGAACGTGGGATATGACACTTATGTCATTGAAACGGAGATTACTCAACAAGGAAGTAGAATAAAAGCAAAAGAATTTATTGATATTCGAAATAAACTGACCAGAGAAGAACGCTGGGAGCAATTAGACGAAGAGTTTCAATATTTTGGAAATGATTTGGATAGAAGTGTAGTTAATCCCAGTCAAATAAGAAATATCATCAAGACTTTTAAAAACAAGCTTTTAACAGAAATATTTCCCAACAGGAAAGAAGTTCCAAAGACCTTGATTTTTGCCAAATCTGATAGTCACGCAGACGATATTATTCAAATTGTAAGGGAAGAATTTGCCGAAAGTAACGAATTTTGCAAGAAAATTACTTATAAATCCCTTGAAGATCCGAAATCTATCCTTGCTTCATTCCGTAATGACTATTACCCAAGAATATCTGTTACTGTTGATATGATAGCTACCGGTACGGATGTAAAACCGATAGAATGTATAATTTTTATGCGTGACGTAAAATCAAAGAATTATTTTGAACAGATGAAGGGAAGGGGTACCAGGACACTTCCAAAAGATGACTTGAGAAAAGTGACGCCTTCCGCTTCTGATAATAAAACTCATTATGTGATAGTAGATGCAGTCGGAGTATGTAAATCATTAAAAACGGATAGCCGACCACTTGAACGGAAACCCTCAATTCCTTTAAAAGACCTGATGATGAACATCGCAATGGGTAGCAGGGAAGAAAATATTTTAATATCAACCGCAAATAGATTAACCAGAATAGATCGAGCAGTATCTGAAAATGAAAAAGAAAAATTTAAAGAGATTACTTCAGGCACATCTATAAAAGAAGTAGTGAAAGCTTTACTTAATGCAAATGATCGGGATTTTATTCAAACCAAAGCAAGAGAAAAATATAAATTAGAAGAAAAAGAAATACTAACTAAAGAACAAATTGAAGAAACTCAAAAAGAATTTTTAGATAAAGCCTGCGATATTTTTAATAATTCAGGTATTAGAGAATACATTGAAAATGTTAGGAAGAAACATGAACAAATAATAGATACAATCAATATTGATACCGTTATAAATGCCGATTGGGATAAACAGACACAAAACCAGGCGCAAAATACCATAGAAACTTTTCAGGAATTTCTTAAAAAGAACAAAGATGAAATCACCGCTCTTAAGATTTTTTACAGCCAACCTCAAAGAATAAAACAAATTACCTTCAAGATGATAACCGACCTTTATTCAGTTTTAAAATCACCTCCATATTCTTTAACAGCAGAAAGATTGTGGGGAGCTTATTATCAACTTGGCAATAATAAAGTAAAGGGAGTAAGCAAAAAAAGAATGCTGACTGATATTGTTTCACTCGTTAGATATGAACTTAAAATAGATAAAGAGTTGGCCCCGTTTTCCGAAATTATTAACCGAAATTTCAAGGAGTGGGTATTTAGAAAAAATGCAGGACATATACAATTTACCGAAGAACAAATGGAGTGGCTCAGAATGATAAGAGACCATATCACGACTTCTATGAAAATAACTAGAGATAATTTTAATTTTACTCCCTTTGATGCACTTGGCGGAATAGGTAAATTCTATCAAGTGTTTGGTGAAGAGTACGATGAGATAATTAATGAATTAAATGAGGTGTTAGTGGCGTAATGAATTTATTAAAAGATAATTGGACATATGCAAAAGTTTCTGATTTCGCGGAACTACTCAGAGGTATATCTTATAAAAAAGATGAGTCAAGAAAGGAATCACAAAAAGGATACAAGCCTATGTTAAGATCGAATAACATTAATTATGAACTAAATTTTATTGATTTGGTCTATGTACCTGAAAAAAAAATAAAAAGTATCCAGTTCATAAAAGAAGGTGATATCATTTTTGCTATGTCAAGCGGTAGTAAACATCTAGTTGGGAAATCAGCGCAATCTAAATGTAATTACGATGGAAGTTATGGTGCCTTTTGTGGATTATTGCGAGTATCAAATTTAATGAATAAAAAATATGTAGGTTTATTTTTTAAAAGCCAAGAATATAGGAAATATATTTCTAGGATATCAAAAGGTACAAATATCAATAACTTAAAAAGAGATCATATATTAGAAATAGATTTTCCTTTGGCTCCTTTGAACGAACAAAATCGTATTGTAGAAAAAATCGAAGAATTATTTTCAGATTTAGATAAGGCAGTCGAAGATTTAAAAAAAACACAGGAACAGCTAAAAATCTATCGCCAGGCAGTTCTCAAAGCTGCATTTGAAGGGAAATTAACAGAAGAATGGCGGGAAAAATATAATATCCCATCAGTAGAATTATTACTCAAGAAAGTTTTTAACAAACGAAAAGAAATATATAAAAAACAACAAATAAAAAAACAAAAGAAGCTTAAATCTCCAGAAAAATTTTTTAAGAAGGAAAATATAACAGAGATAAAATTAGATGGTATTCCTGATACATGGAAACAAATCAAATTCATTGATTTAATAAAATATGAAGAGGATGCAATTAAGAGAGGCCCCTTTGGAAGCGCAATAAAAAAAGTATATTTTGTTCCAAGGGGATATAAAGTTTATGAACAAAAAAATGCGATAAATGATGATGCAACATTAGGAAATTATTATATTAATGAGACAAAGTATAAGGAGCTCGAAAGATTCTCAGTTAAAGGTGGCGATTATATAATTAGTTGTTCTGGGACGATTGGAAGAATAAGCAAATTACCTAAAGATGCTTCAAAAGGTGTTATAAATCAAGCATTATTAAAAATTGTTTTAGAAGAGGATTTAATTATTGATAAGTTGTTTCTTTATTTATTTAGAGCTGAATTCTTTCAAAGAAAGGTATTAAAAGAGACGCGTGGTTCTGCTATGAAAAATATTGCTTCAGTTGAAGATATCAAAAATATAAATGTTTTGTTACCATCAAAGGAGGAACAAGAACAAATTCTTCAGGAAATCGAATCCCGTCTTTCAGTTTGCGATAAATTAGAAGAAACAGTCCAGCAGAGTTTAGAAAAAATTGAATATCTACGTCAGAGTATTTTAAAAAAAGCATTTGAAGGAAATTTAGTACAACAAGATCCAAATGATGAACCTGCTGAAAAGCTGTTAGAAAGAATAAAACAGGAAAAAGGAAAGTTTGAATTTAACAATAAAAAGAGGAAAAAGAGATGAATACAGATACAATAATATCTCGTGTATGGAGTTTCAGTACTATACTTCGTGATGATGGTGTCACTTATGGTGATTACCTGGAGCAATTAACCTATCTGATATTTTTAAAAATGTCAGATGAATATTCAAATCCGCCGTATAACAGGGATTTAAAAATACCGGAAGAATATAACTGGCAAACTCTTATTGATAAAAAAGGTGCGGAACTTGAAACACACTATATAAGTTTATTGAAAGAACTTGGAAAAGAATCAGGATTAATAGGCCAGATATTTGTTAAGGCGCAGAATAAGATACAAGATCCGGCAAAGCTTTATCGAATTATACAGATGATAAATTCTGAAAACTGGGCGATGCTGGGCGTAGATGTTAAAGGTACTATTTACGAAGGATTGTTGGAGAAAAACGCAGAGGACCTTAAAAGTGGTGCCGGACAATATTTTACTCCGCGTGTACTCATAAAAGCGATGGTAGAATGTATGAAACCCGAACCAATTAAGACAATAGCTGATCCCGCTTGTGGAACAGGCGGATTTTTTCTCGCAGCATATGATTATATTTCTAATCCTAATAATTATCAGCTAAATCAGGAACAAAAAGAATTTTTAAAATTTAATACTTTCAGAGGTTGGGAATTGGTTTCAAATACATACCGGCTTTGTTTAATGAATTTATTTCTACATAATATTGGTGATATGAATAGTGAACCACCTATTACCAGAAACGATGCCTTGATTGCCGATCCTGGAGAGCGGTTTGATTATATTTTTACAAATCCGCCTTTTGGCAAAAAAAGCAGTATGACCTTTACTAACGAAGAAGGCAGACAGGAAAAAGAAGACCTTGTTTACAACAGGCAGGATTTCTGGACCACAACTTCAAACAAGCAATTGAATTTTGTTCAGCATGTAAGAACTTTGTTAAAAAGCGATGGTAAAGCAGCAGTTGTAGTTCCTGATAATGTATTGTTTGAAGGTGGTGCCGGAGAAACTGTCAGAAAAAAAATGCTTGAAACAACTGATTTACATACAATTTTAAGACTTCCTACAGGAATATTTTATAAACCAGGCGTGAAAGCAAATGTAATTTTCTTTGACAATCACCCTGCAAGTAAAAATCCTTGGACCGAAGAAGTTTGGGTATATGACTTGCGTACCAACATACATTTCACTTTAAAGGAAAACAAGATGAAGTTTGGGGATTTACAAGATTTTATTGAATGCTATCAACCCGAAAACAGACATTTTAGAAAAGAAACTGAGCGATTCAGGAAATTTACTTATAATGAAATAATGTCAAGAGACAAAACAAGTCTGGATATATTCTGGTTGAAAGATAAAAGTTTAACAGATTTAGACAATCTTCCCGATCCTGATGTTTTGGTTGAAGATATCATTGAAAATTTAGAATCCAGCCTCGAAAGCTTACGAGAAATATCAAACAATTTGGGTAAAGAATAATAGATAAATGATAAAGCTCTTTTGGAAATAAATCTAAATGATTTTAAAAAGTTTGAGATTAAAATATATGTGATTTTTTATTCGCGATGCTCTAAAAAAGATTTTATTATAATATTCCATGAGGTAAAGTGAATAATATGAAACCACTTGATAAAAATTATCTATCATTACAATTTAGGGATAAAATTCATACAAAAAATGGAACTGAATTTCAAAGTTTCTTTGAAAATATTATGGGAAAAGCCTATCTTGATTTCCAGAAAATAAAACCTCATGGTAGTGAAGGAGATAGGGGTAACGATGGATATAGAAAAAATTCTGGAATATATTATCAAGTTTATGCTCCAGAAGTTCCATTAATAAAGCTAGCTGAAGCGGCAAAAAAGTTAAAAGAAGATTTTAAAAAGCTTAAAAAATATTGGGATAAATTTGTAGAAATAAAAGAATATTATTTTGTTTTTAACGATAAATATTCTGGTTCAATTCAAAAACTTGAAGAAGCAATATCAGAGTTAGAAAAAGATAATAGTGGGATTAAATTTCATATTTTTACTGCAAAAAAATTAGAAGGATTATTTTTTTCATTAGATAGGACTGATATTTTAAGTCTTGGTTTTGATATTGATTCAACTAAAGCTATTTCAAATGCTTATGAATATTTAAAAAATGTTGAGGTTGAACTTGATAGGGAAAATGGAAAGTTTGCATTAAAAACTCTTGAAAACATCAAGGATATCATTTTCAAACTTGCAGATAATAAATTGGAATTAAAATATGAATTACTAGAATGTAGTTGTTTACAAAAGTTGGAAAAAATTAAAGAAGCAAGAGATAAATATGAGAATATTTCTAAAAGATTCCCAGATGACCCTCATGCTTTTTTATATTTAGCGGAAATTTATCTTAACAACGAAAATTACGATAAAAATAAAGAACTTTTAGAGAAAGCTGAAAAGATTGATGCAAATCATTGGTTGCTAAAATTAGAAAAATTAGTTAGAAAAAACCATTTAGGAGAAGAAATTGATACAACAAATATAAATGAAGAAGATTTTCCGGATGAATCTAGAATAAAAGCTAATTTTTATCGTTTATATGCTCGTTTTTTTGAAGATTCCGGAAACAAACCAATGGCGGATAATTTTATAGAAAAAGCTATACATCTTAATCCTGATAGATATAGTAATTATATTGCAAAATTGTCAATTTTTGAGAAGAGAATTTATTCGAAACAAGATAATCCAAACATATCAGAAGACCTTTTAAAGCAATTAGAAGAAATAGCAAAAGTAGAAGAGAAATTTCTTCCGTTTGGAGATGTCGGGGCAAGGAACAAAGCCGTTCTAAATATAATGAAGCTGAATGTATTTCTTGTACAAGAAGATTTCCCACACCTTGAAGAATTATCCCAAAAAAATCTTGAGTTAACACTTGATTGCTACTTTAACAAACAAACCGACCAGATTATTACAAGCACCTTGCGGTTTATTTCCCCATCTGACAAGAATTTTGAAAGGTTGTTAAAATACCTCGAAGAAGCGGAAAAAGAAATTTCCGATGAATTAGCAAAGGTAATTATCTTTCAATTCAATATTAGAAATAGTCTTTTAGAGGAAGGTAAAAGGTTTTTTAAAGGAATAAATAAACAAAAATATCTTGATTTTATAATTGATATTGAAAACAAAAACTATGAAAATGTTTTAAAATTTTTAAAAAATGATAGACAATTTGAAATTGTAATTGCAAAGTCATTGAAGAATTTTCCAAACTTAAGAAAAAAAATAATTCAAAATCTTCCAGATGATAATAAGATTCTAAAAGAAAAATTATTACTCGAACTTAATTATGACGAAGGAAATATTGATGATGCTTTTGATATTTTGCAAAAGATTGATTTATCTGATTTAGATTGCTTTGAAAGCATCATTGCTTTAAAAATTGCTGAAAAAAAGAAAGCCTGGGACTTTGTAATTACAATCTTAGAAAAACTTTTAGAAAAAGAAAAAAATGGAAAAAATATCTTTAATCTCAAATTAGAATTATTACATGCAAAACTTAAATCAGAAAAATATTTAGAGGTTATCAAAATAGGAGAAGCGTTATTGGAAGACGATAAAAATGAAAACATTTTAGATAAAAAAAATAAAGAAGCGCTCCTCGCTCAAACAATAAATGCTTGTTTTGAAAGGGGAATTGTTGATAAAAAGTATTTTAAAAAAGCTAAGAAATTACTTCAAAAATACTCTCTACCGCATCATACTTTTGAATTTAAAATTAGTATTGAGGCTCGGGTTTATATTACAAATAATGATCCACGAAAAGCATTAGAATCTGTAATCGAAGGAATAAAAATAAAAAAAATACTTTCCCTTAAAGAATATGCAAGATTATACTTTTTAGTTTGTATTCAAATTGGAAGTTCAATCGATCTTAATTTAAAGTCATTAAGCAAAGTTGAAGAAAATAAATTTGTAAAATTAAAAAACCAAAACAGATGGTATTTTGTTGGCAATAATAATGAACTAGATGCAACCAAGATTTCCGGAGAAAGCGATAAGTACTCCCTTTTCATCAATAAAAAAAGTGGCGATGAAATAATTTTTCAAAGTAAATATTCTTCTGAAATTCATAAAGAAAAAATAGAGAATATTTTTTCAATAGATAAATATATTCTATGGCAAATCATTCAAAACTTTCAAAAATTATCTAAAGACAATGTTCTTGATAATGTTCAAATGATTGAGATGCCTCAAAAAGACGATACTATAGATTCTAAATATTTACTTGCTTATCTTAATGATATTCAAGGGAAAACAAAACGTTTCTTTAAAATGTATTGCGAGAAAAAATTCCCACTAGCAATGCTTGCTGTCAGTGAAGGCGGGCTTACCAATGCAATTGGACGAATACTTAATGAAAATAAAGGATTTATTAATTTTAGCTCAGGAACTAGAGCAGAATTAGAGATGCAAAAAACTATTGCGAGAAAGGTAATAGATAATAACCTACCATTTTACCTTGATGGAACATCTGCTCTTGTATTATCAGAAACGGGATTATTAAAAAAAGTGTATATTCACCTATCTAACTTAAAAATATCTCAATCGATCATCGATCTATTGATTCAAACAACCGATAAGTTTCGATATTCTTATGGACAAACTGGATATATGGTATATTCTCAAGGAAAACTAATTGTGTCAACCATTGGAAAAGATAAAAGAGATCTTATTCAATCTAATTTTATCGAAAGCATAAAATTGCTAGAATTAAACCCTAAAAATATTAGCACTATTTCTTTGGCAAATAAAGCTGATTGTTTTTCAGAACAAAAAATTCCTGCTGAATTATGTGATGCTTGTATATTGGCACAGAAAGAAGGGGTATCTGTTCTAACAGAGGACTTTCTTTATCTTAAAATGAACGAAATAGAAACAAAAAAGAAATCTCCAGATTATTTTTCATCATTAATATTGTTAAAAGTCCTTAATGAACAGGGCAAAATTAGCTTTGGTGAATATTTAGATTTTTTTGCATATTTATCTTCATATAGATTTAGATTTTTATCACTAAATTCTGATGATATAGAAAAAGCTGTGTTTGGTGATGGGAAAATAAAAGTAATAAAAACTGAAAATATTAGGAAATTAAATTTTTCTCTTACACTTTCAGAAGAATATGGAGTTTCATTTCAAAATGCATTTGCAGTAGTAGTGAGGTTTTTATTTAAAGCCTTAATAGATGATACGATTACGTCGGACATAGTAGAAAAAATATTTGTGGAGATCATTGAATCTTTTCCGATGAAAAAAGATAAACAGAATCTTGGGCAAATGTTACTAAGAGTTTGTACTAAGGCAGTAGAAAAAAATAAATCAAGATGGATTTTGACTAGAAAAAGTAAAACTACACAGGAAAAAATAGACAAGTTATCACAAGCCACAGAAATCTTTAGTTCAGGAATTCAAATATGGATACCTAACACAAAATGAGAAGCTCTAGGTTTCAGAAATTTGAATAAATAGACACATCCCATTTTCTTAGATAATTAATATTTTACTTTTAAATTAGATAAATAGGGAAAGTGTGCCAAGTCAATAATTCGGTAACTTTTAGCGGAAGAGCGCCAAGAAGCTCTATATTTCTTGCAGGGTGAAAGTCCTTGTTGGGTAAGGTCTAGCCAACCACTCATACCGAGTGTTGCATT
>SDBT01020498.1_pt1 | contig 10337 bp, 7 predicted proteins | sample 2277101 | NCBI WGS metagenome assembly SDBT01 (sample SAMN10404973, study PRJNA504765) | marine sediment metagenome | isolation source: marine sediment core GS10_PC15, 103 cmbsf | place: Arctic Ocean: Southern Knipovich Ridge | collected 2010
ATAAGCCAGCGTCTACATCAATAATAATCTCGGTTGCCCAGTTAAGAATGAGAATAGCCGAAGTGATAGAGAGGTCATCAATTGTTCCGCTAACTATGGCAGCGGGATTGCTGGTAAGGGAATTATTGGTTGGCGATGTGATAATAACCGTTGGAGCTTGAGCGCCGCTATTTAGGGTTACATTAATGATTTCTGAGGTTCCGGTATTCCCGGCTAAATCCGTTGCCCTGACTAAAATGGTATTCGGACCTTCCACCAGATTTACTTCCTGGTTAAAAGAGCCGGCATTTACCGGGATGGCGCTGTCAACCCCATTAAAGGTCAGGATAGCCGAGGTAATGAAAGGATCATCTATACCGCCGGCAACTATAATGCTGCTGGTAGAAAAAATAGAGCCATCAGCCGGATTGGTGATGGTAACAACGGGAGCAGTGGCATCCTCCGCAACTACTGTGAAGTTAACGGATAATTTGTTTAGAAGAATACCGGTTGCCGTGAGGAGATTGACACTGGCCTCCCCGGTGACTGTCCCTTCAAGGGAGCCTAAGGTTAGCAGGGCCTGAACTATCCCAGCCGTATCGGTAACTGCACCGGGAGCGGAAAGTGAGCAACCGCCAGGTTGACTGACGATGGCAAAATCCACCACCACTCCCCCGACACTCAGTCCTCCGCGGGGAGGGAAAACATTATTGCTGAGAGTGATTGTTACCGGGGTGCTTGTATCCGTGCTGACCGATAATGGCGGCGGCCCGGCAAGATCCACTGCCCAGCAGCCCGGGGCAGTTCCCGGATCCTTTGCCGGTAAGTCAGGCAGATCGCCATAAACCAAATGCCGCTGGAGGGCAAATACATCGGAAGCCGCTATCTTACAGTCATTCCCCGTGGCATCAGCATTCCCCACGCAGACAGAGGTGCCGGAGACGCACTGCTGAACTTGCCCGGCATCGGCTCCATCAACCACACCATCCAGGTTTGCATCCCCATAAATCAGATCGCCGGCATTTACCGCGGAAGGTAAAGCAAAGAATAAGATAGTTAATAATAAGGTCTGGATTAAAGCGGATCTCGGTAGTGGGTTGGTAAGTGATTGCATGAGATTAATTAATCCAGTTTTAATGAACCTAACCACCAGGGCGCTGTACTGCGACATTTCCCCCTCCATCTTCTCAATCTTTAATAGGTTAAACCAGACGTTTTAGCCCGACTCAGATATTCGCTTACCCACTAAAAGGGGTAGAGCAAATTTAGACCGGAATAGGTGGTTGATAAACTCCGGAAGGAGGGGTCGGTTTAGACCGGAAAGAGCAGCCAGAATACTGGAATAAGTGGTCGAATTATGCCGGAATATGAACAGGTTCCTAAACACAACTTATAACTGCCACCCAAATAATATTAAACTACCATCCAAAGCAAAAGTCAAGAAAAAAGTAAATATCAGGTGGTAAATATCAGGACTTTCCCCGTTTTTTTAGGTAAAAAGTGGATAGGCGGGGCTTTCCAGAATGAATGTAGGGGCCGACGTCTCCTTCGACGAGCTCAGGACAGGCTCTGTCGGCCTGCCTGTGCGTGTTCGCACGCAGACAGGCCCGAATAGGGGTGGACACTGAGGTCCACCCCTACAAGGCGGACTAAATACCGGGGCTTGAAAGCCCCGGCTATCCAATGTAGGGGCAATTCATGAATTGCCCCTACTTGAAGGATTTTTGAGGAAATTCCTGAAAAAACAGGCGAAAGTTTCCCCATTTTTAAAAAAATAAGGGGTTTCCACTTGCTATTTCATCTAACTGTTTGAAATTAAACAGGAATTTCAATTCAGCTACCAATTTTTGGGGAAAGTCCTGTTAATTAACCGGAGCTTCCTTAGAATTTTGTGTCTTTGTGCGATCTGCTTAAGGCGGACTCAAATCCAAATGACAGAAGCCTGCTTCGCCTCATGCGGATTGAATGATTTTTTGGGGATAGTCCTGAACTCCAGATATTGACTTTCTTGCACTTTTGAACGATATTCAGAATAGGAAACCTTTCCGGTGAGCCTTTATGAGCAAGGTGGAAATCATTGCTGTTGGTAAAGAGATACTGCGGGGGAGGACATTAGATACCAACTCCAACTGGATTGCTCAGAGAGTAAGTGCTCTGGGAGGAAAGGTTGCCCGGATAGTGGTAGTTGATGATCATATTCCGGAAATTATCGATGAACTTAAAGCCTCTCTGAATAACCGGAGGAATAAATTGAATGAGTTTGAACCCGGATATATCCGGTTAGTCAGGGAAGGGAAGTTAGCTGAGCGGATACAAGCAACCAATAAGATCCTGGAGAGCTGCACCCTTTGTCCCCGCCGATGCCAGGTAAACCGGCTTGAGGGGGAGCGAAAGTTCTGCCGGATGGGAAAGCTTCCTGTTGTTTCCAGCTTCGGGCCTCACTTCGGGGAAGAGAGGCCTCTGGTGGGAAGGGGCGGCTCCGGCACCATCTTTTTCACATACTGTAATCTGGGATGCATATTCTGTCAGAACTATGATATCAGCCATCTCGGTCACGGAGAGGAGATCTCCTTAGAAAGATTAGCCGAGATGATGCTCTCTTTGCAGAAGATTGGCTGTCACAATATTAACTTCGTTACCCCGACCCACGCTATTGCCCAGATCCTGGCGGCCCTTGAGATAGCCATCGAGCAAGGACTGCGCCTCTCTCTGGTTTATAACTGCGGTGGCTACGAATCGGTTGAGACAATCAGACTGCTGGAGGGCATCTTCGATATCTATATGCCTGATTTCAAGTACACTGATGCCGAGGCAGCCCAGAGGCTCTCCCGGGCTAAAGACTATCCCGAGAGGGCTAAGGAGGCCATCAAAGAGATGCACCGACAGGTAGGGGATCTGGTGATTGATAAACAGGGGATTGCCCTCCGGGGTCTCCTGGTCCGCCACCTTGTTTTGCCTGAGGGACTCGCCGGAACCCAGGAAGTGATGAGATTCTTGGCCCAGGAGATCTCTCCTCATACCTATGTTAATGTAATGGATCAGTACCGCCCCTGTTTTAAGGCCAATGAGTATCCTCCCATTGATCGCCGTCCCACTCCTGAGGAGTTTCAGGAGGCAGTCAGGAGCGCCCGGGAGCAAGGACTGCATCGCCTGGATGGAATGACTATTTAACCGAGCCTATCTTAAATTCAGGAGTTCCCTTAAAATTTTATGTCTTTATGAAACTTGCCTGAAGGCGGATTGCAAAATGAAAAATGCAAATTGTAAATGCCTGTCCTGAACTTGTCGAAGGAATTGAATTGGGATTTGGAACCACGAATTACTCGAATTACACGAAAAAATTTTCCTTTTTGGGATTTGGTCATTGGGATTTTGGACACGGAAGTCCAGCCCTATAAGGATAGGCAGGGCTTTCCAGCCCCGCTGAAGTGATTCGGATAAAGGCAAATACCGGGGCTCGAAAGCCCCGGCTATCCAGTATGGGGAAGTCTTGCTTTCATTCCTCTTGACAATAATAAGCCATCCTGTTAATTATGCATTTAGGGCATATTGTTAGTCAAACAGGCGCCTGTTACTCTTGGGTTTCAGTAGTCATCCGAAAGATTTGCTGTCGGCGCTTGCTGAGCGGTCAAATTGCGGATAAGGAGGTAAAACATGGGTGATTTTTGGAGCGATGCCGAGGCAATAGTCCAAAAGAGCGGTATCAAGGTTCCCTATTCATGGCAGGCCGGGGAGACGGCCAGTCATTTCCTGACCCAGCTTCGGGATGAAGGGAAGATCTGGGGCAAGAGGTGTCCTCGCTGTGAGAAGGTCCTGGTCCCGCCGAGAAAGAGCTGTCCCTTCTGTTTCGTCGAAACCGACCAATGGATCGAGGTCTCGGATGAGGGGATGGTAGAGACCTTTACCGTTGTGCAGAGGGACACACCCATCCAGCCCAGGAAGGCCCCCTTTGCCTATGCCATGATCCGCCTTGACGGGGCAGACACGGGCCTTGTTCATATTCTGGGAGAGGTGGAACCCGAGGCTATCCGGGAAGGGATGCGGGTGAAAGCGGTATTAGCCGAGGATCGAAAGGGATCACTCCTGGACATCGCCTATTTCAAGCCTATTATATAGAACGAAAAAAGTAATTGTGCATAGATAGGTTAGTGTTGTAAATACAAATAGATGAATAAATTCTAAGCACCAATAGGGTAAATCCTAAGCACTAATTTCTAAATTCTAAACAATTTCAAATGACCAAAGCCCAAAATACAAAACTCAAAACAAAGAACCTCTTACTTCAATCCCCTGGGGGAGAAGGCCTGTCCTCCGTAGCTTTAGCGGAGGAGGAACAGGGGGAGGGAGAAGGTTTTGAACATTAGATATTGGGATTTTGAATTTATTTAGGATTTAGGGTTTGGGATTTAGGATTTGTCACTGTATTGATTTATGAAATATTATCCGCAAATCAAGTTATTTATACGGCATTATTTATGTCGTTATGTATAATTCATAAGGAGGAGGGCCATCATGGATCGAGTTGCTATTGTGGGGGTAGGTCAAACCAAGCATGTGGCCTGCAGAAAAGAGGTCTGTTACTCAGAGCTGGTTTACGAGGCCGTGACCCTCGCCCTAAAGGATGCGGGGATCGAGGTCAGCGAGATCGATAACATTATCACTACATCGAACGATTTCTGGGATGGCCGGACTATCTCCAGTATGGCTACCGGAGATGTCAGCGGTGGCTATGGAAAGAATATAAGCTGTGTTGAGGGGGACGGGACCTTCGGGGCCTTCTATGGCCTGACCCGGATTCTCTCCGGATCTTACGGGACGACCATGGTGACGGCCTACAGCAAGGGCTCGGAGAGTGTCTCTCCTCTAATTACCAATGCGGCCTTTGATCCGATCTACATGAGGTGCCTCGGACTCGATTTGATCTCGGCCTGTGCCTTACAGGCCCGGCGCTACCTGAGCCGATACGGGATCACCGAGGAAGAGTGCGCCCTGGTTTCGGTCAAGAATCACGGCAATGCCCTGGAAAATCCGAATGCCCAGCTCGGCATAAAACTCACGGTCGAAGAGGTAATGCAGTCACGAACGATCGCGGCTCCCTTGAAGCTATACGATGTGTCCCCGATTAGCGATGGGGCCTGTGCCATTATCCTTGCCAGTGAGGATCGGGCCAAGAAGATCACCGATAAACCGGTCTGGGTTAAAGGGGTCTCCTTCTGCGCGGATGCATACCTGCTGGGAGATCGTGACCTTTCGGAATGCCGTGCCCTGGAAAAAGCCGCCAAGACAGCTTACAAGATGGCCGGGATCCAGAATCCGAGGCAGGAGATTGATGTCGCCGAACTCTACGATGCCTTCACCTATCAAGAGCTCCTCTGGACCGAGGGGCTCGGTTTCTGCGGGGCGGGAGAAGGGGGTAAGCTTGCGGCCAGCGGGGCCACGGCAAAGGATGGAGATATACCCGTAAATCCCTCCGGGGGGCTGTTGGGCGCGCACCCGGTGATCGCGGCCGGGCTGATCCGGATCGCCGAGGCAGCCCGTCAGGTCCGGGGGGATGCCGGGGCCATGCAGGTTAAGAAGGACATCCGCAATGCCCTCGCGCATGGCGTAAATGGCGTTTGCGGTCAATCTCACTGTGTCTGGGTTCTCGGGCACGATTAAGATAGGGAGGAGAGCTTATGGGAAAGAGAGTTGCCATAGTCGGAACTGGACAAACCCATCACCGGTCGATTCGAAGGGATGTTAACGGGCAGGAACTTATTAACGAGGCCGTGACCCGCGCCCTCGCCGATGCCGAACTGACCATCAACGATATCGACGGCGTGGTAATCGGAAACATGGATCACTTCGAGGGGATCAATTATGTAGACTGCTGGAGCATTGATGGCTCCGGCGGATACATGAAGCCAACTATTAAACTGACCACCGGGGGGACAACGGGGACCACCCTGGGCATTTCCGGTTATCACATGGTGGCCTCGGGGATGTTCGAGAGGCTCCTGGTGATCGGGTGGGAGAAAAACTCGGAGTCGGATACCACCGGCGCCATCATCACCTGCTCGGACCCGATCATAGACCGGGCGGTATTCGCGGGGGCGGTGGCCGGCCTGGCGCTCGAGGCCCAGGCTTACATGAATCGTTACGGTGCTACCCCGAAGGACGCGGCCCGGGCCTCGGTCCGGGATCGCCGTCATGCCTGCAACAATCCCTATGCCCACCTGCGTCAGGAGATCACCATTGAGGATGTCCTGAATTCCCCGCTGCTGTCCGATCCCCTGAGGCTCCTCGACCTGTGTCCCCGAACCGACGGGGCCTGTGCCGTGATCTTTGCGAATGAAGATGTCGCGGAAAAGATCACGCCTAAACCTGCCTGGGTCCTGGCTACGGCCAACCGGCATACATACTCAGATTTTACGGATATCGTGGATGTAACCAGCCTGCGCTCCATGGTGGACGCGAGTCGGGAGCTGTGGCAGAAGCTTAATATTAAGGAGCCCTTGAAAGAGGTGGATGTCATCGAGTTGTACCAACCATATTCCTGGGCTGGGATGATCTGGATCGAGGATATGGGGCTCTGCCCGAAAGGCGAGGGTCCCAGGCTTTTAGAGGATGGGGTGACCGATATGGGTGGTGAACTCCCCATCAATCCATCGGGAGGGGTGATAGCGACGAACCCCATTGGGGCCACCGGGCTCATCCGCTGCGCCGAGACTGCCCTTCAGATCCAGGGCAAGGCCGGGGCAAAGCAGGTACCGGATGTTAAACTCGGTGTGGCCACCGGGTTCGGGGGGTGCTTCTGGACGGACATGATCGCCTTCGGGAGCAAGAAGCCGGATTAAGGAGGAAAGAAGGTGCAAAAAGAAAAGAAAAAGGAAGAAAAAGAGCTTCTTACCATTCACTCTTCGATTGATGCCGAGCAGCCCTTTCGTTATTCCGCCGGCCGATATCGAAGCCGGTTTCTCACGGAGATCCGGGATAGCAAGAAATTTGTCGGGGTTCGATGCCCCAAGTGCCAGAAGGTCTATGCGCCCCCAAAGGAGGTATGCGGCCCTTGTTTTTGCAAGATGACTGAACCGGTCAAGGTGGGTCCGCAGGGGGTGATCAGGAGCTTTACGATCGTGAGGTTTTCCTTTGTGGACCCGGAGACGGGAGCAACCAAACCCGTTCCCTATGCCTCGGGAATCATACAGCTCGATGGGGCCGATAACGCTATCTCCCACTACATTGAATACGATGATGAGTCCAGGGTGCGGATCGGAGCCCGGCTTGAACCGGTCTTCGCGGAGGAGAGAACGGGAAGCATAAAGGACATCAAACATTTCCGGATCATCGACTGATGGGGCTTCCGGAGGATTGATAAGAGTGGACAGGGTAACAAGAAAAGGGGTCAGAGTCATTTTTCTTAATATGGATGATGATCCCAAATAATCCGTTATTAATGTAGGGGTTCAATTCATTGAACCCGATCCGCCGACTTCTTCCCCCCCCCTTAGTCTTGACTTATGAAAAAGATTTTGGCCGAGGCCAGCATAAACACGGAGGATTTCAAACCCAAATAATGCGTTAATGTAGGGGTTCAATGGCGGGTCGGATAAATCCGACCCCTACGAAGATTTATCCATCATTAATGCATAATTGTAGGGGTTCGATTTATCGAACCCGATGGGCTCCGATGAACATCGGAGCCCCTACACCAAACAGGTTCAGGACAAGTAATTCGGATGTTTACGCATTATTTGGGATTATTTCTAAATACTAAAAAGTCAATATTTTTCAAGATACAGTTGAATCTATAGCCAGGATGAGGTGTAAAGCTTGCAGGAGGTTTATAGGATGGAAAAAAAAGAGGAGTAGAATGAAAATAGAAGACAACTGTGGTGTGTTTGGAATTTATTCTAATAAAGATTGTGTCCGGGATATATTAAAAGGTATACATTTTCTGCAACATCGGGGTCAAAGATATGGAGGCATTGCTACTTACAATAAAAAGAAAGGGATTAAGATTATTACCCATAGGGGGTGGGTTGAACAAAAAGAGCAAGATCACGCTTTTAGAAAAGAGGAGATAAAAGAACTTACATCTAATTTTGGAATAGGCCATGTTAGTTTAAAAGACAGACAGCCCTTTATACCAAATATTAAATTTAAGGCTGGTAATTTTACAGTAGGATTCAGTGGAAAAATCATTAATGCTAAAAAGTTAAGAAGAAAGTTAGAAAAAGAAGATGGATTGTCTTTTAATACAGATATAGGGATTATCGCACAACTAATCGGAAATAGTGATGATATCCCAACCGGAATTGAGCGAATGCAAAAACAAATAAAAGGTTCTTTTGCTTTGACGATTTTAACTAAGAACGGAATATACTGCGCAAGAGATCCTTATGGATTTAGGCCACTGATCCTGGGGGCAAAAGACGGAACATATGCTGTTGCCTCAGAATCAAGAGCTTTACAGAATTTAGGCATTCCAATAAAAAGGGATGTTGCGCCCGGAGAGATAATTTTTATTAACAATAATGGTTTTAAAACAGTTAAGAAATTGAAGAGCGAAAGGAAAGCGTATTGCGCATTTGAATGGGCTTATATAGCAAGTATGGATTCTATAATAGATGGAGTTCCGGTTAAAAGGGCAAGACTTAATTTAGGGGCTAAGCTTGCACAACATGATAATATCAAAGCAGATTTAGTTGCGGGTGTGCCGATGTCAGGGATTGGCCATGCCCTTGGTTATCATTTCGAAAGTGGAATAAGGTATGACGATGTTTATCTCTATAATAGATATTCTGATAGGAGTTATACCCCGCTTGAACAGAAGACAAGAGATGCAATTGCAAAGATTAAGCTATCGGTTATTAAAGAAAGTGTAAAAGGGGAAAGAATAGTGCTTTGTGATGATTCTATCGTAAGAGGAACACAAATAAGAGAAAAGGTAAAAGAGCTAAAAGCTGTAGGAGCACGAGAAGTTCATGTTAGAGTTGCCAGTCCTCCTTTAATGGCACCTTGTGATTATGGGCTTTCAACAAGGTCTTATAAGGAACTTATAGCGGCAAATATGTCTATCGAAAAGATAAGGAAATATGTTGGGGCAACTACTTTAAAGTATAACACCCTAAGCGATTTTGTAGATGCAATCGGAAAGCCGGCAAATGAACTCTGCTTAAAGTGCTGGACAAATGAACCTGTGCTTTGACTAAAAATATAGCTTAATTGTTGGTGAAGTCTTGTAAGGGAAGAGATGCATTATGAGTAAGATTCAGAGGATAGAGTTATTTCATGTGGACATTCCATTAAAAAAGCCATTTTATCCCTCCTGGATTTCAGGATACCCCCAGCTCCATAACCGCTTTACCCTGGTCCGGCTGACTACTGACGATGGAATTGTAGGGGTAAGTGCAGGTGTTGCCTTTGAGACAGAGAGGGAGGGATTGGGAAAGCTGGTCGGACCCTATCTATTGGGATTGGATCCTACTGATATAGGGATGATAAATCAGCGATTGAAAGAGATTTCCTATTTAGGCTGGAGGAACTCATGGATAGAGCCGGCCTTCTGGGATATCAGGGGAAAAATGGAGGGGAAGCCGGTCTACCAGCTTCTTCAGAAGAAAAAGGAAGATGTGAAGGAGGTAGGAGTATATTGCTCTACTGGAGAGATTCAGCCATCAGAAAAAAGATTGGAGTATATTGATAAAATTCAAGGACTGGGATTCAAGGCAGTGAAACTCAGGGTTCATTCTCCCACCATTGAGGAGGATATTGGTATTGTAAGAAAGGTTCGGGAAAGGGTAGGTGAAGAATTCGGGATCATGGTGGATGCCAATCAAGGATGGCGGGTTACCATCATCGATAAGCCCCCTTTATGGGATCTGAACGGGGCAATCTCATTTGCCCAGGAATGTGAAAGGTTAGGGGTCCTGTGGCTGGAGGAGCCTCTGGATATGTACTCTTACGATGATCTCTCCGCCCTGCGGGAGGCTACCAAAACCCCAATTGCCGGGGGGGAGCTAAGTGCTGGCTGGCATGAGCTCAAGATAATGATGGAGAAAGGTTGCTATGATATCTATCAGCCGGATGCAACATTCGCTGGTGGGATCTCTACATCCCAGAGAGTTATGGAGGAATGTCTGGGCAGGGATCTTGGTTTTTCTCCCCATACCTGGACCAATGGGGTTGGTTTTCTCGTTAATCTTCAGGTTTATGCTGCTTTTCCCAGGAAAACCTATCTTGAGTATCCCTACGAGCCTCCCGGCTGGATACCCTCATCACGGGATGCTATTTTGAAGAATCCTATAGAAGTTTCGTCCCGGGGCACCATCGCGGTACCTGATATCCCGGGACTGGGGATAGAGATTAATGAGAGG
>SDBT01020499.1_pt1 | contig 10337 bp, 9 predicted proteins | sample 2277101 | NCBI WGS metagenome assembly SDBT01 (sample SAMN10404973, study PRJNA504765) | marine sediment metagenome | isolation source: marine sediment core GS10_PC15, 103 cmbsf | place: Arctic Ocean: Southern Knipovich Ridge | collected 2010
AGCTTTGAGGTTGTGGCTGTAGAGGAGGGGGTAACTTTCATCCAGCAATTTCTGGAAAATCCAACCAACTCCCTAATTTGGACCGGATACGGGGGAGCCAACCCTGGCTATGTCGATTTGCTGGGTCAGGACATCAACGGGGTCATGTGCTCTTTCTGGAGTTATCCTCTGGACACGGAGAAGGGCAGACACTTCCAGGAAGCCTTTGAGACGCGGTATGGAAAGGAGTTGCCAATACTGTCGGCAGGGGGTGGCTACGACGCACTCAACCTGTGGGCAAATGCTGTGGAAATAGCGGGTGACCCGTCAGACTATGCTGCGGTTACTGAAGTCCTCCGAACTGTTCGCTATGAAGGCGTGCTCGGCTGGTATTATCTTCCTCCGCCAGGGCAATTTGCCAGATATGGGGATTATGAGGATGGCTTATTACCAATTACTTCGGGGCAGTATCAAGGTGGTAAACCCGCTCGGCTGTTCGTTCAGTCAGCGCCGGACCTTGAAAATGAGTTTCAAATTCCACCATGGATAAAATAAAAAGATAAATACGTATGAGTAAGAAAGGCCAATAGTGTAAAGGAGGGGTAGGTTCTTGCCCGGGGCCTGCCCCTCCTGTTGGGGTTATTATGTTGCTGCAAGTTGACAATGTGACTAAACATTTTGGTGAATTGTCTGCTCTTAGCAATGTCAGTTTTGAAGTAAACGAGGGAGAAATATTTAGTATAGCTGGCCCAAATGGTTCAGGGAAAACCACCTTATTTAACGTCATTACTGGCATGCTAACCTACTCAGGAAATATCACCTTTGATGGCCTCAGTATCAGTGGACTCAGGCCACATCAAATCTGCCACCGGGGCATTGGTCGAACATTTCAAATTCCTCTTGTCTTCTCAACCATGACTGTGCGTCAAAATCTGGAAATTGGAGCCCGTTTCGGAAACCATGGGCAAACAAATATAGAGCAGAATATAAATGAAACAATAACCCTGGTCGGATTGCATGGAAAAGAGAATACTATCTGTAGGGACCTTAATCTTTTTGATAAAAAAGCAACCATGATTGCGGCAACTCTGACGACCAGGCCCAGGTTATTATTACTAGATGAACCGGCAGGAGGGCTGAGTCCAACGGAGATCGAGCAATTGCTCGAGCTAATCCGCAAAATCAACCGGGAATCGGGGGTAGCGATAATTATTATTGAGCATCTGATGAAGGTAATTATGGGAGTTTGCCAGAGCCTTATGATTCTGCACTATGGAGAGAAAATTTGCCTTGGTACTCCCAAGGAGGTTGCTAAAGATAAGCGTGTAATAGATGCTTACCTGGGAGGAGCCTAATGCTCGAGATAGACAAAATAAATACCTTCTACGGTGAATTCCACGCCTTGAAGGATGTTTCTATCACAGTTAAAGATGGTGAGCTTGTGGCTCTTTTCGGGCCCAATGGTCATGGTAAGAGCACTTTGCTCAAAACGCTGTGCGGCTTGCTGAGCCCTGCCTCAGGCTCTATTAAGTTTAACGGAACAGAAATAACCAAGTTGTCAACCGAAAAAATCGTCGAAATGGGGATAGTTTATATAGCTGAGGAAAGGCATCTTTTCCCCGATATGACGGTGCTGGAGAACCTGAAGCTAGGCGCTTATCCTCGTCATGCTCGGCGAGAAGAGAAGGAAAATCTTGAATACGTCTTTCACCTTTTCCCCAAATTGAAGGAGTTTGTAAAACGACCAGCTTCAACACTAAGCGGTGGAGAGGCACGGATGGTAGCTATCGGAAGAGGGTTAATGTCTTCGGCTAAATTTGTGGCTGTAGATGAGCCATCCTTCGGACTGGCACCTAATCTTAGAGCTGAGGTATTCCAAAAATTTGGGGAAATTAATAGGGAAAGAGGTATTAGTATATTACTGGTCGAGCAAAACATCGTTGAAGCTTCACCGCTTGCTGACAGAATTTACGTGATGGAGGATGGCAGAGTAGCCTTTGAAGGGGAGAGGGAAGAAGTTCTAAGCAACGAACAGGTAAGAAAGACATTCTTGGGCTTATAGAATGGTCTTCATGAAAAGTCGGCCAAGGTAAAAAGCTATGGATTTGCTACGCCAAATTGCTGAGGTTGTGATTAGTGGGCTCGCCAACGGGTCAGTATACGCGGTTATGTCCGTAGGGCTCACGCTCGTTTATGGCGTAGCAAGAGTGTTTAATTGGGCCTATGGGTCATTTTACACATGGGCAGCCTATTTTGCTTTTCTCTTATTTATGTTATTCCCCAGAATGAATTACTTACTAGTTATTATTAGCGTAGCACTCATCATGTTTGTCTTCGGCCTACTGGCTGAAAGGGTTGTTATCCGCCCCCTGCTGGCAAGACCGGATTGGCAAATTACTACCATGCTAACTACCCTAGGTCTTGCCTTATTCCTGGATAATTCCATCGTTGCCGCATTTGGTCCGCGAACGAAAACCCTCCCCCCCCTATTTGAGGGACACGTTACACTCGGCACCCTGACAGTAAGCATACGGGACATAGGAGTATTGCTAATTGCAATATCTGTAATAGTTGCCCTTGAATTTTTCTTAGCGAAAACAAGACAGGGAATGGTTATACGGGCAACTTCCCAGGATACGCTAGGAGCCCAGATTGTAGGTATACCAGTAAAGAGGATTTTTAGCCTTACCTTTGCCATATCTGCAGTGCTCGTGGGAATAAGCAGCATACTTCTCGTTACCAAATACTTCATGTCTCCTTTAGGGGGATGGGACATTTTGATAAAGGCGTTCATCATCGTGGCTTTTGGGGGCTTGGGTAGTGTAAGGGGAACCTTCTATGCCGCCTTCATCTTGGGACTGGTTGAGGCTTTTGTTGGCTGGCTGGTGGGTTTCCAGTGGGTAATGGTTATTTGGTTTGCGGTCCTTTTGGTTATATTAGCAGTAAGACCGCAAGGATTAGCTGGAAAGTGGGCTTAAAATAACCCAACGGGGTTGATAAATATGACAAGAATGCCAAGAGACCTTCGTGCTTTAACTGCTATTTTGTTAGTTTACCTGATTCTTCCGATTTTTTTGTATGATAACAGCCTGGTTTTGCACATCTTAATCATGTCCCTCGTCTGGGGCGTGGTAGCTGCCTCGTGGGATTTGGTAATGGGCTATGCCGGCATTTTCACCTTTGGACAGCTGGCATTTTTTGCTCTTGGCGCTTATACAACCGGTTTGCTGACAATACACTTCGGCATATCACCGTGGCTTGGAATCTTGGCAGCAGGAGTTGCAACCGCATTAATTGGCGCCGCGATGGGTCTATTGAGTCTCCGGCTTAAGGGTATATATATAGGTCTTGTCACCTTTGCGCTCCATCTGGTCTTAGTACCTTTAATTAGAGTAAACTTGGAAATCACTGGAGGAGCTACAGGTTTACTAGGTCTCCCTTCCCCTTCAATAGGGGGGTTTATCTTTGAGTCTGTTGACAAGGTTCCGTGGTATTTTATGATGCTAGCCGTAGCTTTTATACTAACATTCATAATCTATAGGTTGATTCATTCGCCGGTTGGACTGGCATTTACTGCTCTCCGCGACGCCGAGCCCTTTGCCAAGAGCCTCGGAGTAGATGATTACAGGTATAAGGTTCTGGTGTTCACCATCACTTCTGCCCTCACCGGCATAATAGGCGCTTTTTATGCTCACTATGTGGGCATTATCTCACCCAGAATATTAGGTCTCGACCAGTTTCTTTTAGTCATGATTATGGTTATAGTCGGAGGTATGGGAAGGTTCCCTGGAGCAACAATAGCCGCTCTTGCTTTCGTCATTATAAGCGAGCTGTTACGTCCGCTAGCGGTATATCGCCCCATTATATTTGGAGCAATGGTGATTGTAGCGATGATTTTTTTGCCGCGGGGCTTAATGGGAGTTATTGATTCCGTTAGCGCTTCTATTAGCCGAACTTTTAAAAGGGTGAGAAAGCGAACCTCTAGCCTTAGAGGAGGTTAGATTTGTCTGAAATGTTTGAGCCTGAGGGGTTCCTTTATCTATTGGAGAGAGGTAGTTACTTCGCACATAATCTGAAATTAAACTAAAAGGTTCTTACTGCAACGACGCATATCTTAAGCTCTGGAATTTTAGCTATCGGATGAAGGGCTGAATTAGTTAGCCTGTTTGCTGCCTCCTCGGCGAGGAAAGTGAAAAACCATCCGCAGCCTTCATTTCATGCCTGAAGCTCCTTAATATCTTTGTAAAGATCCAACACTACCGGGTTTACCAACACTTCTTTATTCAGAACACGCTCGTTCTGGATAACCTGCTTGACTGCTAATTCAACCTTTTTCCCGTTCATGGTATACGGGATATCACCAACGGCTATGACCTTAGCGGGGACATGACGAGGGGTGGTATTCTTCCTGATTCTGTCTTTTATCTTCTTAATCAAATCCTCATTAAGTTCCACACCTTCTGCCAGCTTTACAAAGAGAATAACCCGCACATCATCATTCCAATCCTGCCCTACCACAATACTATCTGCTATCTCACTTAAGGTCTCCACCTGCCGATAAATCTCGCTGGTTCCTATCCTTACACCGCTTGGGTTAAGAGTTGCATCGGAGCGCCCGTAAATAATAACCCCCCCCGTTTCAGTAACTTCACAGTAATCTCCGTGATGCCATATATTGGGATAAACATCAAAGTAGGCCTTCCGGTACTTTTGACAATTCTCATCATTCCAGAAATATATAGGCATGGAGGGGAAGGGTGCAGTACAAACCAGCTCGCCCTTCTGATTGGTTACGGAATTCCCCAGAGAATCAAAGGCCTCTACCTTCATGCCCAGGCCGCGACACTGGATTTCCCCAGGATAGACCGGGCCGATGGGATTCCCCAGGACGAAGCAGGATATGATGTCTGTACCACCTGAGATAGAAGAGAGGAGTATATCTTTTTTAATGTCCCGGTAAACAAATTCAAAACTCGCAGTAGAAAGAGGAGAGCCTGTCGACAGAATTGCCTTCAAACTGCCCAGGTCGTATTCTTTTAGTGGTTTTACTCCGGTCTTCTCGACTTCGGATAGATACTTAGCGCTGGTTCCAAAGATACTCATCTTCTCATCCTGAGCCAGTTTGAACAGTGCCCCTGGGGCTGGGTAAAAAGGTGAACCGTCAGAAAGGACAACAGTTGCACCGACAGCGAGCGAGCTGACCACCCAATTCCACATCATCCACCCGCATGTAGTAAAGTAAAATATGGTATCTTCTCTCTTAAGGTCGGTGTGGAGTATCAGTTCTTTTAGATGTTGGATCAGGGTTCCGCCGGCTCCATGGACAATACACTTGGGAACACCAGTGGTTCCGGAGGTATAGACGATACAGAGAGGATGGTCAAAAGGTAATTGTTCAAACTGGATTTGCAGGCCGGTATCTTTGGATATGAAATCCTGGTAGTAAATCGAGTTGGGAACACCGCTGATAGCTGTGTTACTTTCTACGTAGGGAACCACAATGACTCGTTGGATTGAAGAAAGGCTTCTTACCAAGCTGGTGACCCGTTCCAGAGAATCATAGACCTTACCATTATAGGAATACCCGGTAGCAGTGAATAGAACTTTGGGTTCAATCTGTTCAAAACGATCAAGGACTGCTTTGGCACCAAAATCTGGAGAACATGAGGACCAGATGGCACCAATACTGGCAGTTGCCAGCATGGCGATGACGGTTTCGATCATGTTGGGCATGAAACCACACACACGGTCGCCTACCTTGACTCCTGAATCTATCAAAGATTTTGATAAGCGAGCCACCTGGTCATAAAGCTGGGCATACGTCAATCTTACCGGGTCTTGAGACTCACCTTTAAAAACAAGTGCTGTCCGGTCGTCACGACATCTGAGCAGGTTCTCCGCAAAATTGAGCCGGGCACCTTGAAACCACTTGCAGCCAAGCATTTGGCTGGGATCAGTCACAACCGTATGGTAAGGTGTTGAGGCCTTAATTCCTACGAATGCCCAAACGGAAGCCCAAAAATCGGGCAAATTGTTTATTGACCAGTTATAGAGGTCATCGTAGATAGTAAAGTTTTGCCCATACCGTTTATTAACGAAATCTATAAATCTGGTCATGTTAGCCTTCTTTTTCCAGTCCGTTGACGGCTCCCAAATAGGTAGCTTCACAGTCGTTACCCCCTTTCGTCCTTAGTCATCAATCCATATCGTCTTTTTAAGATTATGGGTTGCATTTAAGAATGGTTTCTCGCCAGTGTAATTGAAATCCGATCAAGATTTAAAGAGCCTGGTATAAATGCACTGTACCTTTTCTTGGTGATGATAAGGTTCTCGTTTTTAATTTCAAGCTCAGGATAAAACTCTGCACCCTTAGCCCCTTCGCTATAGCCTATAAGTGAAGCACCAGCTTGGTTAGGACTAAAAGCAAATACGTATCCCCGGTCTAGTACATCCCGATGGTGTAGCATTCGCACCCAGAACACTCCTATGGGAGAACAGGTTCTTGGGCTTTGCCTTAAATACGTCTGGTGGTAATAGCTGGCTATCTACCAAGTTATGTATTCTACTCTTCACTCGCCTTCTCATCACTACCATGAAAGTTCAGTTCTTTAAGCATCTGTTCTTTGAGCTTAACCTTCTGTATCTTGGTGGACGACATTGGCCACTCTGTGACAAACCTAACGTACTTTGGGATTTTGAAACTGGCTATCTTACCCCGGCAAAAATCTATAATCTCTTGCTCAGTGGTGGTTTCTCCCGGCTTTATTTCAATAAAGGTGGCGACAACCTCAGTATATTTCTTATCGGGGACACCTACTACCTGAGCCAGTTTTACCTTGGGGTGTTGCAGCAGAAAGCCTTCAACCTCGGCAGGGGCAACGTTTTCCCCACCAACCTTAACGGTGTCTTTCATTCTTCCTTTAAACACTAACTCACCGCTTCTTTCATCAATTAAACCAGCGTCACCGCTATGAACCCAACCATCTCGGTCGATAGTCTGCGCAGTTGCCTCTGGGTCCTTGTAATAGCCCTTCATTACTGAGAAGCCTTTACATAATATCTCACCTTCTTGACCCGGGGGCAGGTCTTGTCCCGTTTCTGGGTTCACAATTTTGATACTTAGGCCATCATGGGGTAAGCCATGACACCTAATACGAGTTTCCTCATCGTCAGTTGGTATAGAAGTAGAAACGTTCACTGCTTCGGAGAGACCGTATACATTGAGTGGTTTCCAATGTTGTAGCCGACTACGGATTATCCTCTGTGCCCCTTCTGAGGCAGCTAGAAACCCGGTTCTCAGTGAACTCAGATCATATTTACCAGCATCGGGGTGGTTAAACCAGGCCAATACGAGTGTGTCAAAGCCACTGGTCACCGTGCACTTCTCGGTCTCTATTATCTTTAGTGCCTCCAGCGGGTCAAAGTGCTCGGTCCCGATGCGACAACCACCGTAAGCCAGGCTTGGAATTATCCCGTAACAGATACCCAGAATGTGGAAGGGAGGCATTGGATCATACCATCGGTCTTCCCCATCAATCAGTTCCAGGCGCTGGGCGCAGGCGAGAGAGTTCCTGACGATGATGTAGTGGGTTATCATACACCCCTTGGGGAAGGCGGTAGTCCCTGATGTATATTGCAGCATCGCCAGATCTTCAGGGCTGACCTGGCGCTGTCGCTCCTCTAATTCAGCATCCGAAACATTATTTACACCAAGCTCCATTACATCGTCGATTCGCAGCATCCCCGGATGACTTCCCTTACCAACAGTAACAACATATTTCAGGAATGGTAACTCTGGCAGGCTGAGTTTATAACCTTCTGTAGTGCGGATAGCCGGGGACATCTCATACATCATGCCAACATAATCTACTATCTCTGGAGCTTTGTCACTTAATACCAGGAGCGCCATCTCGGTATGGCTAACTATGTACTGGGTATCTTCAGCCCGGTGGCGAGCATTTATTGGTACAGAAACGGCCCCCACTTTGGCCGCGGCAAAGTAGGTATATATCCATTCCGAACTGTCCGGCATCCATATGCCGATCCTATCACCTTTGTTTATGCCGAGCTCTATAAAACCTTTAGCTAAATCATTTACCCGCTCTAGAAGCTGGCGATAGGTAACCCTTTCCCGTCCGTATATTACGGCGTCCTTTTCCGGATACTTAGCGGCGGCGGCATCTAGGACCTCGCCCAAGGTATACTTGTTAATCTCAGCTGGCATATGGATTCCCACCTCCCTGAATTATCTGACTGCTGTAGAGCTAACGCAGCGTAGCTCTCTCGCAACTAAGAGGAAATTTCATCTCTCGTTCTGTGACGACCGACATGCTCAGTTATTTAAACACCTGTTTTCCTGGCTAAACCTTGTTTTCGTAATTTGGGGATGCCGAGCATTTGTCTGGCTTCATCTGGAGTAGCTATCTCGCATCCAAGTTCTTTGCCAATACGAACTGCTCTGGCTACCAACTGAGCATTGCTTTCCGCTAATTGGCCTTTTTTATAATAGATGTTGTCCTCAAAACCGACGCGCAGATGCCCCCCCAGGAGAATTGATAGTGTAGTTGCCGGTAGTTGAGCCGGCCCTATACCTATTACATTAAACATAGAATCTGGAGGCAACATATTAACCAACCAGAAAAGATAGTCGGGTACATAAGGCATATTCCCGTGAATGATTAGCATATTGAAAATGAAATCTATCCAGTAAGGCTTTGCCAAAAGCCCCTTTTCTATAAGCCTGTAGACATCATGCATGTTGACATAATTATAAATCTCTATCTCGGGTTTTATTCCCCGCTCAAGCAGCACCTTGGCACCATACTCTATGTCTTCAGGAAAGAATACGTTGAATTCCGGTTTCTTTCCCCATACGTTCATAGAGCTGAACATAACATTCAAGGTGGCCATCTCCGGTTTTGATTCAATGGACTTGATCCTTTTGTCACTCGAAAAACGTGGTATAAAGTCGGTAGAAGTGCTGTGTTGAAGAATTATGTCGCATTTCTCTCTTATTCGCTGGTCGATTTCACGGAAAACGTCGGGGTCACCAGTTGGCTCACGTTTCACTCTATCCCTGGCATGGACATGAACTATAGATGCTCCTTCATTCCAGCAATCGTATGCAGACTGAGCAATCTCTTCAGGGTCCAAGGGGAGATTTGGATTCGCCTCCTTCCCATGGAATGCCCCAGTTTGAGCTACAGTAATAATTAATTTTTCGGTTCTTCTTAGTTCTCTCATCTTGTGTCCCCGTCTCCTTATTCCTGTATTTCGGATACTATCTTATATAGTTTGTCTCTTCATAGAATTGCGTCTATATAATTTTGAATGGTCTCTATCCCATTTATAAGAGCTTCTTTGTCAATATTCGGGGGAATCTCATCATCTGTGGTAACCAGAAGAATTTTGCCTGATTTCAGTTGCTCCGCAGGCAAGTCCCTTTCCAGTCTTGATTGTATCGCCGACGGTGGCTCAACCAGGGATGCAACCGGCATAGCATAGCCAATCTTTCTAACTGGTGTCCCAGTCAAAACGTTTGGGTTCCTTGTGACTACACAGTCAGCGACCTCAGAGATCGAGGGAATACTTTCTGGCTTGATATTTTTGCCCAATAACGCGGGCTGCATCTCATAGAACTTGGCCGTATTCCATATCGGGGAATATAAATTCTTTAGGGTCCGTATTACGTCATCGGTATATTCTGGAAATTCCTCCTCCCTAAACAAAAGGATATCCAAGCCTCCCTCCCCGTAACTTCGAGTTAGATTCAACGTGGCTGTGGCTGCCATATCCAATATTTCTCTGTCAAGCTTGCCAAATGCCTGGCCGCTTAGATAGCGGGCTATAGTAAACGGGCCAGTTATGGTGGCCATGAGGATTACGTCTCTGAGCATAACATTGAGTCTTTTCACAACCTCTAAAGCCGTGGGGATTCTGCCCAAGACCCCGATTCTCTCAACACGACTTTTCAAGTCAGCGTCTACCGGTGGGCATTTCCCGATTCCAGGGGGATAGCTTTGCCAGTCGACTTCACAGCCTAGCGCTTCAGCTTCAACGGTTAGGTCACAATAGCAGGTTACTCCCTTACCTCGGTAATAGCTATGGAGCGACCTAATAGCATTGGTAATCTTGGTCGGGTCACTCATGAATTGAGGCAGAGGGATATCTTCCAGCTTGGCCGCGAAAGAGAAAATGATAGGTATGAATAACCCGCCTTTTTTAAGGGTCTCTTTTTTTACTTTGCTTAACTTACTCACCGAACCACATTTCTCAAATCCTCTGAATTGGGGTTATTACCTTGGCATCAGGCCACGAACCATAGAACCTCAAACTATCTTCGGGGGGTTTCTTCTTCA
>SDBT01020500.1_pt1 | contig 10337 bp, 7 predicted proteins | sample 2277101 | NCBI WGS metagenome assembly SDBT01 (sample SAMN10404973, study PRJNA504765) | marine sediment metagenome | isolation source: marine sediment core GS10_PC15, 103 cmbsf | place: Arctic Ocean: Southern Knipovich Ridge | collected 2010
TCCGTTACAATGTCAAAATGTTCACCATACCATTCCTGTCCGGAACCAAGCAGGTTAATATCATCCAGTTCATGATGCCGGATATCATCATACTGGGTGACTGTGAAATTGGCAGGGCCTGAGGGTGATGCTGCCACCTGCATCTGTTTGCCGGCACCCGGATCATCGGTCAGATAATAATATGAAGAAGAGGCAAAGTCATGGACGGTCCGGTTAAAGAATGTTTTCGATTCATCGTAGGTCCATATATCTGCTCCCTGTCCATAGAATAGTATGTAGTCTCCCTGGTTAAATACCCCGTCGCTTCCTTTCTCAAAATGCACTGCATTTTCGAGCAGATCGTCAGGCCTGGAGCCCTGGTTCATAATAGGTAGTACTCCACCTCCGTTTCCAAATACCCTGACATTTGCCGGGTTTGAAATGCCCAGGTCGGACAGCTGCTCCCAGGTCAGATAGTAGATCCCGTCCTCTTCCACTTTGACCCGAACCCAGTTACCGCTGGCCAATACTGACTGGCTGGCATATTGCCTGGCGAAAGCCTGCATGCTTTTCATGGGTGCGGGGCGGGGGATCAGGCGGATACCGAAAGATGTAAGCATTTCCACCTGTCCGGTTCGGGCATTTTTTCGAAGGGGGATGATATTTACCTGCAGGTATTTTTCTTTCCTGAGTGTGGCAACCTGACTTTCTGCATGGATCACGGAAGGAATGCTGTCCAAGTTATCAACATTCCGTATCAGCGAGATATCAATAGACTGAAAGACCTGGTTATAAATATCAATCTCATATTCGTAATTATTATCTATTTTTAGATTTTCATAAAAAGTTGGTAATAAAGTATTTAGCGAGTAGGTTGCATTTTTAAAATGGAGAACATCCCTGTTCTTATTCTCTACCCGCATACTTTTTACCGGGGACCACTGCAGGGTTCGCACTCCCTGGTCTTGCTGTCCGGCCAAGGATGCTGGCAGCACAAGGAGAATAACACTCAGGATGTATGTATGGCAAGTACGGCTTGAAACCATGTGCAGTAATATGACCAGTAAAATAACATATTTTAATGGTATTTACGTTTCATTCTAACGGGCTCAAAAAAACTTTATTGCTGTTTATCAGTATAAATATATGTTAAATAAAATCAGGATTTGAACAGGACTTTTCTCATAGTAATCTCATTGATCATTTTTCAACTGAATCTTAGCGGTCAGGATCCTTTTTTTTCACAGTTTTATAACAGTATCCTGGTCCTGAATCCCGCTTATGCCGGCTCGGCCCATCAACCCAGGGTGTCGGCTTCCTACAGGAACCAGATCCCTGCCATGGGATCCCCCTTTGTCACATACAATGCAGGATACGATATGCCTGTCAGACTTTTGCAGGGAGGTATCGGGATTAACATAATGAATGATGTCCAGGGATCCACCATCAACAAAACCAGTATTGATGCCATCTATTCCTATTTTCTGGCATTGAGCCCTGATCTTGTGATAAACGCTGGCTTCCAGGCATCTTACTGCCATAGGTTCCTGAAGACAGCCGGTATGATCCTTCCGGATGGACTGGATGCTACGGGGATATACATCGGACATTCAGAACCCATTTCTGATATGAATAAGGGGTATCCTGATTTTGCAGTGGGTTTTGTCATGTATAACAGGATAGCTTATGGGGGCGTTTCAATGCACCATTTAACCAAGCCAAATACCTCATATTCCAAAACCTATCTTCAACCTTTACCTAGGAAACTTACGGTACATGGCGGTGTATTTCTTTCCATCTATGAGAAAAAGCTGGGCAGGGAAGCACTGAGGCTGAACCCAAACCTGGTCTACCTGCATCAGGGTGATTTTCGGCAGGCAAACTACGGATTAGATGTGATTTACAATTACTTACATGCCGGGTTATGGTTCAGGCACAGTTCAAACTTCGCCCTGAATGCCTTTTCAGTTCACTTAGGTTATGAACATGATTTTTTCCGGATAGGGTATTCTTATGACTTCAATGTGATGGATCCATGGCGGACAATGCGAAATATGGGGGCACATGAGGTAACCTTTTTACTCAAATTGGAGTATAAAAAGGGTCAACGAATAAATTTTAAGGCAATAAAATGTCCTAAAAGTTAGTTATTTTTGGGACGCTGCTTTAAAAGCGGTTGAAAAAAAAATTATATTTGAGGATCTTATAAATAGCTAAAAAAGAGAGAACCATGACAAGCAAGGTTAACATTCTTTCCATTCTAATAGCGGTCGCATTGGTGGTTGCTTCCTGTGGCGGAAAAGATCTAACCCAGAGTGGTAAAGAATCTACTACAACAGGTTGGGAATACAATGATCCTGACTGGGGAGGTTATGAAGTTGCCCAGAACTATGAGCAGCCCACCGGCCCGGGATTGGTGTTTATTGAAGGAGGATCATTTACCATGGGACGGGTTGAACAGGATGTATTGTACGATTGGAATAACGTGCCCCGCAGGGTGACCCTGACATCCTTCTACATGGATGAAACAGAGGTCAGGAATATTGATTACCGGGAATACCTGTACTGGATCAGAAGGGTTTTCTCTGAAATGCCGGAAGTATTTCAGAATGCCCTGCCGGATACCCTGGTCTGGTTGGACCCCATGGCTTATAATGAGCCTTATGTGGAATATTACATGCGTCATCCGGCCTATAACGAATACCCCGTTGTTGGTGTCAGCTGGAGACAGGCCAGTAACTATGCGCTTTGGCGGACCGACAGGGTCAATGAAAAGGTACTGATAGAAGAGGGGATACTTTTGAAAGACCCTGCAGGACAGCTGGGTGCTGAGCATTTCAATACCGATGCATACCTGGCCGGTCAGTATATAGGACTTGTTGGGGAAAACCTTCCCAACATGAGGCCTACCAATCCAAGTGACGGAGGTGGTACTGTCGGAACGGATCCCAGCAGTGAGGGCCGTCCTGTAAGGATGGAAGATGGTTTGCTTTTCCCAAAATACAGGCTCCCAACCGAAGCAGAATGGGAATTTGCAGCACTCGGACTGATTGGTAATACCTATGAGGAAAGATTATGGGAGAGAAGGATTTATCCATGGAACGGACATTCCCTGAGGAATGATGCAAGAAAGGATATGGGTAAATTCCGGGCCAATTTTGTCAGGGGGAATGGTGACTACATGGGTATGGCAGGAGACCTCAATGACAATGCTGCCATAACAGCACCCGTATATTCATTCTGGCCGAATGATTACGGTCTCTATTGTATGGCTGGAAATGTAAATGAATGGGTAGAGGATGTATACCGTCCACTCTCTCATCAGGATGTCAGCGGTTTCAGACCATTCCGGGGAAATGTGTTTCAAACACTTGCGAGAGATCCTGCAACAGGGGCGCTCGTACCCAAAGATAAGTATGGTAACCTGCAGTACAGGAATCTTAATGCCAACGACGTTAAAGATTACACACAGAATTACAGGCAGGCTGATTACAGGGATTTCAAGGATGGAGACTTCGGTTCAAGTATCTATTCCATTGGTGATACCACTGAAATGAGATCAAAGGAGATGTATTCCCAGTATGCACCGGATATTACATCACTGATCAATAACCGTGCAAGGGTCTTTAAGGGTGGATCATGGAAAGACCGTGCCTACTGGCTGAGTCCGGGTACCAGAAGGTACCTCGATGAGGAAGCTGCCAGGGATGACCTCGGATTCCGCTGTGCGATGACCAGGGTAGGAAGTCCCGCGGGATTCTGATCAAAAAAGAATTACAACAAAAGCCGTTTCGATATGACAATTGAAACGGCTTTTTTTTTTATCTTTTCAGAGATATTAAATCGGCGCTGAAAATCTTGCAAGCAATATTTATAGGCGCCTTAATTTAATATCCCTGAAAAAGAATAAAGCCATTTCAAAGTTTGTAGCATTCGAATGAAAATAGAGGCCCTATATGAAATTTACAGATCGAACCCCATGGTAATTACCGATTCGCGGGTCCCTGTGGAAGGTTCCCTGTTTTTCGGGCTCAGGGGAGAGCGGTTCAACGGGAGCCTGTATGCCCGTGATGCGCTGAGCGGAGGATCATCATTTGCTGTGGTAGATGATCCGTCTGTGGTCAGGGATGATAGATATATCCTGGTTGAGAATAGCCTGGGGACCTTGCAGGAACTGGCCATGTATCATCGAAGCCTGCTGAATATCCCCCTTATTGCCATTTCAGGATCCAATGGCAAGACTACCACGAAAGAGCTTACGGCCAAAATACTGTCGACACAATATCCTACACAGGCTACCAGGGGAAACCTGAACAATCTTATAGGTGTACCCCTGACCTTACTGGAAATTGATGATTCGGCCGAAATGGGGATCATCGAAATGGGGGCAAACCATACAGGAGAGATAGCCATGTTGTGCAGGATAGCCATGCCAGATTATGGTTTGATCACGAATATTGGCATGGCCCACCTGGAGGGCTTCGGCTCCCTGGAAGGGGTAAGGAAGGGCAAAAAAGAGCTGTATGATTATCTTGAAGAAAACGGGGGACTGGTATTCATCAATGAGCAGGATAAAACATTAAGGGGCATGTTGCAGGGTTTCGATGGGGGTATAATCTGGTACGGGGGGGCGGGTGAATCTGTCATCAGCGGGGAAGTCCTGGAAGCTGATCCCCTGCTCAGGATACGCCTGAATATCAGGGGATACGGATTCCTGGAGGTGGAAACTGGCCTGATCGGATCCTATAACCTTGAAAATATACTCGCAGCAGCATCTATCGGACTGCATTTCGGGATCAGTCCGGAGCATCTCAAAAAGGCGATCCAGCATTACCGCACCGACAATAACCGGTCCCAGCAGTTGAATACCGATCACAATGTATTAATTCTTGATGCCTATAACGCAAATCCCACCAGCATGCGGGTAGCCATTGATAATTTCAGGTCTATTCTTCGTCCCGATAAGTCGGTCATCCTGGGTGATATGCTGGAACTGGGTGAGGCCACCGGGACAGCTCACAGGGAGGTTATAGATTTGCTGGAAACAGCTGGATTCAAGGAGATCATACTGGTGGGCTCTTCCTTCGCAAATGCTGAAGTACCAGAATCTTACCATGTGTTTTCATCTGTTACGGAATGTGCCGGGTGGTTAGAGGAGCATCCGTTGCGTGACAGAATGATACTGTTGAAGGGATCTCGCGGGATAGGACTTGAACAATTGCTCGGATTACTTTGATTAAGATCAGGAAAGAAAAATGTCCATATTTGATGGTACCATGGGTTGCGGATCCAGGTACCGGGAGAGGGTGGACAGGATAGTGTTCGGATGAACCGGTTTCAGCAGGAATTCTTCAACGTTCAGTTTTTTCATCAGGTGTTTGTATTCCGGCTGATTGAGGGCAGAATAAGCAATGATGGGTACATCTGACCTGTATTTTCGGATGAGCCTCGTGGTTTCTACACCATTCATTTCCGGCATTCGGATATCCATGATGATCACCTGGATACCCGGATTCTCAATAAAGGCTGAAAAGGCCTCGGTTCCGTCATAGGCCGGGTATATCTTAATGCCAGTAGGCTTCAGGATCTCTCCCAGTAAAAGGTGGGATGACAAATCATCATCTGCGATAAGAATTGACCTGTTTTTCCAGTCCGGATACAATGAATTAGATTTAAGGAATTTCTACTCCAATAACTTGAGACGAAATTACTAAATTAGCACCCTGCCGATTAATAAACAAACAGAACTTATCAACTAATTTTTCAGGGTTATTAACAGTAGGATTCAGACCCCGGATCAGGGATGAAAATCAAGCTGCCGATAGTACTTATTCCCCTTGATAAAAAAATGATAAACTATACTTCCCTGAAACATTTCGGGATGCGTACGGAGCCCGTTCAATGCAAGGTTTTTTGCTCTCAACCTGCGTATGGATCGTATATGGCCAAGGAGAAAAAGATGTGCCTTAATAACAGAAGAGAAATTCCTGAGTTCAAATTTGACCAGGAACTGCATCATGGAGATCCAGTCAAGGATAAGGCGCGGAAACAAGATGCGGAATAATTTTCCTCCTGGGAGATTTTTATAAAGAAGGATGATATTGTTCCTGAAATTCAGGTATGTTTTTTTATGGTCATTCTTGGGAAGTGTGCCACCCCCTATGTGATAAATGGTTGATTCCCAGCAGAACCGTATGTTATAGCCCAGGTTTTTAATCCTCCAGCAAAAATCAATTTCTTCCATATGAGCGAAAAAGAACGGATCGAGTCCACCACTGCGTTTATACAATTCCGACCGGATTGCCAGGCAGGCCCCCGAGGCCCAAAAAATATTAAGATCGCTATTGAACTGCCCGGTATCTTTTTCGATCCTGTTGAAGATCCGCCCCCGGCAAAACGGGTATCCGAATTTATCTATAAAGCCTCCCGCAGCCCCTGCATGTTCAAATGAATCCCTGTCATGCCAGGATTTTACCTTGGGCATGCATGCTCCCAGGCTGGCATCCTTTTTCATGGCGTTGTAAAGGGGGACAAGCCAGTTCCCTGTGACTTCAACATCCGAATTCAGCAGAACGAAATAGGGGGCGTCGATCTGATCGAGGGCCCGGTTATAACCTTCAGCGAATCCATAATTTTCACCCAATTCAATGGTCTTTATGGAAGGGAATTTTTGGTTGAGAAGTTCCAGGGAAGTGTCGGTTGACCCGTTGTCTGCGACCCAGATATCAGCAATATCCTGATCGGTGAACTCGACCAGTGGCGGAATAAATTTTTCAAGGAAATGAACTCCGTTCCAGTTTAATATGACGACCGCTATTTCTGCCAATTATTAGATCTTGTGGGAGCTAAAAATAATAAGAATATCTGAATGCCTGTCAGCGATTCTGGTTTTCAGCCAACTTTTTTGTAGTTAGTTTCCATCGCCTGTGTGTCCATAACCATTGTTCAGGGTTTTTTCTGATATTGGCCTCCAGGATGCGGACATGTTTTTCTGTGATCTCATGTTCGGCCAATCCGCTTACATCATCAAAAAGTTTCAGTACCTCAACTTCATAATAACCTCTCCTGATCTTTTTTATATGGACAAATGCCACCGGGAATCCTGTTTTCAGGGCCATCTTTTCAATCCCAAGATGAACCGGTGTCAGCTGGTTCAGGAATGTAGTCCAATACTGGGTCTCTTCCCAAATGGTGGACTGGTCACTAACAAAACCGTAATAAGCCAGTTTTCCCTCTTGCCTGTCAGCAAGTATCCTGCGGAACGTGTCATGCATGGGTATCATGATTGCCCCATGACGTTCGCGTGTTTTTTCGAAAAATCGATTAAAATATTTATTATTCAGGGGTTTATAAATTGAGATGGGCAGATGGGAGGAGGCATCACACACTCTGAGGCTCCATTCCCAATTATTGAAGTGAGCACCTACCAGCAATACACTTTTTTCCTGCCTGTAATATTCTCTCAATACCTCAGGGTTGCTTAATTTCATTCTTTTTTCCAGGTTTGCAGGTGAAATGGTCACCATTTTCAGGATCTCAACAATTAAATCATTAAAGTGCCTGTAGAATTTACGGGCCAGTTCCCTGATCTCATTTTCCTCTTTATCAGGAAATGAATTTCTGAGGTTTTCAAGTACAATTTTTTTCCTGTAGGCTACCAGGTAAAAGGTGACCGGGTAAAGAATATCTGACAGCAGGTAAAGGATCCGGAGGGGCAGCATCGACAAGAGATACAGAAAGGGGACCGTCAGGTAAAAAATGATTGCGTCCATTTTGGAGAAATTACGGTATCATCTTATTTTCCGGCCTGATCATCGATAAAGATTTTCTTAATAATATCCCTGAATTCATCGGCGACGGCTTCATTGGTGGCTATGATGGTCCCGCCGAAAAGCCAGTCTTCATTTCCATAGAAATCATATGCTTTCCCCCCGGCTTGCTGGATGATAAATGCTCCTGCAGCCACATCCCATGGATTCAGGCCATATTCATAAAAGGCTTCAAACCGGCCACAGGCAACATACGCAAGGTCTGTTGCAGCTGACCCCAGCCTTCGCAGTCCGTGTGAGTTCTGCATAAAGTAATTTACTGAATCCATAAAGCCATCAAGGTGTTCGAAGTAGGTGTAGGGGAATCCTGTAGCAATCAGTGAATCGCTCACACTGGAGGTTTGGCTGACCTGTATTTCTTTGCCATCCATATAGGCTTTGCTTCCTTTCCATGCATAAAAAAATTCCTTGAATCCAAGCTCGTATATGACACCCAGGACAATTTCCTCGTGATGTTTAAGTGCAATGCTGATGGCAAAGGGTGGAAGTCCGTGTATGAAATTGGTGGTCCCGTCCACCGGATCAATGATCCACTGGTAGTCCTCTCCGGAATGGCCTGCAGTGCCTTCCTCCACAATAAATCCTGATCCGGGCATAAGTTTCCTCAGTCCATCGACCAGCATTTGTTCGGCGGCAGTATCCACATGGGTCACGAAATTATGCTTGCCTTTTACTTGTATTGATGATACAGTAAACTTCTCTCGTTCGGAAAGGATAAAGTCGCCAGTGGTACGGGCTATTTCCATCACCTGCTGGCAAGTTTCTTCAAGATTGATATCAGTCATAAGAGATTATTTCTTCTGGTAGTATTTGTATAGTTCCATCTGGGATTGCACCCTTCGGACCGTCGTAGGTTTCCTGTACTGGTTATCCTGTTCTTCATTGATAATCCTGGCTTTAACATTATCCTTCAGCTGGATCTCAATGATATCACGGATCTCATCCTGTATTTCCCTGTCATAAATAGGACAGGCGACCTCGATACGATGATCGAGGTTCCTTGTCATCCAGTCTGCCGATGAAATGTAATACTTTTCATCATTGTCATTGCAGAAAATAAAGATCCTTGCATGTTCGAGGAATTTGTCAACAATGCTGATCACTTCGATGTTCTCGCTTAGTCCAGGTACGCCAGGAATAAGGGAACATATACCGCGGATAATGGCCTTGATTTTCACTCCGGCTGCATTGGCCTGGTAAAGTTTTTTTATCATGTCCCTGTCAACCAGGCTGTTGGTCTTAATTATGATATAAGAACTTTTCCCTTCCCTGGCATTTCTGATCTCTGTATCTATCATCATATATAGCCGGTTGCGCATATACAGGGGGGAAACAAGCAAATGTTTGTATTTAAAGGTACGGTAAGTGGCATCGAAAAATGTAAAGATCTTATCCACTTCCTCTGCTATCCGGGGATCCTTTGTCATTAGCGTCAGATCTCCATAGATAACTGCTGTGCCTTCATGGGGGTTCCCTGTGCCAACAGTAGCATATCTGACCAGTTTTCGTCCTTCCCGCCGGGTGATCAATGTAAGTTTGGAATGCACTTTGAGTCCGGGTAATCCGAATAAAACCCTGGCACCGGCTTCTTCCAGTTTCCTGGCCCAGTGGATGTTGGATTTCTCATCAAAGCGGGCTTGCAATTCGATGATAACGGTCACCTTCTTTCCGTTCATGGCAGCGGCAATGAGTGCGTTGATAACCCTTGAATTTGTGGCAACCCTGTACAGGGTAATACTTACAGACCTGACCTCGGGGTCGATGGACGCTTCTCTCAGGAGATTGATATAATGATCAAATCTCTGATAGGGACAATGAAGCAGGACATCCTTTTTATTCAATACCTCCAGGATGCTTTCATGAGGCTGGATCAGGGGATGTGAAACGGATGGGGTGGGTGTGTAGACCATCCTTTTCCCCCCCAGGTTGGGGAATTTTATATAATCTTTGAAATTGTGGTACCTGGCCCCGGGGATCAGGTTATCCCCTTCATCGAGTTTCAGGTGGTCTTTAAGGTATTCAAGCAGGTCTTTCGGCATGGAACTGTCATAGACGAACCTGACAGGCTGTCCTTTCATTCGGTCGGAAACACTTGCATCAATGATCTCCAGGAAGCTTTTCGACAGGTCGTTATCAATATCCAGCTCGGCATCACGGGTCAGCTTAATGGTATATGCCTCGAACTGGTCATACTGGAAAATGCCGAAAATATCATCCAGGCAGAACCGGATAACATCGTCGAGCAGGATGACAAACTGGTTCTTCCCGGCAGGAGGAAGAACCACGAAGCGGCCGATCTCATCGCTGGGGATCTCTATCAGGGCATATTCCGGCTCAATAAGAGATTCACTACTGGTAAGTTTGATCGCCAGGTGAATAGATTTATCTGTAAGCCTGGGGAATTTCTTGATATTGTGCAGCATTACCGGCGTAATGACAGAGAGAACCTTGTCCTGGAAATAGGTTCTGACATAATCAGATTGTACCTCGTTCAATTCATCTTCACTGATTATGTAAACATGTTGCTTT
>SDBT01020501.1_pt1 | contig 10336 bp, 7 predicted proteins | sample 2277101 | NCBI WGS metagenome assembly SDBT01 (sample SAMN10404973, study PRJNA504765) | marine sediment metagenome | isolation source: marine sediment core GS10_PC15, 103 cmbsf | place: Arctic Ocean: Southern Knipovich Ridge | collected 2010
ATGCTTTTAAACTTGCGGCTGAAGGCAGGGTTATTGTACCTCCAAAGTTATATTTAAACACCCCAACCAGCTAGGATAATTCTAGGGTGGTGCCGGCCTCATCAAGAAGTCGGGGGAAAAGGGAAAGACGGATAGAGACAACCGGGCGAAGGCGGGGTCCATAAGAAGGTAAATCATGTTGATTGGTGTTCCTAAAGAAGTAAAGACTGAGGAATATAGGGTTAGTGCTCCACCTATGGCAGCAGGAGTGCTTATTAAGGCTGGTCACCAGGTGTTGGTTCAGACCACGGCTGGAGAGGGAAGCGGTTTTACTGATGAAGAGTATACCAAGGTTGGAGCTACGATAGTAGACACGGCTGAAGAGGTCTATAATCAAGCGGATATGATTTATCATGTCAAAGAACCTATTCCCAGTGAGTATCCATTACTGAGGAAGAACCAAATCCTCTTTACCTATCTTCACCTCGCTGCTGCTAAAGAACTAACGCGTGCGCTTATGGATAGGGAAGTAGTTGCTATTGCTTATGAGACAGTAGAGTTACCTGATGGCACTCTGCCCTTGCTTAACCCCATGAGTGAGGTCGCCGGAAGACTAGCCACTCAGGTAGCAGCTCAGTATCTTGGTAGAATGTGTAAGGGCTGTGGTAAATTACTGGGTGGCGTCACAGGAGTACCGCCTGCCGCTGTGGTTGTCATTGGTGGTGGTGTTGTCGGTACCAATGCTGCCGAGATGGCTCTCGGTATGGGGGCTCGCGTTATCATGGTCGACATTGATGTTAATCGACTGCGTTACTTGAGTGAGGTGTTACACGGGCGTTTTGAGACGCTGGTTTCAAATCCATCTAACATTGCTAGTGCTGTCAAAGAAGCAGATGTGGTCATCGGGGCCGTTCTAGTTAAAGGTGGTAAGGCGCCTATTGTGGTGACTAGAGATATGGTCAGGAGCATGAAACCCGGTTCGGTTATAGTTGATGTTGCCGTAGACCAAGGAGGATGTGTTGAGACTACCCATCCTACCTCACATAGTGATCCTGTCTATATTGTTGATGATGTCATCCACTACTGCGTTACCAATATGCCGGGGACTGTTCCGAGAACGTCTACGCTTGCCCTAGCTAATGCCACTTTGCCATATGCTCTTGAAATCGCTAGTAATAAGATAGAAAAAACTGTAACATTAAATAGAGCGCTTGCCAGGGGGGTCAATATTTTCAGGGAGTTTCTCACTAATCTATCAGTTAGCCAGTCATTGGGTATACCTTATATTCCTTTGGATCAAGCGATTAACAAGTGCACAAGGAGGAGGCAATGAACAGCAAAAAAACAGAAGAGCTTCTCAGGTGGGATCGAGAGCATATCGTACACAGCAGATGGCCTATTGGCGGAAATGTTGGCATAGTTGCTGAAAAAAGTTATGGCATATACTTTCAGGATACAGAAGGGAAAGAATACATTGATGGGGCCTCTCAATTACTTTGTGTCAATCTAGGTTACGGGCAAAGAGAGATTATTGACGCAGTTTATAAAGAGATGGAGAAATTGCAATACAGTATGCTATTTCATGGCTTTTCAAATATAGCGAGTATAGAGTGTGGCCAAAAGCTAAGTGAGTTAGTCCCACCGGGTTTGGCCCATTTTAACTTTACCACCGGGGGTTCGGAGAGTATTGATGTTGCCTTTAGACTTGCCCGCCTATATTGGTATGTTAAAGGTAGAAGTAAGAATAAGATTGTCAGCCTATATGATTCATACCATGGTACTACTGGCGGAGGGTTAACTGCTACCGGTTCTGGCAGGGGATTTTACGAGAGGGGGGCCGCTCCGCTGATGCCTGGTTTCATTCATATACCTTCATTCTATTGCTATCGTTGTATGTTTGGCCTAGAATACCCCAGCTGTAACATTCAATGTGCCCGATTTCTGGCTGAAGTTATTGAGAAAGAGGGCTCGGACAACATAGCTGCCTTCATTGCCGAACCGGAGTTAGGCGTTGGTGGCATGATCGCTCCCCCTCCAGAGTACTGGCCAATAATAAGAGAAATTTGCACCAAGTATGAGGTGTTACTCATCGCTGATGAAATCATGACCGGTTTTGGCAGAACGGGGAAAATGTTTGCCCTCGAACACTGGGGAGTTAAACCAGACATAATGGCGATAGCTAAAGGGATAACAGGTGCTTATATGCCTTTTGGTGTGGTGGCTTTTAGTAGTGATATGTGGGAAGTACTCAAGGGTAGAAATTTTGTCTCCTACACTTATGCTGGACATCCGATATGCGCTGCCGCAGCGGTTAAGGCGATGGAGATATATATAAGGGACAAGGTAGTTGAGAATACTGTCAAAGCCGGGCAATATGCCCTAGAGCGTCTTAGGCGGGATTTTGAACCGCTTCCATGTGTAGGTGGTGTTAATGGACTTGGTCTGATGCTTGGCATTGAGATAGTAGCTGACAAAGCTACCAAGAAACCTTTTGACCCGAAACTGGACATCATGCAAAAGTTACAAGACCGGGCGCTAGAAAAGGGACTGTTTTTGCGCATGGCTGACATCAAGGGTACACCGAGCGATAGAATTGTTTTTGCCCCACCTTTGATAATTACCACTCAAGAAGTGGATAAAGCTCTGGATATCCTGTATCCAATAGTTGCTGACCTAAAGCCGAGCTAACTTAGTAGCAAAAACAAAGGAGATCAAATGATGAAGAGAGAAGATTTCTGGCATAACCCTGAAGCCGAGTCTGTGGGTGCTATCCCCACTGGCACTAAAGCCGGGCAGTTTCTATTTCTGTCAGCTCAAACGCCTGTTGACCTGGACACGGGAAAGGTAATTCGAGACCTGGTTGACCTGCCCCCAGAAGAAAGCGATAAGATTGTCAGTAACGCCCTGATTACTGATGCGTATTTTGGTCCCGTTATGGCCCAGACGTGGACGATATATCAGAACCTCTCCAAGATTCTGGCAAAGCAAGGAACTTCCTTGAATGATATTATCCGGCAACGTATCTTCGTTCGTGACCTTAGAGATGTCGGCTGGATGGAAAAGATGATGCTCTCCTTCTTTCCAGGAGATAAGCCAGCCACGTTAATTATGGGAGTGCCCGGCAAAGGACTGCATGAAGACATCCGTGTTTGGGTAGATGCCACCGCTCTTGTACCACAAGAGGGCGGCTTGAAAAAGGAAACTATTTACCTTCCAGAGCTTGAGAAGGTAACGGCACCATACCCTCAGGCAGTCAAAGTAGGGCAGTTTTTATTCTTCGAGGGATACACGGGGGTTGACCACAAGACCGGACGCCCGGTGACTAGCTTGGAAGAGCTGGGGCCAGAGGCAAAAAACGTCCAAATGGAGGGGCGTTTTGCCAATCTTGCTGCGGAGGCTACAAGATGTCAATACTGGCTTATCTGGAATGGACATATTAGAAAGCTGATGGAAAGTCAGGGAGCCCAATTAAAGGATATCCTAGTCGTAGAGGGATTCAAGCGACATGGGATGAGGGACCTCTGTAACTGCGAGGATTTGGTCGGCAAGCTCTTCGCATCGGAGAAGGAGGCACCAGAAATATTTGCGTTTGGCAACTATAGCCTCAGCGTTATTCCGGAGGTTGAGGAGATATGGGGTGGTGTGGGATTACTGCCCGGAGAGTACACCAGAGAAGTGATAGAAAAGCCGGCAGCTTACGTTGTAGGCAGGTACTCCGGGATAAGCATAGCGGGGCCTTTATTTTTCACCGGAGGCGTTGGCCTCAACATTCCCAAGAAGCAAAATATTATATCCTTTGCCGATTTCCCTGGTAATGAACGGTTCTTGGCTCAAGGCTGTGTGGATGATAACCAGCCGATAATGGCAAAGGCGCTGCGTATATATCACACCGCATTAGAAAAAGCCAAAGTCAGAGCAGAGCAAATAGTCCACCAGACTATCTATCTGAAAGACGCTTCTGACTGGCCAGCGGTGCAAAGGATTTCCAATATAGTTTTTAATGGCCGTATTCCGCCTACCACCATACTACCTGTGGACGAGATGGTATTTTTCTGGCAATACCGTATGGGTGTTCCCGAGTCAGTAGGGGGAGAGACGGTAGAGATACAGACCTGGGGTTTAACAACATAGGAATTTAGGAAACAGGGAAAGATTCTAAAAGAAAGGAGAAATCAAAATGGATTTCGTCATTCGGAATGCAAGACTAAAGGGGGAGGAAGAACTTCTAGATATAGGCGTTCAAGAAGGAAAAATTGTAGCAATAGAGAAGGGAATCTTAGGTAAAGCAAAGGAGGAGATTGACGCCAAGGGTAGACTTACCACTCCTGCCTTTCCCAATCCTCATATTCACCCGGATAAGGCTTTTCTTAGCGATAGAATAGACCCCTTACGAAAATCCGGGGGCAGCGTAGAGAATCTTGATCTAACGGACGTGCTTAAGAAAAACTATACTAAGGAAGACCTCCTGGAACGGGGAGGAAAGGTAATGGAGCTGTCTGCCCGCTATGGTTCCACCATGGTGAGGGCTTTTGCCGACATAGATTCTATTGGAGGATTACTCTCCTTAAAGACCACCCTGCAACTCAAGGAGGATTACAAGGATATAGTAGAAATACAGGTGGCGCCAATGGCTATCAATACAGTTGTCCACCACCCAGAGCATGAAGACCTCATGAAAGAAGCCATGGAGCTTGGACCGGATTTAGTAGGTGGTCTGCCATGGCGCGAGTTGACGGACGAAGATGCGAAGTATCATACTGACTTCATCTTTGGTTTGGCCAGACAATATAACACAGACGTAGCCTTTTGTGACGATACTATGGAGGATTCCCATTCCAGAGGTCTCGAATACACCGCCAGCAAGGTCATCAAGGAAAAATTCCCCAATAACGTGACTTCGAGTAATGTAGAAGCTTTTACACACTACGACGCTGCGCACAGAGCCAAGGTGATTAGGTTGGTCAAAGAAGCCGGAATAAATATCCTCAGTAATCCCGGTGTAAGTCTTTTTAATCATGCTATAACTAGATGGGATACGCTAGCCAACGAACTCTTAGATGCTGGGGTAAATCTCTGCCTTGGGCAAGACGACTTAAATGACCCGTTCTATCCATTTGGCAAAATGGATCAACTAGAGCTTGCCTTTCTGGCGGCGCATTACTGGCGGATGATATTTCCTCACCAATTCGAAAGGATTCTGGACCTGGTAACCTATAACGCAGCCAGGGCTATGGGAATAAAAGACTATGGTCTGGCTATAGGATGCAGGGCTGATATTGTTGTTCATGAGGCAGAAAGTGTCAAAGAGACACTCAGGATGAGGCTCGAGAGGCCATACGTGATAAAGGGGGGTCGGATTGTAGCTGAAAACGGCGTTGTCAGGAGATACAAACCTGATTAGTGCGTCAAAATTCTAGACTTGACAACTATATCCGGATATGTTATAAGGTTGTGGTAACGGTAGGAGAGGCCCTATGTAGGGAGCCGAAGGGGAAAGAGACCGAGTATTAGCTCTAGGTCTTGAAACTCTCAGGCAAAAGGACTGCCGTTAATAAAAACCTCTGGAGAGACCTTTGTGTGGGGTCACCGAAGGGGTAAGTCCGCAAATAGTAGCGGATGATCTCTCAGGTAAAAGGACAGAGGGCAATCTTGTTAGGATAGATTGCCCTTTTTTAATTATGGGAAAGAAGGTAAAAGCATTTTAAAACCTTTTATGAGGGGGACTATATAATAGCAGCCCTGAAGAATACCTCGCTTAGAGAGGTGGTGCCATACGAGAAGATAATATATGGGTAAGAAACACTTGCTAAATTTTGTGGAGGAGAATCAATGAAAAACGAATTGAAGAGCGTATACGAACACATAGATAAGAATTTTGATAAATATATTGACGAGGAAAGGAAGTACCTTAGAACTAAAGGTATTTCGGCTACAGGCGAGTTTATGGAAGAGACTGCTGAAGCAACCGCAGAAACGATGAGAGCTATTGGAGCAGAAGTTAAAATCGTTCCCTTAAAAGGCGGGCATCCCGTAGTATACGGAAAATTGATGTCGAAGAACCCGAAAGCGAAAACCTTGCTATTCTACTGTTTTTATGATGTGGTTCCGGTTACACCCGAAGATTGGTTCTTCCCGCCTTTTGACGCTGAAGTGGTTGATGCGGAGAAAATCGGCGTGCCTGCAAAAATAGGCAAAGTGATTGTGGCCAGAGGAGCCCACGACAAAAAAGGTTCGCACCTTCCCATCATGCTCGCCATGGGAGCTATGAAAGAAGTCACGGGAGATATCCCCGTTAATGTACTCTTCGTCATTGAAGGTGAGGAGGAAATATATACTCCACACCTGAACCAGTTTGTGGATGAGTATTATGAAGAGCTCAATAAGGCAGACGCTGTCTGGTCCCCGGGAAGCTACCGACAACTTCAATCAGGTCTGCTGGTTATACATCCTGGTTATAGCGGATTTATGCAGCTTGACCTAACAATCGAAGGGGGCTCGTGGGGAGGAGCGACAGGTGGGAGAACTCCCTGGTCTGCATACGTCTCCTTTGTGGACCAACCTATGTTGCGACTCGTGCAAGCTTTAAACACAATGTTCAGCCCGGATGGCAAAGTACTCGTTGAAAGGTTCTATGACAATTGGTTGCCGCCGACACCGGAACAAAGAAAGGACATAGAAAAGTGCAAGGAGCGACTTGGTGATACTTCAATCATGGACGATTTATCCTCTGTAAAGAGATTTAAAGGAGGACTTCCACCTGAAGAACTGCTCGAAGATTTCCTCACAGCTCCTCACATAATACCCGTAGGAATAAACAGCGGCTATATAGCCCTCAGCTACATCCCGGCGAAAGCTACGGCCAGATTACAAGTCAGATTCTGCCCGAACATGACCTCCGAGGAAATCCTACAGAAAGTCAGGAAACACTTATACAACCGTGGATTCCCCGAGATTGAGGTTCAATGCACCGCCCGTACTGAGCATGGTAGGGGTCCTGTTTCCGCGGATGTCGTCCAGGCCCTAGTCAAAATGGCAGAAATACACGGCGTTGATTATGTTATCTGGCCGTCTACACCGGCTACCTGCGGAATCCACTTTTTCGCCGGAGCGCCACTCCATAAGCCGGTAGTTTGCGGCTCACTGGGCCACGGTGGCCGCTTCCACGCTCCAAATGAGTACACCGCTGTGGAGGGGATTCGTGAGCAGATGAAAGGTACCATAACATTCCTGCATGAATATGCCAACATGTAGGAAAAGAGTGCAAGAAGATTGAAACCAAGCTAAATATCTGATACATTGCAAGTATCTCTGAGAAGAGAGTAAGGAGGTGCACTTAGAGAAACGATAAACGATAGAACAAACAGCAAGCTACAAATCTATAAAAAGGAGAAAAAGATGAAATCCAAATTAGTGTATTTGCTCGTAGCGGTCATGGTAGTTGGAGGTCTGATAGCAGGAGCAGCGGGCTGTGCTAAGCCAGCTCCAGCCCCAGCCCCAGCCCCTGCGCCAGCTCCTGCCCCGGCACCAGCGGAAATGTTCGAGTGGAAACTGCAAACCCATCTCACTCCCACGCATTTCTATGGCGCCACAATACTCCCAGACGCAATCAAAAAAATCGAGACAGCGACCCAAGGGCGGCTCAAAATTGAACTCTTCCATGAGGGTATGCTGTCGGGGACCCCGGACATATTCGATGGCGTAAGCAAAGGCGTATTTGAGATAGCGACGACCGTTCCCTCCTATTACTCCGGTCTGGAACCCGCCTTCCTACTCTATGGTGGTCTTCCTTATTCCTTGAAAACAATGCCCGAATACATGTATTTGTTTGATGAACTAGGTTGGTTGGACATCTATAAGGAGCTCACCGCTAAGCACGGGGTTTACGGCATGCTCCTGTATGTACCTGCCTCCTGGGGTGAGTTATCGTCAAAAGTCTCGATTCGCACCGCAGAGGACTTTCAGGGAGTGAAGATCAGGGGTTTCGGCATGCCCCTTAAACTGTTTGAGAAAATGGGCGCTCTCCCGGTAAGCATTCCTGGCGGGGAGATATACACCGCACTCGCCACAGGTGTTGTTGATGCGGCTGGGTGGGGCTCGCCTGCGGTAAACTACATCCTAAAGCTCCATGAGGTTACCAAGTACTGGATAACACCTCCCCTAATGACCTACTTAGGGCTGGTAACGTTGGTGAACATGGACGCCTGGAATTCACTGCCCGATGACATAAAAGTTATAGTTGAAACGACCTTCTACCAGGCTGGGATCAGGTATCCAACGTTTACTCAATACGAGGATGCCTTAGCCTTGACAGACATGACGGAAAACTGGGGGATTGAGGTAATCACCCTAACGCCAGATGCTCAGGCCTTGATGCAGGAGAAAGCCCTTGAATTGTGGGATGAGGCGTCTCAGAAAGACGAGTATTCTGCCAGGTTAATAAAAATCCTCAAAGATTACATGAAGGTCAAAGGGTATATAGACTAGGAGTACGTTACATCTGGGGTTGGCTCTATGTCTGATTACACCAACCTATAAGAAAGCGATAGAGTGCGAAAACTGATCTCGTTGCTCAACTTAATTGATAACATCAGCGAGTGGAGTGGGAGAGGCGTTAGCTTCCTGATAGTCATCATAACTGCCCAGATGGCTTATGAGGTTGTGGCCCGATATGTATTCAGAGCTCCGACACTTTGGAGTTTTGAATTAACATTTATGTTGTGCGGCGCATATGGTATCTTAGGAGGGGCATACGTCCTTCGCCATGCGGCACATGTAAATGTGGATCTGATCTACGGGCGCCTCTCCCGACGGGGAAAAGCCAGGCTAGATGTGCTGAGCGCAGGAATATTTTTCCTCTTTGCCGGCATACTGGTATGGAAGGGATGGGAGCTGGGCTGGACCTCTGTGCAGAATCTTGAGCGCACCTCCTCCCTTTGGGAACCTCCCATCTACTTCTTGAAGATGACCCTGCCCATAGGGGGTGGGCTCATTTTCCTTCAGGGTCTAGGTAAATTCATTCGGGACCTGAACATGGCTATCACCGGGAGCGAGATGAAATGAACATTGGTCTTATTACCTTGCTCCTGTTCGGGGCTCTAGTATTGGTCCTGTTAATGGGCCTTCCTCTTACCTTCGTCCTGGGTGGCCTGGCTGTCGTGTTCGTTCTTACCATGTGGGGACCTCAAGGTCTGTACGCGGTGGCCCTGAAGACCTATATCCAGATGAGCAGCTTCATTCTAGTAGCCATCCCCCTGTTCATCTTTATGGCAAATATACTGCAACGTTCCGGGATTGCCGATGACCTCTATGAAGCGATGTATCGTTGGTTCGGTCGGGTGCGGGGTGGTCTGGCAATGGGGACGGTGGTTATCTGCGCTATGTTTGCCGCCATGTCCGGCATTAGTGGAGCTGCCACCGTCAGTATGGGTCTCATCGCTCTCCCCTCAATGCGGAGATATAACTACGACACGGATATAACTATTGGTAGCATTGCGGGTGGAGGGGCTCTGGGGATTCTCATTCCCCCCAGCGTGACAATGATAATTCTTGGTCTTTTCGCTGAGGTGTCGGTAGGCGCACTCTTTGCCGGAGGCGTATTCGCTGGACTGCTTCTTGCTCTCCTGTTCATAGCCTATATCGGTATAAGATGTGCCCTACAACCGCACCTGGGTCCTCCAGTGCCTATAGAAGAGAGGAGTAGCTGGTCAGATAAGTTCATGTCCCTCAGAGCGCTGGTCTTCCCCATAGCCTTAATTATTGCGGTTCTAGGCTCAATCTTTACGGGTGTCGCTACCCCTACTGAGGCTGCCGCGGTAGGAGCTGTCGGCAGCCTCATATCTGCTACTATCTATCGCCAGCTTAACTGGCGCATGTTTCAAGACGTGCTCAATGAAACCCTCAAGCTCAGCGTTATGGTTCTATGGATCATTTATGGAGCCGCCAGCTTCGTGGCTGTCTACCAGGCTATTGGAGCCCAAGAGTTAGTGGCAGGCTTGTTCGAAGCGATACCGGGAGGCCGTTGGGGTGTCCTTATAGCGATGCAGTTTAGCTTCTTCGTCTTGGGAGCATTCATAGACCCTACTGGCATCATTATGATCACAACCCCGATCTATTTCCCTATAATCAGGGCGCTGGGCTTCGACCCGGTATGGTTCGGGGTCCTTTTCATAATCAACATGGAGATGGCTTACTTAACCCCTCCCTTCGGCTACAACCTGTTCTACATGAAGGCGGTCGCTCCCAAGGACATAACGCTGTTAGACATCTACCGCTCCATTATACCTTTTGTGATACTACAAGGGGTCGCTCTGATTATCACTATCATATTTCCCCAGATTATCCTATGGCTACCCCGCAT
>SDBT01020502.1_pt1 | contig 10336 bp, 21 predicted proteins | sample 2277101 | NCBI WGS metagenome assembly SDBT01 (sample SAMN10404973, study PRJNA504765) | marine sediment metagenome | isolation source: marine sediment core GS10_PC15, 103 cmbsf | place: Arctic Ocean: Southern Knipovich Ridge | collected 2010
TCGTCATGGAACAAAGCCCTTTTCTACAGTATCAGATGCAATGAAATCGACAGAAGTAGTAGAAGAAGCATTCAAATATGTCAATTACAAGATAAAAGATGCGCAGTCATGCGACCTTATCAAGCTAATGCGCGAATGTGCTGCTCGACATTGCTTGTTCTCTGAATATCACTTTGGACCGGAGTGGGCATAATGTCAGACAGAGGAAGTGCATGGTTGTACAAGCAGATTTTTAATCTTCTTGCTAATTGGCGTACGCCAGAAGATGGATATGATTTAGCATCATATGCTCCTGAATGCAAACGTATTGCATCTACAATATTTGCAGCAATGAAAGATTACGATTTCAATTACGAAGATGACTTGAATTGTGATTGGGCATTGATTCGGCTTGGTCTATTGCGATGGGGTATTCCCACAGACCCTAAACGCTATCGGAAGGGCAGTTATCTTGAATTGTCTGACGATCCACAAGAAAAGCATGATCAGCTTAGATTTGGGCATAAGATAAGTCCACAAATGCTGTATCCTGGTGATCTTGGCTATGATGAAGCAGAAATAGTGCAAGAAGACGGTATGTTGTCTTCGGGCGAACGTATTCCTCATTGGAGTGGACGTATACCACTAAGCGTATACAGGAGTAGGCATGAAACCTGAACTGTTAGCATTGCTGGATGAGAAGGAGAAGGAACGATATGAGCGTATAGAAAGGCATCGAATAATCATTCAACATGACATAACCCGTTCGGAAACACCATATGCTGGAATGGGAGACGCATTAGAGGAGGTCAAAGCCGAGTGTGCTCTATACCACAAGCTGGCCGAGGCGCGGAAAGTAATCGAGCGGCTCAAGAGCTGGGCTGTGGGTGGTCAAAAATGGCGTAGAAAGTGTATAGCCGTCGAAGCCGAACGCGACGAAGCAATGTCAAAGCTTCAGACGCTCGCCAACACCATGTGCGGTTTGGACGAGTCTGACCCTCACGACATTACGGATTGGGAAGATACTCTCCACATGGCCAAAGAAGCGTCAATGGGATATGACTTCCTAGTCCTCTTGGGCGAAGAGAAACATGGAACTATTTGGCATCACTGCGCAGGAACAGGAAGAGTAAGGACTTATCCTCGAATTATGTGCTCTTTATGTAAGCCAGAAGAAGAGTCGAAGGACTTTGATGCCTATGCCGCCGTGGCCGATTGCGACGAACTAAGGGTCGAGATAGCGGCTGTTTATTTACAGAACAGGCGCAGGAATCTTGAGGAAGGTCGCTGATGAAAGTCCCATTACTCAATCTACGTCAAGAGTTTGAAGAGATACAGAGAGATGTATTGGGGGGTTGGGCAGACGTTCTTCAGTCAATGAAACTACTCAAAGGCAAGAACCTACAAGCCTTTGAACATGAAATAGCTGAATACATTGGCGTGAAACATGCCATAGGAGTGGCTTGCGGCACCGATGCTCTTATAATGGGGCTATTAGCTTCTGCCATTGGACCTGGTGATGAAGTCATTCTACAGGCTAATGCCTTTGCTGCTGATGCTGAGGCGATCTATGAAACGGGAGCTACCCCTGTTCTAGTAGATATAGACGATAGTTATGGGCCAGATGCTGATGCTGTCAAAGAGGCAATAACTGATAAGACTAAGGCTATCCTCATTGTCTATATGTATGGAATGCCATCAGCCCTTGTGCCTTTATCAGTAATTGCTCGTGATGCCGGCATATCGTTGATTGAAGATGCCTCTCATGCTCATGGGGCATCATATGAAGATGTCAAGGTAGGTAAGTTCGGTTTAGCTGGTTGTTTCAGTTGCGGACCTGTCAAGAATCTAGGCTGCTATGGAGATGGCGGCTTTGTTACTACGAATGATGACGTTATCAATGACGTTATACGAAGCATCCAAGCACATGGGCAGGTAGCAAAGAATGATCATGTTGCTTATGGCATGAATAGTAGATTAGACGAATTGCAGGCTGTTGTATTGAGAGCGAAGTTGAAACATCTGGATACAAGGAACAGAAGGCGCATTGCCGTTGCTGACTGCTATGATAATGGATTTGCCAATTTACCTATTCAACTAATGCCTAGACATGACGACAGTGTATGTGTCTACCATCAATATGTGATACGTACAGAGAAAAGAGATGAACTAGCAGCACATCTGAAGACTAAGAACATAGGGACTGGTATTCACTATCCTGTTCCATTGCATAAACAAGGTTCATGGCTATATGATGAAGTCTCTATGCCTAAAGCAGAGAAATATGCTAAAGAGATACTGTCACTGCCTGTCCATCCTGACTTGCTGTTCTCTGAAGTAGACTATGTCATCCAACATGTAACTAAATTCTTCGAGGGAATCTAATGTTTTGGTACAAAACAGGCCATTGTTGGCTTTGTGGGGAATTAGACTTCAAGACAAAGTTGCCGCTACACTTATTTTTCAAATGGCCAATAGGCAAACGTTGGCGTGGTAAGTTCTTTCGCTTTGCGCATCAGCATTGTTGGGAAGAAATGTGGGAACTAGAATACAAGATTCAGGAAGCACTCTGCAAAGAAGAAATGCAGCAAGGAGATTCTAGTGATTAGTGTCATAATCCCCATTTTTAACGAGGCTTTGATCCTTACCCGTGCTCTCGACATGATTGCTACGGCAGGAACTGACTGCGAATTCATCTTGATTGACGACCAATCAACTGATAATACGCCTAGTCTGATAGATGAGTTCCTAGTAGAATCACGGGTAAGGACGTTGCCTTGGAGGAACAAGATTAGACTAGGTGTGAGTGGATCGCGTCGTAAGGCTGTTGAGATGGCAACAGGTGACAAGTTCTGTTTCATTGACGCCCATGTATTCCCTGCCACTGACTGCTTTGATCTGTTGGCTGCTGCCGTTGACGAACATCCTGATTCAATTGTTGTGCCAGGACTTACACAGCATAAACTGACTGATCCCTGGACACAACTGCCTGATACGCCTAGAGGAACTAACTATGGAGGTAGCTTTACCTTTGCTATACGCAAGTTCTGGTTCTACATGAGCCAGCATAAGAGACGAAATAGGTGGGAGCGTCGTAGGGGGGCATATGCTTGTGGAATGACGATGACGAGGAAGCTCTATGAGCATATGGGAGGTTGGGTAGACTTACCGGGGTTCTGGAGTAGTTCAGATGTAACGATGTGCGCCAAAGCCTGGTATATGGATATACCGATTATCGTAGAAACAAAGGCACAGTTGTATCATGGAGTTCGAGGGTTTGCTAAACATGAGACGCCTAAATGGCATGAAGTGATAAATAGGCTATATGCTGCTCGTGTCCTGTTCCCTGATGACTTGTATAACGACTGGTGGCATAAGGGTTTCATGGATAGGTATGGTAGACATTGGCAGTCGAACTGGAGGGATATCCTAGAATCTGATGCTATTCAGCAAGAACGTGAGTGGTTCAGAGCAAGGATAGTCAAAACAGACGACGAATTCATGGAAGAACTGGTATATCCAAGGTTTGACAAAGCTGAACTGCCAAGATCGCCATACAAGGTGAAATAAAGGCTGTAGGAAGGGCTGTACAGCGATTAGTAGGGGTCATGCATGGGTTGGGTCATGTATGCCCCCTATTTGCTGTACGGATAGGCTAGGGGCTACTCCTGCTATTTAGGCTACGAACTACTGCTCGTAGCCAATCAGGCCCACCAAACACCCTAATATGTTCTTGTATACCTGCTTTGAAGTAATGCAGTTTCTCAATTTGATCTCGCAGTTTGGTGATCTCTTGGCTTTTAGCAAAATGGTTCTGTTGAATTGCTCCCAATTGTTTCTCAAGGGCCATTACCGTGTTATTGCTTTCAATCAATGAATCATGTTCAAGATCAAATGTGGTTTTCAAACGTGTAAGCGCTGCCTTCAGATCATCACGTTCGGTCTTCATTCGGGGAAAGTCCCTGATACGTTCGCCATGTATCCTGCCTGCTTCTGCTACTCGTTCCAGAAAGTCGTGCCTAGATTCCATCATCAATCTCCTTAGTAGACTAAGGCATCCCTAGTCTTTTTCTTAGTTCATCGTGTTCTTTAGCGCCATAAGCATGAAATTGATTGACCAGCCCTATTAGAGTTGTCCGTTGCTTTTCTAATACATCCCGCTCTTTCTTCAGAGCATGGCACGCCTTTTCCTTATGCTTAAGCCGTCGTCGCAGTTTCTCAATCTTATCCTGTAATAGAACAAGATGGGTGCTCTGCTTTTCATAGTCTTTGGGGTCTTCGCGTATAACACGTTTTAGAACGTCGTTTTGTTCAGTCAATCGAGCCACAGACCTTCTCATACGCTTCACAGCATTATCAGAGTGAACGGGGCAGACAGCACCGCATACACTGAACCCATTATCAGCATCAGCGCATATACACCAGCCCTGTGTATCAACTGTCTTGCGGCAGGCATTAATCAACTCGCCTGTCCATACATCCAGTATGGGCTCGCGCGTTGATTCAGCAACATCCTTGATTACCCACCAGGGCAAATAGACTATTGTTTCGTCGTTATTCATTAGTCTCTTTTCACCTGTTGTAGAAGTTACAGACACCATCGGATTCAATTTTAGGGTAATAATTATCTGGTGTATTGAGGCCAGTCCGAGTACATATGAAACCACCATCCCAAGACATATCGTCAAAATGCCTGCATGTTGCACACGTATCATTAATGCGATAATCCACACACTTTTTCCATTGTTTGTCCATCACTTCTCCTTTTCTTCTAATGCCTCAAGCCTCGTATATAAATGATCTAATTCATCTGTAATACGAGTTTCTAATTCTTGTAATTCACACCCTAACCCATAGACTGCTGATCTAGCAGATTCGTCTTGGATGGCATTGATCTCATTCCACAGTCTCTGGCTCTGCCTACCACTGAATATGTTTTCCCATACAAGCATCACTTCTCCTCTTTCGGTGCTCCCTGCCATTGTTCAGGAGCGAGCAATCCAGCATTGTTATATGCATTGTAAAGTTCTTCAATTCCCGCGTCCCAAGTCATTGAGCCCTTATCAGCACAGATGAAAACATGCCTAACAATAGCTAGAACGCGTTCCAGTTCCGTAATCCGCGCCAGTGCTTGAGGATAAGCATTTTCTAACGAATCCTCGATAAAGGCTTCCTCATTTATAGCTGGATGATAGGCACCCCCACCAAATTCAGACTTATCGCAATAATGCTCCCAAACCCCATCATGCCAACGCCAACCTATAAATCCTGTGAAGGTCGGACCCAACACCTTACATTTTGTACATCTCCAAACGCCACAGAACGCTTCTTCTGCCTGTTCCATCACTTCTCCTCTTCTGGCATATGCTTCTTTAATCTGTCAATAATCTGGCATAGCTCATCCATCTGCTTCCAGTAAAACTCAACCGAGTGGCAACCATAATCTGTGAAAAGAACAAAACTCTCGCGGCGTGCTTCGCCATGCACCCCATTTGCATTATCTTTTACAATAATACCCATCACTTCTCCTTATTCAGCTTATCACATTCAGCCTTTGCTTGCATTTCTTCACTGAAGCAGTAGCACTCCCAGCCTTGACAAGGATCACCCCCTCCAGCAGTTGAGTAGAAGATTTCACAACCCTCTATGTCTATGTCAATAGAGAGCTCTTCAACTACAAATGATCCAAGCACAACCCATTTGCGGGGGTAGCCAGGATCATACCCTGGATTGCCACAAGTAGGACATGCTGGCTGTTCAACCCACTGTTCTCCAATCACGAAGACCACATCACCCATATTGAACTTCGTCTCAATCTGAGCCATCATTTCTCCTTCCACTGGAACCCGTTGTCATAGACAGCAGCACCATACTGGACAGCTTTATATTGATAATAGCTCTGGCAGGCACCTCTTGTTATGAGAACAGCAAGGATCACTGATACGAGTATCCAGAATATCTGTTGTCTATTCATATGGTTGCTCTCAGTTCTCGTTCAATCCTATTCACTTTACTCATTGGCCATCCCAGCCATGTACGAAGAACATGACGTATTCGGGATTTAGGCAATCTAATTATATCTCGTAATGAAGGAGGGGGGTTTACAGCAAGAATCAAGAACTGTTTAGCTTCAGGCGATAGGCTAAGTGGCAATTTCATGATAAGCTTACCAGTATCGGGATCAGACCAGAAGGCGCGAGTATCAGGTGGTTCACCCATACCGTCTACACGAGCATCACAATTTGGATGCAGCCCGATTTGGGATGACTGTATCGTCGTTTGTTCTCGATAGTTCTTTCTTACTATCTTGGCAAAACGATGTATGAGTAGCGTAGTAAGGTATGAGTTGAAGTTAGCGCCGCCGTCAGGTCGCCACGTCTCTTTTGCCTTTTCCAAACAAATAAGGCCCTCTTGTTTCAAATCGTCAAGTGACCACAATGCGCTATATCCCATACGAAGGAGACAGCCAATAGCTTGATACTTGATAATCCCCTCTTGTTTCGTCATGTCTACCTCATTCGGTATCGTGCGTGTTCCAAGAGTTCAACCCGTGTTTCCAAACGGGCTCTTGCCTCATCCATCTTCACCATAGCCTCAATTATGCCAAGAAATATACTTGCTGCCTCTGTATCTTTCATGGCTGCTGTTGCCTCATCAAACAACAGTAGGATTTCATCCGTGATTATGCGATGATCTTTAGTCATTGCCTATCCCCATCAACCAATCTAGTTTTGCCAGAAGGCGCTCATCCCCGCCTATGTCAGCAAGCACAGCAACCAGCAAGTATGGCATTATAAGAAACATGATAAACATAGTACAACTTCCTTTTGCGAATGCCCATAACAAGTTCATTCGTCTATCCCCTCTTGTAACGGTGTTTCATCGCAGATATGGCAGCCAGGCCCGCCATTAGCCTTAGCATCATAGCAGGGTTTGAGGCCATCGCTCATATCTTCAAGACAGAAGTTCCAAGCTACCGGCTTATTCAGCGAATTAGCATCATCTGCATATGCCCAGTCAGTAACATGGTTCTTATAGGCAGCCAGCAACATACCGCGTGGTGGTGTGATGCATATGCTATAATTGTCGTCAACAATGTCACATCCTAATTCGGCAGCACGATCAAACACTTGTGTCTTATTAGCCATCAGTTACCCTTTGTCTTGATTTCAATACGAACGGCCTTTAGCGCTTTTTGTTCTGCTGTTGTAAGAGCTTCTGAAGGGAAAAGCTCAAACGTGCAATGGTCATAATACTCGCGTGCTTCGTATCCTCCTGAAGGCCCAAGTTTGCGCACAACAACAAAGGGATAAATGCACGCTATGACGACTGACGGGTCAAACAGATGCCAATGTTCGTTTCCGCCTTTCCTTCTTGTTACCATCACAAGCAAGCCAGGCTTCAAATCACAGAGAGCCATTTCCTCAGTCATCATTCCACCTCCTTCAAGAGTTACCTCAGTATACCATATAATCTAAGATTGTCCACTCATTTATCAGCATTTTCTTGTTTTCTTTGCCAATTTGTTGATGGCTTTTAGTCCTAGATCGTCAGGATCAGCCTCTTCTGGCAACTTGAGCACACGAACAGACGGTATCAATGCTGATAAATCCCGACCTATTTTCAATGCTGACTGATAGGTACCGTCGTCCCAAGCAAATATCAGTTCGTCAGGCTTCTTCGACCATATGTAGTTGCGTTGAGCACCAGTCAGGCTAGAACCGAATGTAGCAATAGACTCATTACCTAACCTCCACACATCCAACGGGCCTTCAACCAGAATCATCCTCCCGCCTTGCCAGTTGTCAATACCATACAAGGCTCCCATCTTCTTCAGAGAGACACCATGTAGATTCATGTATCTAGGCATTTGTCTTGGCAGTAATGAGCGCCCTACACATCCTATGAGCCTTCCTTCGACTCTGATAGGCAACACTAGACGACTTGACCATCCACCTGATGCCATTGGCGCATACCTAGCCTCATACTTGATACAGTGTTCAATAGTAAATCGTCGTTTACGCAGGAACCTTTCAATAGACTTTGGCAGTCTATCAGGGTCAATGGGGCGAGACGGTGGGAATACGGGATCGACAACTTCATCTACAACATCGTCGTCACGATTGAATATGTCATGTATTTGCTGTAGAGCAGGGGCGTAGTCAGGTGGGGATTCAAGATTACGTTCAAGTTCGGCTCTGCCAATACCAAACAAACGCTGAGTCAATGCCCATAGAGGCCCAGACTTACCACAACGCCAACAGGTGAAGTTGCAGCCAATCTTAAAAAGCCCACAGTGAAAATCAGTATCCCCACACCAGGGGCAGCAGAGTCCAATTGCTCGCTGTGTCACGTTCTGGTGCTCGTCTACCCACGAGACACCATGCGATGTCAGTAGCTGCTTTACTGACTCAATCGAATAATCCTTTGACATCCCCTACCTCTTCCATCCGTTCAAACACACTAAATACTCTTGTGCGTTTACAGAATCCAGTAATTACAGCAATAAGAGCTTTCAAATGCCAGAACTTACGTTGGTAACTAGGATACCACAGATGAAGTTGGCCAAAGTATCCCCCTGGACGTAGGATTCTCCAGAACTCTTTCATTGCTTTGTTGGTGGGGTAATGGCCGGTTCCATATTGTTCTGCGTCTTTGTCGGTGTAGGGAGGATCACTCAGCACGAGATCGAACGTTTGGTCTTCAAAAGGCAGGTCTGTTGCATTAGCCACGATCTGTGGGCAGTTCTCATTGTAACGTTGAGCATCCACAGTAATGCCTGGACCTTCAACCAAACCGCTAGGGCAGTGAAGAATGTTTTGTGCTGCTGGAAACAAAGCAAGTGCTCGTTTCAGGAATGTTGGTGGGTATTCGCCGTAAATCCGTGATTTGTGCCATGATGTGCCACAGTACCAGACGCCATATACCCAGCCCTTGTCATCTACTGTCATGGGATACTTTGGGAAAGAGCGGTTTACGTTCTCTACATCAATAGTCACTTTACCTCCCTTTGGTTGTGGTAGATGAAGAGGCTGCTGATATAACTTGACTCGGTCTGATGCCTTCATTTCTTGTTTCATTAGAAATATGAACTAAGAAAGATAGCACCACACCCAATGAGCCACGCAACTAAAACAACACCCAAATAGAGGGCAAGCATTGTTATTACTACTAAAAACCCCCCAACTATATCATCAACAAAGGTAAGACCTGATCCCCAATGAAACTTATAAGGATTCCAGTCTTTATGTGTTGCCATCATTTCCCCTTTTCATTAGTTCCGTTTGTCACATTCAGCTTGTGCTTGTTTCAATGAAGAGAAACAATCGCGTTCAAGAAGGTTCACATAATAATCTTTAAATGCATAAGTAGTGTTTGTTATCTTACCATCCCTTATCTGCATAGCAACATGTTCTATGATATGTGGGCCAATCACTTTATCTCTAGAATACCAAGAATGGCGTCTCACTACTAACCACACCTTGTCTCCTTTGCTGAACGTCGTTTCGACTGTAATCTCCATCATTTCTCCTCCTTATTCTGCCTGTCTCGTTCTTCTCTTGCTTCACGGCGTGTAGCAAAGCAATCATATTCAAATACTCCCCAATCACAATCAAGAGTGTACATAATTTTGGGTTGTTCCTCTGGGCCTGTTGTTGATTCAATAACATCATCAATAAAGAATGGCCCCACCACTTCTCTGCCATAAGGTCGTGTCATACTATATGCTAGTACCCACACCTTGTCCTCTCGGCCAAACTTCGCTTCAGCGGTTACATTCATTATCTATCCCCTCTTTAGCCCATGATAAATGCCGCTGACTATGATGCCTATACAGGCCACAACTGCGATGACGAAAAGGATTGTTATCACAAAAGCCAGGGCTCCCCACAAAGGAACCGTTACCCACCACCACGATCAGTCGATTACGCCTGTCAGTTTCAAGGCAATGAACAGAATACCTAGAAGCCCTAGAAAATCAATACTGCCTGAATGTGAATTGCTCTCATCCATCATCATCCCCTCTTAGAGCTACCTCAGTATACCACACATCCTACGGTTGTCCACCTTTTTCTCCACGAATATAGTCAAGAACGGCTTTCGCCATATCGCCTTTCTTGTCCAGGCAGTCGAGGATATGGTGGTCAATCGTCTGTCCCCCTATCCCTGACACCAGCAGCAGATCAACATAGAGGCACTTGTTCGTCTGCCCCAGCCTATGTATACGCCCTTCTGCCTGTGTCCTATGAGCAAAAGAGAACCCGTTAGAGAAGAAGATCATAGTAGAAGCACATTGTAGATTCAGCCCTTCTCCACCACAGGCAGGATGGGCAACGAGAGCTTGAACATCATCTTT
>SDBT01020503.1_pt1 | contig 10336 bp, 9 predicted proteins | sample 2277101 | NCBI WGS metagenome assembly SDBT01 (sample SAMN10404973, study PRJNA504765) | marine sediment metagenome | isolation source: marine sediment core GS10_PC15, 103 cmbsf | place: Arctic Ocean: Southern Knipovich Ridge | collected 2010
TATTTATACTGAAGGGATTGTTGCTAAAAATGGAATTCAAAATGTGAATCCTCTTTTTGTTGATTACAATGAAGCGGATCGTGAGGTCTCAAGGTTAGTGTTTGCTGGTTTGATGAAATATGATCCACAAAAACGCGCGGTTGTTGATGATATGGCTGTTTTGAGTATAAATGAAGATAAAACTCAATATACTTTTCAACTTAGAGAAGGCCTAAAATGGCACGATGGCGCGCCAGTGACAGCAGAGGATGTGTATTTTACTTTTCATGACATTGTAATGGCAGATACTTTTCCAAATGAGATTTTAAAAGTTAATTTTGTAGGTGTTGAAATCGAACAGACAGATGATAGGACTATTCTTTTTACTTTAGAGAAGCCAAATATATTTTTCATAACAAATTTGACTACTGGCATTTTACCTAAACATATTTTAGAAAAAGTAGATCCTTTTGATCTTCTTCAGCATGAGTTTAATAAAATCCCGATTGGTGCGGGACCTTATATGCTTACAGAGCCGATCGAGGCTTTCTCTGATGGACGGATGCAGGTTACTTTGACTCGGAATCCATATTATTACGGAGCGCCTTCAGAGATCGAATATATGCGTTTTATTACTTATCCTACGATGGAGGAATTATTGGATGAGATAAATATTGTAAATGGAGTTTTGAAGATAAATGGAAATTATGTGAGTGAGTTTAGTGATTTAAAGAGATTTTCTTTGGTTTCTTATCAGTTGCCTCAATATACGGCTGTTTTTATGAATATGGAGAGTGAAATTTTGAAAGATAATGAAAATGTGCGATTGGCGCTGCAGAAAGCTATTGATAAGATGGCTTTGATTGAGCAATTTATGGATAAAATTCCTGTTGATACGCCTTTGATGGAATTAAATCAGGAAGAATGGGTTTATCAGGCGAGTGAGGAGCAGGCACAGGGAGCTTTGAAGGACTCAGGATATAATTATGCAGAAGATGACGTGGAAAAGGCTGGGATTCGTTATAATGATGATGGAGCGGCTTTGGAGCTTAATTTTATTGCAAGATTCTACCCTGAAGGAACCTTCCAGGCTGAGGAGGTTAAAAAAGTTGTTAATTTTTTACAGGATGCGTGGGAAGGGATTGGATTTAGTATTCAGGTTGAATTGTTAGAAGAGGTAAATTTTCAGGAAAGAATTAGAAATCGCAGTTATGATTTGCTGCTTGTAGGTCAGAGCTTGGGCTACAATCTCGATACTTATTCTTATTGGCATTCTACGCAGGCAAATCCTATGGGATTGAATTTGTCGAATTATAAAGCGTTTGCAGTTGATGCTTTGATTGAAGATATTCGATCAGTTTTTAATGAAGAAAAGCGCGAGAGGGAGCTTTATGAGATTGCAGAACATATAAAAGAAGATATCCCGGCGATCTTTCTATATCGACCAGTTTATTATTATGCAACTGATTCAAAGATTTCAGGTTTGACTATGGAAGGAGTGGTTTTCCCAAGTGATAGGTTTGCGGGGATTTCACAGTGGAAGTTTGAGAGGTAGGGAGGATTTTCTCTTTACTTTAGACCTAGAATTCGGTATTTATATATGGCAATTTAATTTCAGAAATCATGCAGGTAATTTTAAACGAAGACGTAAAAAAAGTAGGTTATAAAGGTGAATCTGTTGAGGTTAAGAGGGGATATGCAATGAATTTTTTGCTTCCTAATGGTTTGGCGCAAATAGCAACTGCTAAATTACTTGAACTTACTAAATTAAGAAATGAAAAGAATGTAATGAAGAAGCAACAGGTTATTGAGAATGCTTCAAAAGTAATCAAGAAGCTCAATGGCCTATCTGTTACGATTAAGGCAAAAGTTAGTGATAAGGGGCATCTTTATGGTTCTATTTCAGAAGAAGAAGTCCTCAAGGCTATAGCTGATAGCGCAAAGCTTGAACTTTCAAAAGAAAATCTTAAAATGACTCCAATTAAAGAGTTGGGAGACCATAAAGTTAAAGTGAATTTAGGGAAAGGACTTGAAGAAAGGATTTTAGTTGTTGTAGAGGCTGCTTAAGTAAGTTTTATGCAAAAAGGTAAAGTTTTAGCCCTGGATTACGGCAAAAAGCGAATTGGCGTTGCCAGTGGAGATTTTGAGACTAAGATTTCTTTTCCAAGAGATGTGATTTTGAATGATGGGGTCGATGGTGTTGTTGAAAAGATTAAGACACTTTGTGAGGAATTGAGTGTGGTCGAGATTGTTATTGGATTGCCTTTGAATATGGATTTTGAACATCTCGAAAACGAAATGCTACAGGAGGTCAAGAAGTTTGCTTCCCTGTTGACAAAAGGCCTTGAAGGTGTTAGGGTAACTCTCTTCGATGAGCGCTTAAGTTCATATGAAGCAGGTCAAATTATGAAAGAATCTCGAGAAGCCTATGGAGCGGATAAGCAGTTACCAAAAGATGCTTATGCTGCACAAATCATTTTACAAAGATTTTTTGATAATTTATCTGACTAGGTTATAATCACTGGTATGGAAAATGTGTTACAAATTATCGGAATCTCACTTTTAATATTAGTTGGACTAATAGTGTTTTTTTCCATATTTTTTAAAATTCAAAAAGTTAAGCGAAAATATAAGGAAAAGTACACTGTTTTACAGGTTAGAGTGGCGAAAGAAAATGAGACTGGCCCGATAGTTGCGGAGCAGATTTTTGCGACTTTGCATGGGATTGATACAAAGTTTTCTTTTTGGGAGAAATTGATGGGTTATAGTAGTGATAATGTGAGTTTTGAGATTGCGAATGTTGATCGGTATATTAAGTTTTTTGTGGCTTTTCCTGAGAAGTTGAGGAATTTGGTTGAAGGCCAGATTTATGCGCAATATCCTGATGTTGAGATCGAAGACTGTGATGATTATTCTTATAAAATTAAAAATGCTGCGAATGTTGTCGGAACTGAGCTTAAGTTTACAGATGCGGATGTTTTTCCTATAAAGAGATATCCGCAGTTTGAAGACAAATTGACGCGTCAGGCTATTGATCCGATGGCTGGGATTACTTCTGCTTTGGTGAAATTTGAAAATCCTGAGGATCAGGCATGGATCCAGATTGTTGTGACTCCTTTGAATGATAAATGGAGGATTAATTTTACTAAGTGTGTGAAGATTTTAAAAAAGGGTGTTTTTGGAAATATTGATTCTTTGAAAATTGCATATGCCAGGGCTTTTACGACTCGTAAGTTGTGGCCAAAGATCGTGTTTTTTCCAGTTTATTTGATTTTTTGGATTCAGGGACTACTTATCAATGCAAAAATTGATGTGAATAAAATAGGGTCGGGGATTTCTTCTGCTGATGATGTGGAGGAAGTGGCTTCAAAAAGTCATGACAGAGAAAGTGATATAGATTCTGCGATGGATAAGGTGGTCCGGCCTTTATTTGAAGTTTCTATTCGGATTGTTCATGTTCCGAAGAATGCTGATAAAAAGAAAGCAAAAGTGAAATTGCAGGAGATTGTTGGTACTTTTAAACAGTTTAATTTTCCTCATTTAAATAGTTTTCATACCGATGAGTATTTTTTTGGAAACGGGATTTTAAATAATTTTAGAAAAAGAATTATTAAAGATGGGATGGTGATGAATAATGAAGAACTTGCGACAATTTATCATTTGCCGAATTTGCTTGTGAAGACGCCTACGATTTATTGGGTTCAGAGTCGCAAATTAGAACCACCTTTAGATTTGCCTACGAAAGCTTCTGAGGAAGATATTTCGGTACTTGGGAAGACAAATTTTCGAGGTTCTCAAGAAGTTTTTGGGGTAAAGCCTTTGGATAGAAGGAGGCATGTTTATATTATCGGGAAAACTGGTATGGGTAAGTCGACTTTGCTTGAGAATATGATTTATTCGGATGTGATGTCTGGAAAGGGAGTTGGGCTTATTGATCCGCATGGAGATACTGCAGATGCTGTTTTGAATTTTATTCCTCAAAGTCGTATAAATGATGTGGTTTTGATTGATCCCTCTGATAAGGACTATGCGATTGCCTTTAATATGCTTGAAAATGTAGATCCAGCGCTTGGGAGCATTGTTTGTAGTGGGCTTATTGGAATTTTCAAGAAGATTTATGCAGATAGCTGGGGGCCGAGGCTTGAGCATATTTTGAGAAATACTATTTTGTCTTTACTTTCTTATCCTGGGACTTCAATGCTTGGAATTACCCGAATTCTTTCGGATGATGAATATAGAAGAAAGATTGTTAAGAAAATTGACGATCCTGTTCTTAAAAGTTTTTGGTTGGATGAATTTGAAAAAATGCAGGATAAATTTAGAGTTGAGGCTATTTCTCCGATTCAGAATAAAGTCGGGCAGTTTTTATCAAGTCCTATAATCCGAAATATTGTTGGGCAGACAAAGAGTACGGTGGATTTGAGATTCGCGATGGATAAGGGGAAAATCGTGATTATTAATCTTTCAAAAGGTAAAATTGGGGAAGATAATTCAGCGCTTCTTGGGGCGATGTTTATTACGAAATTTCAATTGGATGCAATGTCTAGAGCAGATGTTCCGGAAAAAGATCGTAGAGATTTTTATCTTTATATAGATGAGTTCCAAAATTTTGCGACTGAAGCTTTTGCTACAATTTTGTCAGAGGCGAGAAAGTATCGGTTGAATTTGGTTATGGCAAATCAGTATATTGCTCAGATGCCTGATGAGGTGAGAGATGCGGTTTTTGGGAATGTGGGAAGTGTGTTTTCGTTTCAGGTTGGGTTTGATGATGCAGAATTTATTTCGCAGCAGTATGGCGAAGAGGTCTTGCCGAGTGATTTGGTTTCATTGAGTAAATATAATGCTTATATGAGGCTCCTGATCGATGGTATGCCTTCAAAGACGTTCTCTTTGGGGACTTTGCCTCCTCCTGAAATAGAAATCGATCCAGCGCGAGTTGAAAAAGTGAGAAATGTTTCGCGTGAGAGGTATTCAAAAAAAGTTACTGAGATTGAAGAGAAGATTAGGAGGTGGAGGCAGGGGTAGTGGATTTTTTGCGATTTTTTTCTTGAAGGGAACAGGTCGGCACACTTTCCCCCGGGGGACAAGTATGGAATAGATTTGCTATTTGGCAAATTTGTTTTTAGTGTGTTTAAATATTACAAATAGTTTAACCTCTCTTTCCTATGAAGAAATTATTAATTTTTCTGGTTTTGTTTATGTTGAATGCGACCTCTGTATTTGCGTTTACTGATGTAGGGTCGATGAGTCCTTATTATACCTCTGTGAATTGGCTTCAACAGAACAGAGTTGTAGAAGGGTATAGTGATGGAACTTTTAAAACTAGCAATCAGGTGAATAGAGCTGAATTTTTGGTAATGCTTTATCAAACTGTAGGAATGACAGGTTATGATATTGATCTTCCTTTTTCAGATGTGCCGGATAATGAATGGTATACGCCTTATGTGAAAGAAGCCTATGCCACAGGAGTTGTAAATGGTTACAGCGATGGGACTTTTCGGCCTGCGGCTACGATAAATGTAGCAGAAGCCGTGAAAATTTTAATGAATATTTTTTTTGATGTAACTGCTTTATATAAGGCTCCTTCAGATTATGTGTCTTGTCAGGAACCTCCTTTGAATGAGGATCCGTATGTGGATGATACAGCTTGGTATTGGAGATTTTTACAGGTGGCAGATAGTATGTGTATTGCGCAAGGAGCTTTTGCGGCTCCTGGGATGAATGGTTATAATCCAGGCACAGAATTGACAAGAGGTGATATGGCAGAGATGTTGTATCGATCTAAAGCTTCCTCAGATAATGCAAACGTTATGTATATGCCTGAGATTGAACCTGATCCGATTGAGGAAGGTGACGATGATTTAGATGATATGGCTGTGGCCGGGACTTATGATGCTGAACTTTTTGCATTCGAATATCCTGATGGTTGGGCTGTTTCTGAAGATGGAACTTATGAAAAAGGTGAGCTTGGATGGACTGTAATGTTATTCCCTGAAGGTTCAATAAATTATTCATGCAATTGCGGTGATTGTGATACAGAAATAATTACTTTATTCGTAAATGATGATGCTGTTTTGAATGCATGGATGGATACATACCAAGGAGAATATCCAAATGTGGTTTCTTTAATAGAAGTAGCTGGACATGAAACTACAAGGCTTGAAGTTTTTGATGCCTGTGGATCTTATTTCTATTATGCAATTTTGATTGAAGATGGCACTTATTTTTATCTTGAGACTTCAGCAAAATACTATAGAGATAATATCGATGAGATCATTAATACTTTAAGCTTTTAGAGCTTCGATCCCTGGAAGTGGAACTCCGCTTAAAAATTCAAGGCATGCGCCTCCTCCAGTTGAAATGTGGGAGAAGTTTTCGACAGGGATATTCAAGCGTTTGAGTGCATCTGAGGTGTCTCCTCCGCCAATTATTGTTGTGCAATCTTTTTTTGCCAGGAATGTTGCGACTAATTTTGTTCCGTTCTGAAAAGGAGTGAGTTCAGTGAGTCCGAGTGGGCCGTTCCAGATTACAGTTCCAGCCATTTCTAAGGCATTATTAAATTTTTCAGAAGTCCCTTTTCCTATATCTAATATTTTCATGTCCCCGCTGACATCTTCTATGGGTATGTTTGCGATTTTTGCGTTTTCTGAGATTTCACTGGCAACAACTACGTCATGAGGAATTATTATTTTTTTCTTTTTTTCCTCGCATGCAAGCATGATATTACGCGCAGTTTCGACTTTATCTTCTTCGTATAGGGATTTACCGATATTGTGACCAGCAGCGGCTAAGAAGGTGTTTGCAAGGGCTCCTCCGATAAGGAAAACGTCAGCTTTATCCAGGAAGTTTTTTATTACTGAAATTTTTGTGTTAATTTTTGCTCCTCCAAAGATCATCACAAGTGGATGCTGCGGATCCTGCTCTATAAGAGGGGAAAGCTTTTTGATTTCTTTTTCCATTAGAAAGCCACCATATGCAGGAAGATATTTTGCCAGGCCTGCTGTGGAGGCGTGTGCTCTGTGTGCTGTGCCAAAAGCGTCGTTTATGAATATGTCGCCCAGGGATGCCAGGGCTTTTGTAAACGCGGGTGAAAGTTCTTTTTCTCCTTTTTCGAATCTGACATTTTCGAGCATAATAATTTCGCCATCTTTCATGGCTGATACTGCTTTTTCTACTTCCTTGCCTATAACGTCGTCTAGTTTTTTTATTGGGGTTTTAAGGAGTTTTGATGTGTGCTCTGCGACTTTTGTAAGGCGCAAGGATTCGTCTATTTTCCCTCCTGGTCGGCCAAGGTGGCTCATCAAGATAAGGCGGGCCCCAGCTTTTTGAAGGTGTTCTATTGTTTTTAATGCTGCCACTATTCGGCTATCGTCTGCGATTTCGTTGTTTTCTTTTAAAGGCACATTAAAGTCGACTCTTAGAAGTATGCGTTTTCCTTTTATATCTTTGAGATCTGAGATTGTTTTAATTTTCATAGGAGAATTGTTAGAGGGTTGTTTGAAGGAGTGCGGCTTGAGCTACTTGGCGGCCTTTGTTTAAGCCTTTTGGGTCGGCTCGTTTAGTGGCTTGGGCAACGGTGTTGCAGGTTAGAATGCCGAAAGCGATTGGCGTGTTTTCTTTAAGTTGCAGGTCCATTAATGCGCGATAAGTGTTTTCGCAAACCATGTCGTAATGTGAAGTTTCGCCTTTTATTATAATGCCTAGTGCAATTATTGCATCGGGGGAGTTAGATTTAATTATTTTTTTGCATGCGTATGGAATTTCGAGGGCGCCGGCTACGCGTGTGAGTGTGATCGCGCTTTCTTTTACATTATTTGCGAGAAGTTCTTTTTTTGCGTTTTCGTAAAGAGAGAGTCCGATTTTGTCATTGAAATAGGGGAGCACTATGGCGATTTTTAAGTTTTTGCCATTTATTTTATGCGATTTGTTCGTGTTTATTTCCATTAGATTAAATTTCTATCTTTTAAGAATTCATATTTTGTTTGAGATTCTTTGTCGTCGAGAAGCCTTTTTAAATATCGTGCTAATAAATCTACTTCCAGGTTTACTTTGTCTTTTTTTTTAAATTTGCCAAGGTTTGTGATTTTTAATGTGTGCGGGATTAGATCTACTGAAAAAGTTTGTTGTTGTAGATCTGAGATTGTGAGGCTGACTCCGTTTATTGTGATTGAGCCTTTGAAGGCAAGATATTTTGCGATTTCTTGTGGGAATGCGATTGTGAGAATGACGCGATTTTTGGTTTGTGAGAGCGACTTTACCGTGCCTGTGGTGTCGATATGGCCTTGTACTAAATGACCATCGATTGATTGGGAAAGAGTGAGCGCGGGTTCTAGGTTTAGCTCGGTGTTTGGTTTGATATTTTTTAGGTTGGTAAGAGCGATTGTCTCTGGGATTGCGTCAAAATGGAAATTTTGTTTTGAAATTTTGGTTATGGTCACGCATATGCCATTTACAGCGATTGAGTCGCCGATTTTTTTACCTTTTAAGATTTTTTTCGTTTGAACTTCAAAAGTTGTGGCTTTCTTCTTATTTGTGATTTTTTTTATTATTCCAAGTTCTTTTATGATTCCTGTAAACATTAATTTAAGTTAAAAGTAAGAGAATTTTACTTTGTTTAAGCGGATTCGTAAAGATTTTAGAATTATTTTAAGTTTTTTTTAAGAAAATTTAATAAAAATTTAATGTTTGTTTGCTACAACTTAAGATACTTATTATTTAACCTCTTATATTATGAGGAGTCTAAATCGTGTGATGCTTATGGGGCATCTCGCTGCTGATCCGGAACTTCGGCAGACTAAAAAATCTACTTCCGTTGCGAATTTTCCAATCGCAATAAATCGCACAGTCCATGATGAAAATGGAGAAATAAAGGAATCTTGCGATTTTCATCGAATTGTTGTTTGGAAAGGTCTTGCAGATGTGTGTGATCAATATCTTAAAAAAGGAATGGCTGTTTTTATTGAAGGCAGATTAGTAAACCGATCCTTTGAAGACAAAGATGGAAACAGACATTTTAGAACAGAAGTGAATGCAGAGCGTGTTGATTTTTTGACCTGGAAACAATCAGAATCAGGTGAGAAAGAAGTAGCATTAAAACCTGTTAAGGATGAAAAGGCGTCTTCTTCAAAAAAAGAGAAAATAACGGCTTAAGTAAGAAGGTTTGTCCCTGCGCAGGGCTACAAGTTTGCATTTTTATAGGTTTCTTCCTATAATTTCACTATGCCAATTTTCGAATATAAATGTAAAAGTTGTTTAGCAGTTTTTGAACATTTAAAAAATAAGAAGATAAATAAAATTTTTTGCGTTTCTTGTGGAAGTGAAAATGTTGAAAAACCCGAAAAAGGAAGTTTTTTTCCTAAAAATGAGTTTTGTCCTCATTCTGAAAGGGTTTATAATCCAAATATACTCTCATCCTTAAATTAAAAAATATGTTTAAAAAAGTAATCACCACTTTAATAATTTTTGCATTATTAATTCCTTTCTATGGTTGTAGGATAAAAGAACCAGGAGAAGCTCAAGAAGATTATTCGGGGATCGAGATTACTTATTATAAAGTTTTTGATGATAGTGATGTGATGATTCCTATGCTTAAAGAATTTGAAGCGGATCATGCTGGGCTTACGATTCATTATAAAAAGTTTTCAGATTTTAATGAATATGAACGCACAATTTTAAATGAGATGGCAGAAGGTGAGGGGCCAGATGTTTTTTCAATGCAAAATACCTGGTTTACTAGTAATTATAAAAAATTAGTTCCACTTCCAAAAGAGAGGGGGACTCCTGAAAGTTTTGAGGCAACTTTTGTAGATGTGGCATCTGAGAATTTGGTTCGAACTGATCAGGATGGGAAAGAGCAGATTTATGGATTGCCGATGACTGTTGATTCTTTGGTTCTTTATTACAATAAAGATCATTTTGAAGATAGAATTCCAGAGCAAGGGAAGCCTTCTACCACCTGGGAAGGAATTAAGGACGATATTTCGCTTTTAAATAAAACTGATAATAGTTTTGATCGATTTGAAGTTGCTGGGCTGGCAATGGGGCGAGCGGATAACATTACTCGTGCAGTTGATATTTTATATTTGTTGTTTTTGCAGTATGGCGTCGACATTTATAATCAAAATATATCTGAAACTATTTTTGCCTCGAATCAGGGAGGAACGTTTACTTATCCTGGTGTGGATGCTTTAGAATTTTATACGAGTTTTGCTGATCCTTCTCTCAAGCATTACACTTGGAATGAATATGTGGTTGATGATGATGCGGAAGAAAAGGAGATAGAGGCGTTTGCTAAAGGGGAGGTTTCGATGATTATTGGGTATTCTTATACTTATGATGAAATTGTGAATTATATTGA
>SDBT01020504.1_pt1 | contig 10336 bp, 5 predicted proteins | sample 2277101 | NCBI WGS metagenome assembly SDBT01 (sample SAMN10404973, study PRJNA504765) | marine sediment metagenome | isolation source: marine sediment core GS10_PC15, 103 cmbsf | place: Arctic Ocean: Southern Knipovich Ridge | collected 2010
GGCATAACCGCAGCCGCGGCTATCGTAAAACCCGGGGGGACGATCATTATCGCCCAGGAGAACGCCGAGGGCATCGGCAATAAGGAGTTTGCTGACTTGATGCTGGGTGTCGAAGAGCCGCACCAGTTTGTACGCCGGGCACTGGCCACCGGCGATAATCAAATAGATCAGTGGGGGCTTCACTGCCTGGAAATAGGGCTGCGCGACCACCAGATTTATAACTACAGCACTGGCATTCCCGCTGAGGTGCAACGGCAACTATTCGTTGAACCAATAAGCAGCGTGGAGGATGGCGTACAGCGGGCGGTAGCCGAGCATGGGCCGGAGGCCACCATAGCAGTGATTCCCGAGGGTCCGTACGTGATGCCCGTGCTGAGCAGCGATCCTCGGGGTCAGATGAATGTGCGGCAGATGGCTGCCGTAGCTTCTTATGAATCTGACTAAAACTGATCAACAACATTGAATATAACGGTGAGCCGGGGGTGTTCCTGACGCTGCTTGGTGAAGACGGTTAAGTAGGCCATAAGCAAGGCTTTTGCCAGCTCTACCTACCAGCGCCTATGAGTGTCCTAACCAGCGGATAGAAGGACTGAGGTGCTATGCAGAATTTCGCGGACAGACTATGGGCGGTGGTCCAGGAGAAGAATAGCCGAGTGTGCGTTGGGCTGGATCCGTATCGGGATCGGCTGCCACCTTATCTGCTGGAAACTTACGAGAGGCCAGCCGAAGCGGTAGAGCAATTCTGCTGCCAAATAGTGGATGCAGTAGTTGAGCACTCGGTGGCGGTGAAGCTGCAGGCAGCGCATTTTGAGGTATTGCGTGGGGACGGGCTACGGGTACTGTGGTCAGTGGCAGATTATGCTCACCGTCGCGGGCTACTGGTCATTATAGACGGCAAGCGCAATGATATTGGCTCTACGGCGCAGGCGTATGCAGACGCGTATCTACGAGGCGACCGGGGTGCCGATGCCATCACGGTTAATCCCTACTTGGGCATTGACGGAGTCAGGCCCTTTGTGGAGGCTGCCACAGAGAGCGGTCGGGGCATATTTGTCCTGGTCAAAACATCCAATCCGTCGTCAGCAGATGTGCAAGATTTGTCCGTGCAGACTGACACGGGTGGGAAACTGCTGTATCAGCATATAGGTGACCTGGTTGCCCGATGGGGAGAAGGACTGATAGGTGAATGTGGATATTCGGCGGTGGGGGCAGTGGTCGGAGCCACCTATCCGGGGCAGCTCGCTGAGCTGCGCAGCCGTCTGCCCCATGTGCCATTTCTCGTACCGGGATATGGGGCCCAGGGTGCTACTGCCGCGGATATTGCTGCTGCCTTTGACGACCAGGGGCAGGGAGCAATCATCAACTCATCGCGGGGCATCATATTCGCCTATGAGCGGCAAGGGAAAGCCGCCGAGCAGTTCGCTGCGGCGGCTAGGGAGGCGGCTGCCCAGATGAAAGAGTCCATCAATGCAGTCATTGCCTAAAGGGCCACGATAGGCGCAAAGGAGGGTAACAATTGACCTTAGCCGGGCGAAGCTTAATTAGCCTTGAGGACTTCTCTACCGAGGAGATCATCAGCATATTGGATCTGGCCGAGGAAATGGCAGAGGCTCTGGGCTGGGAAGACGCTGGGCAGCGCCAGGCGGCCAAGCCTTTGGATTGCATCCTGGCTACGCTGTTCTTTGAGCCCTCTACCCGTACTCGCATGTCATTTGAAGCGGCGATGCTCCGGCTGGGGGGGGGCGTCATCACTATGGCCGACCCCAAGGCCAGTTCAGCAGCCAAAGGCGAAAGCCTGGCTGATGCTGCCCGTATTGTCGGCGGCTACTGTGACATTATCGCCATTCGCCATCCCCAGCCGGGTGCGGCCCAGATTGCGGCTGACAATGTGTCCGTGCCAGTGATCAATGCCGGTGACGGTCACAACCAACATCCCACCCAAGCGCTGACTGATCTTTTTTACTTGCGCCGCCATAAAGACAGTCTTGCCGGGCTTAAGGTGGGCCTCTGCGGGGATCTGAAGTATGGACGGACCGTGCACTCGCTGGCACCAGTGTTGGCGCGCCTGGGCTGTGAATTGGTGTTTGTCTCCCCAGATATGCTGGCTATGCCGCCAGAGATTGTTGAGTCCATTAGGCAGACCAGTGACCAGACGCCCCAGCAGACCGACGATTTGGCGGCAGCTATCACCGACTTGGATATGCTGTATATGACTCGCATTCAGAAAGAGCGCTTTGCGGATGCCACCGAGTATGAGCACTGTAAAGGGATCTATGTCGTGGATAAAGCCACCCTGCGCGGCGCCCCCGAAGAGATGCTGATTATGCATCCGCTACCCCGCGTAGGCGAAATCAGCCCGGAAATTGATGACGATCCCCGAGCAGTCTACTTTGAACAGGCCGCGGCCGGTGTGCCGGTGAGAATGGCACTAATTGCTTTGCTGCTGGGACTGATGCCCCCACCGGCTGCCCCCAAATCTGGATTGGCGGAGCCTATGGCATAGGTCGGCGCAGAAACTCGGAAGACCTTCATTTGTCTAATAGTGCGGTTGTTGATTACATCATACGCAAGCGCCGCAAGTCAGTCAATCGGTTTACGCTACTGTGACCAGTGATGAACTGTCCGCTGATATGGTTGACAAGCATATGCTTAATATGATAATATACTTTTGTGGTATAGCTGCGCAATGGCATTAGGCACTTTCCAATACATGATAACGCAGCCAACCAACGGATCTACCAAGGGGGGCACCTTGTAAGCCAAGAATCTAAGTGAGCCTCTGCGGGGCAAAGAACAAGAAGTCCTCACGGAGGGTCACTTTTATGATAAGCTACCGACAATACGGTAGCATGTACACATACACCGATTGGGAGGGATATTATGAAGAAGCATACGTTGCTGATGGTAGTTGTCGTAGCAATGGCTGTGGCTTACTTGCATGTCGGTCCGGTAGCCGCTGATGGCGACAATTGGGCAGACCGGGTCAGTATTACTGGCTACTTCCAGGCGCGCTACGAGGGCTCAGATATGGGCGAGGACGATTTCGACCTGCGCCGGATGTACATCACTATGCTGATCGATGCCAACGAGCGTACTAAGGCAACCATTACCTGGACGCGAATTGGCTTCGACCCTATCGAGTTTGCCAATACCGACTGGGCCAACATCTTTGTGGACTACGTGGTTTCTGACATGTGGACCGCACGCATCGGTCAGGCCCCAACCCAGTTTGGCCTGGAGTGCATGCAGGATTCGGCGTACCGAATGGCGTTGGAGCGCGCTGCGGTGCTGGAGGGCGGTATGAATGGACGCCCGGCGGGCCTATACTTTGGTGGGCCGTGGGACCGGGGCGTGTGGCTTATGCGTACTCCCCGAAACAGCGAGCCTCAGCTGACGCTGGGAATTATGAACGGACAGTTCCGAGGCGGCGACAAGAACAATAATAAGACCGTCTCAATTGATGCCAAGTGGAACCCCGCTTGGGGTCAGTTCGGAGCCAGTTACCTGGACGGCGAATACACTAACATGCAGGGCATGACCAGTGACCGCCAAGGGTTGTTGGGCTTCCTGCGCTGGGATGAACCTGAGTGCCGATGGGCCTTCCAGGGCGAGTATGTTGATGGCGAGCTTATGGGCAATGATATCCAAGGCTGGTACAGCCAGGTAGAATATGCCGGCCTCAAGGAAGGTGGGACTGCATTCCTTAAGTATGAGGAATATGATCCCACCCATGGTCCCCAGATGCGCGCCACCCAGAATGGCAGTATGGCGGACACCTATGAGGCATTGCATCTGGGCTATGCACAGTGGCTTGACCACAACAACGAGCTAACCGTGCAGTATACCGATGCCGATATGGGATCCTCCAGTTGGGACGAATTCGGCCTGCAGTGGCAGTTCGGATTCAGGTAGTGTAGGTCATGGACGGCTCGGGACATACGAGCCGCCTTATCATAAGCGGTAACCAACCTATGGCCTCGTCCGGGGCAGCACAGGGGACGAGTAGGTGCATGCGCCTACCGTTCGGTCCACCTGGCTTCACCGGACGAGGCCGTGTTTTTTGGGTCTAAGTCAGTCCACAGACCCTGGCCCCGGCGGTGGAAGTGAAGCTGGTTGAACCCGGGTCTATTGGCCCCGGGGCTGACCGACTCCGGATAGTGGACAGGTAGTGCTCATTGTGCTATCGTACACAGAAGTATTATACTCTCTGGATGTCATAGGTGGGTGAAAGGAGCAGACCCATGTTGCGCCGATACCGGGTACTGCAGGTAGGTCTGATACTTATGGGGCTGGTGGTGGGGACGTTAGGTCATGTCGCTGTGGCTACTGCTGCGGTTGACGCGGCGGTAGTGGGGAGCTGGTGGCAGAATACTGGCGAGCCAGGCCTGCATGTAGGGCTGATACTGCGTAGTGATGGCTCGTTTACCCATGCCGAAAATGATTACGGTAATAGAGATTGGGACGCTGGCATCTTCTCAGCCAGTGGCGGCCACGTTTCGGTCACTATTCAGCAGTCCAGCAAGCCAAGCAATATCGGCCAAACCATGACCGGCACATACATCGTCGTCGGCTCGCAGTTGACCCTTCAGTTCACCGGCGACGACCCCGAGACCTTCCAGCGGGCGGCTAACTATGCCAATTTGCCCAGCGGTGCCGTAGGGCAATGGGTAACAACGGGCGAATGGGAGAACGGCGTAGAGCAGCCCATTGACTCGGTTACTCGTGCCACCGTTACTAATGTGGGTATCGTGACGAATGAGGAGTTAAGTGAAGGTGTTGAGTTGGATTTCTGGGGCCTGGTTAGCGTAAACTCCGCGCGTACAGAACTCACACAGTTAATACTATATACTGCGGATCCCAGCGAGGGCCTGCCCATTGGGCCAGTGCAAATGGGATTTTCACTCACCGCTAACAATATGGAGGTACGGCCCTCACCCACGGAACGTATCAGGCTCAGTCGCCTGCTCAGTACCATAGATTCCGACCTGGTGGGGACCTGGGTGATGACCGGTGAGACCCAACTATCCCAGGTGGCGCCACAGAATGGCTTAGATTACTATAATACCGTGCTGTGGAAGAGCAACCACGATTACTCCAGCAATGGGGTCGCCTTGGACCACTCTGAGCGCTGGTGGGAGCGAGGAGAGTTCTGGAATACCGCCGACGGGTATCTGCTTATCATCACCAGTCATGTCTGGGACTCGTATGTAGGCACCAGTCAAGTCGGCGGTATCCTCGGGGCCTATTCCCGGGCTGGCGATGTGCTAACCCTTGAGCGGTGGACGGAAGAAGAAGGCCAGGGTACTACCGGCACACGGATGACTATGCACAAGGCCTATTCGGTCTCCGGGCACGTGCTTGATGGTAGCAGCCAGCCCGTAGATGACGTAATCATTGAGGCCGATTCCGGCAAGCTGGCCGTTACCGACGATAACGGCCTCTATGACTTAGGCCTGATAAACTCCGGGCAGTACACACTTACCCCCATCAGCACGGCCTGGGACTATGACCCCACTTCTCGCCAGAGGACAGTCCCCCCAGACCGGACCAATGTCGACTTTACCGCCACAGTCGCGGTTGACGCAGCGGTGGTAGGGAGCTGGTGGCAGAATACTGGTGAGCCAGGCCTGCATGTAGGGCTGATACTGCGTAGTGATGGCTCGTTTACCCATGCCGAAAATGATTACGGTGATAGAGATTGGGACGCTGGCATCTTCTCAGCCAGTGGCGGGAACGTTTCTGTCACCATCCAGCAAAGCAGCGAACCGGGTGCGGTTGGGCAAACTATGACTGGAACTTACTCCGTCGTTGGCTCGCAGTTGACCCTCCAATTCACCGGGGAAGACCCCGAGACCTTCCAGCGGGCGGCTAACTATGCCAATTTGCCCAGTGGTGCGGTGGGGCAATGGCTAACGACGGGGGAATGGGAGAATTCAGTGCCGAACCCCGTAACCTGGATTAGTCGTGACACAATTACTGATGTGGGTATCATGACGGGTGAGCAGTTAGCTGAAGGTGTTGAATTGGACACGTGGGCCCTGCTTAGCATAAACTCTGCGGGTACGGAACTGACCGTGCTAACATTGTATAGTGCGGATCCCACCGAGGGCATGCCTATTGGGCCAGCGCAAATGGGTTGCGTGTTCACTGCCAATAATATTGAGATACAGTTCTCACCCACGGGGCGTGTTAGACTCAGTCGGCTGCTCAGTACCATAGATTCCGACCTGGTGGGCACCTGGGTAGAGACCGACGAAACTCAATTGGCCCAGGTAGGGCCGCAAGCGGCCCTCACTTGGTATTGGACTGTGGTCATGACAAGCAACGGTGATTTCTATACTAATGACGTAGAATTGGACAAATCGTGGTGGGAGTGGGAGCGAGGACAGTTCCAGAACACCGCCGACGGTTACGTGCTCTTTATCACCAGCCACTGCAGCGACCCCGCCGATGCAGGCGAGGGTTTTATGTTTGCCTATTCCCGGGCGGGCAATGAGCTAACTATAGATTTCTGGGAGGAAGAGCACGGCCCGTCCGAACACTATCAGTCCACTCTTCATACGGCTCATTCGGTCTCCGGGTATGTGCTAGATGGCAGCGGGCAGCCAGTAGAAGGCGTGTTTATTGAAGCCGATCCCGGAAACGGCATGGTGGTCACTGACGACCGGGGCTTCTACCAGTTAGGTCTCATAGATGACGGCCAATATACTCTGACCCCCAGTGACGGCTGGAGCTTTGACCCCACCAGCCGCCAGACTACTGTACCGCCGGACCGGACCGGCCTGGACTTCACCGCCACCGTAGCTGCGTACGAGATTTCGGGGATAGTGCAAGAGTCTGGGGATGCTCCCATTGAAGGTGTCTCGGTAACCTTAACGCCCCAAGGTGGCGGCACCGCACTAAATGACACTACTGGTTCCGATGGGTTGTTTTCGTTTACCGACCTGGATGCCGGCACCTATGACCTGGACGTCACCAAGGAGGACTGGGATTTTGACCCGGTGGCCCCGCTTACTGTAGCGCCGAACCAGACTAATGTAATCATCACTGGCTGGCAGACGGCCTTTGAGATAAGTGGGCGGGTGGTTGACGCCGAGAACAATGGTATTGAAGGGGTCATCATAGACTATAACGGGGATGGCACTACCGTTAACCTCGATGGCAGTTTTCGTTTGCGCCATTTGAGTCCGGGGCAATACATCGTCTCACCACACAAAGACGGAATAGTCTTTGATCCAGCCAATGTGATAGTGACCGTGGCCCCGGACCGCACTGATTTGGTGTTTGTAGGCAGTGTTACTATTACCGGACATGTGGAGGGAAACAGCCCCCTCGCCGATGTGATAATAGCGATAAGTGAGAGCAGCAGCGGCACGCCGTTGGGCACTGCCACGACCGGAGCTGATGGCAATTACACCGCTACTGACCTGCTACCCGTCAGTCAATATCTCTTAGCACCGGTCAAGGACAGCTGGTTGTTCACCCCGCAAACCAGAACTGTTGACCTGGGCCCGACTATGGTCGCCGACTTCGTCGGCACGGCCGGTACGACCTACAGCATATCCGGCACCATCCTGGATGATAGCGGGAACCCTCTGCAGGGAGTGCTTGTGTCGGCCATTCCCTACCACGCTATTACTACCGCCAGCGGCTCGTATCAGATCAGTGGCATTCCGGCAGCGCCGTATACGGTGACGCCCACCTTAGCGGGCTATGCATTTACTCCCCCAGGCCAACTGGTGACGATTACTGACACGAATGCTACCGGGGTAGATTTCACCAGTGTGCCCCTCCATCATCACACCTTTGACGCCGGGCAGAGAATGATTGGCATACCTCTGGATGTGTCGGGCTCGCCGACCGTAGAGAGCATAATCGGTACAGATGCAGTATGGTGGGATCCGGCCGGGCCGGGGTATGTTACCATCGGGGCGCCTACGGATTACGTATTAGGCCGGGGTTACTGGGCCGATTTTGCTGCTCAGACTCAGATAAGTATGGGCGGAGCCGAGGTCTCCGGGCTATTTACCTATGATGTCGCAGATGGCTGGAACATCGTCAGCAGCCCGTATAACGCCGAAGCCGCCCTGGCATCTGTAACCGATGCACCCACCTTGCAACCGTTTGGCTGGACCTACCAGGGCAATGGCTATGAGCTGGTGGCTAATATCGCTGACAGTCTCAACTTGATTCATAATACCTTCCAGCCCTGGTGGGGCTATTGGGTGCTGTCCAGCGGAGCCGGCCCAATGAGTTGGAATTATGTTGCTCCCAGCGCGCAGAACGTAGAATTGCTGCAGATTGGCCGGGCGGACGGCGCGCAGGGCGGCTGGCAGATACAGCTAACTGCGCGGGCCGGTTCTCGAGTTGATCTGTGCAATTATTGCGGGGTAGCTGACGAGCAGACTGCCCAGGCCCTCAGCATCCCCAATCCACCGGCCGCCAGCGGTTCTGTGGACCTGTACTTCCCCACTGATGCGGGATTGATGGCGGCTGATATTCGCGGCATTAGTCAGGAGCAGGTGCAGTGGGACTTTGAGGTCCGCACCGACCTGGCCGACACCGAGGTGACCATCGGCTATCCGGATTTGAGCGTGGTGCCTGACGACTACCAATTGGTGCTGACTGATGTGGATGCGGGCAAGTCAGTCTATATGCGTACCAGCCGTGGTTACAGTTATGATTCCGGGCCGCGCGGCGGGGCGCGCCACTTCCGAATGACCGCTGAGCCAAAATCTGAGAGTAGCCTGCTGATAACGGGGGCAACTACCCAGCAGGTCAGCGGCCAGCGGGTAGTAATAACTTATGCCCTGTCAGCGTCAGCACAAGTGGATGTTCAGATTCGCAATATTGCCGGGCGGATTATACAGCGAGTCCAAGCGGGCACACCTAACCATGCGGGACTTAATACCGCACTCTGGAACCTGACCAACGCTGGGGGCAGCCGCGTCCCGGCGGGCACTTATTTGTGCGTAATCACTGCCCGTACTGAAGACGGCCAGATGGCCAGCTCCCTGCGCCCAATAGCTGTAACCAGATAACCCATTGACCTCAGGAGGATACTAATATGACCACAACTGGAGTTAAGAGCGTTATCCTAATAATTGCAGTGGGGATACTAATAGGTGGTTGTGGCGGAAGCAATGCTCCGACTGCGGCGCTTCAACCCCATTCCACTAACACAGTTGAACCCGCGGCGACGCAGCCTACTATTGTTATAGCTACTTCCCTACTGGGGGACCTGGATGAGGACGGTAATCCGGGCGTAGGTGACGCCATTAAGATACTGCGGATAGTAGTCGCCTTGGATACTGATGTCCCCCAGGCTGACGCCAATCAAAATGGCAGCACCGACGTCGGTGACGCTATTAAGCTACTGCGGTTAGTGGTAGGACTGGACACCGACTGGCCGCTGACGTGGACAATAGCGTGGGTGGATGGCATAGTCAGGGAATTCGTTGATGACCAGACTACACCGCCTCTGGAAGGAGTCCAGGTGACGGTGGGCGGTCGCAGTGACATCACCGACAGCACCGGCGATTTCCGCATCACCGGCGTGCCTCTCGGCAATCAATCTATTTCGGTGACTAAAAGCGGCTACGAAGTGGGCGGCTCTCTACCTGCCACGGTCTCCGTGCAGCCCCCGACTACCGATTTAGCCCCGGTCTACATGATAGCCTCAGGCGGTACCCCTCCCCCTGCTCCGTAACAGTCTGCCTGACGGTATCATGGCAGAACAGAAGGATTGGCTACGGCATAGATAGTCTGCTGCTATTGCCGGACTGGCCTTAAACCGACACCCGTTCTGAGGCAAAGTAGCAGTGGGCGGTGGCTGCTCCCATTAGACTTGCTGTGTGGGTTGGAGACCTTGCAGGGCCCGGGAAGCAGACAGTAGCAGGCGGGTATATGGATGGGTGGGATGATCAAATATGGCCGGGGCTGGACCCCATTCCACAATCCGGCCCCGGTACATAACCGCTATCAGATCGCTCATATAGCGGACGGTGGGCATATCGTGAGCGATAAATAGATAAGTCAGACCCTCCTCGGCCTGTAGATTTTTCATTAGATTGAGAATCTGGGCCTGAGTTGATGCATCCAGGGCGGAGACCGGCTCATCGGCGACGATGAACTTCGGTCGGCTAGCCAACGCCCGGGCTATGGCGACTCGCTGGCGCTGTCCGCCGCTGAGCTGGTGAGGATACCGTGAGCCACACTCTGGCTGCAACTCTACCCTCTCCAGCAGTTCTGCGACTACTGCCCGCCGGGCCCGGGGCACACCAAGGTGATGAATGTGCAGTGGTTCGGCAATAATCTGCCGAACAGTCATGCACGG
>SDBT01020505.1_pt1 | contig 10336 bp, 5 predicted proteins | sample 2277101 | NCBI WGS metagenome assembly SDBT01 (sample SAMN10404973, study PRJNA504765) | marine sediment metagenome | isolation source: marine sediment core GS10_PC15, 103 cmbsf | place: Arctic Ocean: Southern Knipovich Ridge | collected 2010
CGTTGGACCTCCTCGGTTAGATTCGTCGCTGCGAAGGCATCCCCATCGTACAGTCCACGATCAGCCAGCAGGTTATCGAAAGCAGCAACGAGTTGCTGCTCCTGCTCCTCGCCCGCGGACTGGCTTGCAGCCACGTTACGCACGACTGCGCGTGTCCCGAAGCCGAACCAGGACTTGATCGTCGCCAGGAGACCCCGATCGAGACGCTTCCAAAGTTGTCCGGCAGCGCTGGGCGTTTCGGCCGATGCCCCGACGACCAACTCTTGGCAGAATCCAGCGAGATCTGGGAAATCTGCTCGATTCAGATCCTTCATACCGAGAGGATCAAGACGGCGCTGAACTTCCGCCAGCACCGCCGTCGACAGGCGGCCCTCGGCATCGGCGCTGAGCGTGACGACGCGTTTCTGGTTGATGCGGCGGACTGTGCCGTAGCCGCCGGTGTAGGTGAACTCGCCCAGCGAGCTGAGCGGGATGGCCTGGCCGGTGGCGTTGGGGACGTGCAGGCGGAAGAGGTCGTCGATGTTCTCGCGTTGCTGCACCGGGAGTCGCACGGTGATGTCGTACTCGTCGTTGAACTGCCGATAGGTGCCGACCTTGGAGCCGAAGACCGCGGTCTTGAGGAAGTTCCCCACGATGGCGGTGTTGACGCCGAGCAGCATGGCCCGGCGGCGATCAACATGGAACGCGAGCTCGGGGCGCGCCGCCTCATGGTCGCTGCGCAGGTTCACCAACCCGGGCACGTCGGCGATCAGTCGTCTGGCCCGTTCGCTGATTTCTTCGAGCTTCCTGAAATCCTCGCCGATGATGCGCACGTTGACGGCGGCGCCGGTGGGCGGGCCTTCCTCCTGTTTCTGGACCTTGATCTCGGCGCCGGCGATGTCGGTAAGCGTGCTGCGGACCTCGGCGAGCGCTTCGGCCGAGGGCCGCGGGCGGTCTTCGTAATCGTGGAACGTGAGCGTGATGTTGCTGAGATGCCCGCCGCTGTCACCGCCCCCGCTGCCCACGTTGGCGATGACGTGTTCGAGGTCGTCGGCGATGACCGGCAGACGCCGCTCGATCTCGCGCGTGAGGCGATTGGTCTCGTGGATGTTGGTGCCCTGCGGGAAGCGAATGTTGATGCTGCCGCGGTAGGGGTCGAAGTCGGGAAACAGCTCCACGCCGTGGCCGCGCTTACTGTAGTACATGCCGACGCCGATCAGCAGCAGCAGGGCGACGCTCAGCGTGGTAAAGCGATGTTGCAGCGCGGTTGCCAGCAGGTAGCGATAGCCGCGCACGACGCGACCGTCCGCCGGCGCGGCGCGACTGCGCCCGCTGACAAAAATCGAGCTGATCATCGGGCTGATGATCATGGCGACGAACAGCGAGCTGATCAGCGTGATGATCAGCGTGATCGGCAGCCACTTCATGAACCCGCCCATCACGCCGGGCCAGAAGATCAGCGGAGAGAACGCGGCCACGGTGGTGGCGGTCGAGGTGATCACCGGCCAGGCTACCTCGGCGGTGCCCTCGCGGGCGGCCTGTAGGCGATTGCCGCATAGGTGGTAGTGCCGGTAGATGTTTTCGACGATGACGATCGCGTTATCGACCAGCATGCCGAGCGCCATGATCAGGCCGAAGAGCACGACCATGTTCAGCGTATAGCCGCGGGCCTCGATAATGGTGACACTCAGCAACATGCTGATCGGGATGGCGCCCGCCACGATCAGCGCCACGCGCCAACCGAGCACCAGCAGCAGGACGGCGGTCACCAGGATCAGCCCGGAGAGCAGGTTGTTCTCCAGGTCGCTGATCATCATGTGGATATCTTTGGACTGATCGAGCGTGAGGTCGAAGCGCACGCCGTGCGGGACCCGTTTCTCCGCTTCGGCCAGGACGGCTTTGACGGCCATTGCGATGTGAATGATGTTCTCGCCGAGCCGTTTCTGAACGGTGACGGTGATCGACTCCGCACCGTCGAGCCGGGAGAAGCCCGTGCGGTCCTTGAAGGTGTCACGCACGCGGGCTACGTCGGTGAGATAGATCGGGCGCCCGCCGCGGGTCGCGATCACCAGCTCGTTCACCTCGCCCGGCTCGATGAACTCGGCCGGGACGCGGACGTTGAACTTGATTCCGGGCGTCTCGAGCCCACCCGCCGAGATGTTGACGTTCTCGGCCGGGACCAGCGAGATGATCTCGGGGATGGTCAGCCCATAGACGGCGAGCTTGTCCTGGTCGACCTCGAGCCGGATCTCTCGCCCCAGCGCCACGAGCACGTCGCAGTTCAGCACGCCCGGTATCGACTCGATCACTTCCTCGAGATCGTCCGCGATCAGCTTGAGCCGGACCGGCGAGATGTCGCCCGAGATGTTGATCATCATGATCGGGAAGTCGGCGATGTTGATCTCGGTCAGGACCGGCTCTTCGGCGTCTTCCGGCAACTCGTCTTTCGCCAGTTCGACCTTGTCGCGGACGTACTGCAGGGCGTTGTCGATGTTGACGTTCGGCAGAAATTCGATCACGACCGTCGAAGCGCCCTCGGCACTGGCGGAGGTGATCTCCTTGACGCCCTTGAGGCCCGCCAGCTCTTTCTCGATCTTGATGGTCACGGAGGACTCGATGTCTTCCGGCGACACGCCTTCGTACGTGGTCGTGACCAGCACGATCGGGATCGGGACGTCCGGCGAGCTCTCGCGCGGGAGCGTGAGGTAGCTGTACGTCCCAAATAAGAGGATCAATACGACCAGCACGCCGACGGTGGTGCGGTTGCGGATAGCCAGATCAGAGAGAATCACGGCGTGTCTGACCCTGTAGCGGCCGGGCCCCGCACCGGCCGTGACGCAGCGTGGGAATCGGAAGGCGACCCGGCGACGGGCTCTCGCTCGGTGGCACCGGCATCTCGCCGGTGATCCCGGCTCTGCCCCTCGACGATCGTCACGGGTTGGCCGGGGCCGACGTAGCGGTGCCCGGTCACGATCAGTCGGTCACCAGCGGCGAGTCCACTCAGAATCTCGACGCGGCGACCCTCGATCAGGCCGAGCTCGACCTCACGACGCTCGGCATGATTGTCGTTAACGACGTACACCACACGCCCCTGCTCGAGCGGGATCACGCTCGCGAGCGGAATCATGATCACGTCGGTGAGCACGCGGCGGGTCAAACGCGCCCGAACGATCTGGCCGCTACGGAGCCGGCGGTCACGGTTGTCGACCATGATCTCGATTCTGGTCGTGCGGGTAACCTCGTCGGCCAGCTCGCTGATATAGCTGATTGCCCCGGTGAGCCTGGTCTCCACGAGCGCATCGACGAAGACTTCCGCGGTGTCACCCAAGCCCAGATAGTAAATGTCGCGTTCCGGCACCTCGACGACCGCCTTCACCCGGTCGACGTTGACAATCTCGGCCACCTGCTGGCCCGGCTCGGCGTACTCCCCAATCTCCATCGGTAAGCGGTTCAGCACCCCGCTGATCGGCGCGGCGATCTCAGCGCGTTCCAGGCTGCGGGCCGCCTCGTCCAGCGCCGCCTTGCTGACGGCGCGGCTGGCGCGGGCGTCGTCGAATTCGGTCTTCGAGGTAATGCCGCGCTCGAAGAGATCGGCGATGCGATCGTATTCGCTCTGGTCGTATTGAAATTGAGCCTCGGCGCGGTCGAAGCGGGCCTGGAGCAAATCCGTGTTGAGATAGACGATCGGGTCGCCCTTGACGATCGGCTCACCTTCCTTGATCGACTGGCCGGCGGCAATCGCCCGGCCGCGCCAAATCACCGGCGTGCTGCGCTCTCCGTAGCGTTCGATCCGGCCGGCGACCTCCGCCGCCACGCGCACCACAAGCTCGGGCTCGACGATCGCCGAGAGCGTAAACGTGTCGGCCAGTTCGCGGAGCGGCCGGACCGTTTGCACAATGACGTTGGTCGGGGCAACGCCGCCATCAGGCAGCGGCGCGAGCTCTTCGGGCATGAGCGCCACGACCGCGACCAGGCCCGCCGCCACCGCCACGATCATTAGCGGGATCACCCGCGCTCGCCAGCCGCGCGCTCGACCGGCTGTTTGTTCGTACGCGTCGGCCTGTGCGTGCATGTGGCGCTTACTTCCTGTCTTCCAGCAGTCGAACCCCGCGCAATCCCGTTACTCTACCCCACCAGGCTTCGGCCGAAAAGGTGGACAAATGACCATACGCCACGCAGCGATGCGAATGAACGATCTTCACAGGGTTAGCCAGGGGGCTTGCCCGGCAGGAATCGCATATGCGGAAAGCTGCGGCCCGATGAAAAAACTCGCAGCCCGCGGCCATTCCAGCGGCGGCCTGCCGCGCCACGGCCCGTGCTGGACCAGTTTCACTTTTCAGGTAGCGTCCGGGCTCTGTCCCGGACGAGTAATTCGCTCGGCTTCAACGGCCGAGACAGAGCTCGGCCGCTACACCTTCACGAGAAATGCACTAGCCGACGAGCGCCTTGACGCAGTCAACCGCGTTGGCCGCGTCGTACCCGTGGGCGTCGGCGCCGATTTCCTTGGCGAAGCCGGCCGAGACCGGCGCCCCGCCCACGATGACCTTGATCTTTCCGGCCAGACCCTCTTCGGCAATCCGCTCGACCACTTTCTTCATCGCCGGCATGGTGGTGGTGAGCAGCGCCGACAAGCCGATCACCGCCGCGTCGTGCTCGCGCGCCGCGTCGACGAACTTCTCCGGCGTAACATCGCTGCCCAGGTCGATCACGTCGAACCCGGCGCCGCGCAGCATGATCCCGACCAGGTTCTTGCCGATATCGTGCAGATCACCCTGCACGCTGCCAAGCACGATCCGGCCAAGCGACGGGACGCCTTCCTCGAGCAGCAACGGCTTGAGCCGGTCCATGCCGGCGTACATCGCCCGGGCCGCCAGCAGCACGTCGGGCAAGTAGATCTCGTGATTCTTGAAGCGCTGTCCGACGACGTCCATACCGCCGATCAGGCCGTCATCGAGAATCTGTTTGGCCGGCAGGCCGGCGTCGATCGCTTCCTGGGTGAGCTGCCCGGCGCGCTGGTCGTCGCCGTCGATCAGGCTCGCTGATATCTTCGTCAGGATCTCCACTTCAGCTCTCCTTGCTCGCGCGGGTTTGCTCAGCCGGCCGGCCCGACCCGCTGTCTTTCCAGGCAACTGCGCGATTCACACTGCGCACAGAAGTCATAGGACATTTCAAACTCGTGAATCCCCGGCGGCCCGGCAAGCACGACGCCGGAAACCGACTTCAGCGGCTCCATCAGGAAGCTCTCGCGCAGCGTGATGCCCACGCGCTCCGGGCACAGCGCCTCGAACAGCTTCCGCTGCCCGCTGATGTGCCAGCCGCAGTAACCCGGACTGTAGCGCAGCACGTCCCGGTGATCCCCGCCGCCGGCGCGAGCCAGTGACTTCGCGCAGCGCTGCTCGGCGACCGCGGCCAACTGATCGGCGGAGGCCGAGGCGGCGGAATCCAGCATGGCCCCCAGCGCCAAGTCACCCGCCGCGAACCGCGCATCGATTTCCCCGCCCACGGCCGGGCCAAGCGTGACTACGAACAGCGCCAGGCGCTCGGCACGTGGAAAGATGTCGCCGACCGGGGTCTCCGCTTCGTTCAGCCCCTCGCCAGCGTAGACCCGCTCGAAATCGACCCGCGAGATCTCCGACGTAAGACCGGTCGGCGTGGCGACCTTACACAACAGCTCGAGGGCGTCGGTGCAGAGCGTCTCGATCGTGGCGCGGACCTGCTGCCCGGCCCGGATACCCTGATACGCGAGCACCGCCGACCGAGCCGGCCGAAACTCATCCATCGAAAACGCAAGTATCTCGCTCATAAGCTACTCTAGTTGGTTACGCGGTTCGCAGCCTATTCAGGGTGGCGAAGCGTCTCGCCGGTGGCCTCACGGTCAGGGTGGGACACGAATGTCTGACCGATTCGCGTCCCCCACGGCTGAAGCCATGGGCCACCCCGTCACCCGACCAGGGTGGCACAGGCGTCTCGCCTGTGACCTCACGGGCGGGCCTGGTGCGGCAGACATTCCATGCCGAAGCGCCGCGCCTCATGCTCCATCCGCTCCGTAAGATCGGCCTCGATGTCCTCGGATAATCCCGGCGGCTCGTAGCCGGCCAACAGTCGCTCGACTTCCCGCCGGGCGCGCTCGCGCAGGGGCACACTGCCCTCCGCTTGCCAGCGTGACCGATTGGCCCGGTCGATCACCGGGCCGGGGAAATAATGCTCCTGCTTTAGATGGCGGCGGGTGTGCTTGGCGATCAGCACGTGTCGCTCCTTGAGCAGCTCTTCGAAGATCGGCTGGGCCGGGAAGTCGTCCTTCGGCTCGATGCCGGCGATCATGCGTAGCGTCATGCCCGCGATCTCGTTGTCGACCACCAGTTTCTCCAGGCTCAGACAGCTCTCGAAGTCGAGCATCCCGGGGCCGGAGATATTGTTGATGCCCGCCAGCGCCGCGAGCGTCGCCCCCATCGACGACTCCAACCCGGCCTGCGCGTCGAGCTGCTTGGCGTCACTCAGTGAAATGTACGCCTGCGTCGGCAAACCCAGGTGTTTGCCGATCTCGTTATAGGCACAGTCCATCATCATCGTCTCGATCGCGCCCATCGGCGTCGTTTCGTAACGCACGTCGAAGATCGCCGGCGACCCGCCATACAGCACCGGCGTGCCCGGACTGCTGAGCTGGCTGATGACCACGCCGCTGAGCGTCTCGGCGGTGTGCTGAACCAGCGAGCCCACCAGCGTGACCGGAGCAACGAACCCGGACAGCGGCATCGAGATGTACTCGACCGGGATTCCATACTTGGCACAGTCGACGACGTTCTGCGACGTCACGTCGCTCCACTTGAGCGGTGCCGTCGGGCAGCACGAGAACACGGTCAGCGGCTTGGCCCGCAGTTCCTCTTCCGAGCCGCGCACCGCGAGCTGAAGATCCCGCATGATGTTGAACGCGTCGATCGTAAACGTGCCGGTCACGACCGGCTTCTTGCAGAACATCAAGCTCAGAAAGAGCCGGTAGCTGTCGGAGATGTTCTGGTGTACGTCGCCGGGGATCAGGGCCGTGCTCTGCGAGGCGATGTGGTCGAGCTGGCTGACGAGCTTGACGTAGTCCACGTAATCAGCGGTGGTCGGCCTGCGGATCGCGTTGGCGGCCTGGTCGAGCACATGGATCGCGGCCGAGCCCGGCGTGAAATAGACGTTATACCCCGCCAGGTCGTGCGTCGGTTCGCCGAAGGCGTCGTGCAGCTTGAACGAGCTGGGAGCCGCCGCGAGCGCCTGGTCGATGATCGCGTCGGTCAGCATGACGCGGCCTTGTTCGACGTCGACCTTGGCTCCGTGATCCGCCAACATCGACGTGACCCCGTCGTTGTGTATTTCGACGCCGAGCTTGCAGAGCAACTCACGCGCTTCGCTGACGATGCGCGCTACCAACTCCTCACCCAGGAACTTGACCACCGGTCTCATTGCGAAGCTCCCATGAACCACCCAACGGCCCGACGTCTCCACGCCGGTCGCCGTCCCCCTTCGATCATAGCATAAACACGCGGATGCGGGCCAGAGCAGACTCAATCCAATAGTAGCGTCCGCCCCCCGTGGCGGACGTAGAATGTGGAAATCGTTCGGCACCCGACGTCCGCCACGGGGGGCGGACGCTACAGGCGCCGCGCCGAGGCCCGGCGATTCCGAGTCGAGAAACGTAGGGTCGGGTCGCCAAGTGTGCCATGCACGCCCCTGCGTAGAACGTCGGCCGACCCGGCTCGGCCGCGCGCGAGTTGATCTTCGCGCCCGCGGCAGTCACAGCGCGTGGCGATCAGGCTGCCGAGAACGCCCAGGTCGTCACAGGCATTCCACAGCACGGCGCCCTGCAGCCGGCCGTCGCGAAAGATCAGGCGGCGGGAGATGTTGCGCCGCCGGTCGAAGTGCGCGTGCAGTTCGCAATCGTCGCCCGGCGACATGCGGGTGACGCCGACCGAGCCGAGCGTATGGCCGAAGATGGTCGTGACGTTGCGGTTGAGCCCGCCGGTCCACTCGGTCCGCCGGCCGATCATGTTCAGGCCGGCCACGCGGCCCTGCTCGCAAGCGTTCGACCACGTGCCATAGCAGACCTTGCGGCCGGTGACGCAGTGTGTGGCCTGGGTAACGTCGCCGGCGGCGAAGACGCCCGGCAGCGACGTTTCCATCGCTTCGTCGACGAGCATGCCGGTGTCGGTCGCGATGGGCGTCCCGCGCGCGAGTTCGAGGTTCGGCCGCGTGCCTTTGCCGATGATGATCAGGTCAGCCGGTTGGCGCCGGCCGTCGGCGAGGCGGACGACGAGGCGCGCCCGGCGCTTGCCGTTATTGGATTCAATTCCAATCGGCGCGGCGCCCTTGACAACCTGCACACCACCAGCGCGCAGGACTCGCTCCGCCAAAGTCGCGGTGTATTCATCGGTCAGTTGCGAGAAGATCCGCTTCGAGCGCACGATCAGGCCCACGTGCATGCCCCGCCCCGCGAGTGCCGCCAGGGCCTGTAGACAAACCGGCCCCCCACCGAGAAACACCGCGCGCGACGTTGGGCCTGTAGCGTCGGGTCTCCGCGCCCGACGTAGCGGCCGGGCTCCGTCCCGGCCGTGACGACCGGCCGGAGGCCGGTCCCCCAATGGCTGAAGCCGCGGGCCACCCAGCAGCCCGTTGTCCTCCGCATACTTCAGGATCGCGACGGCATCATCGAGATCGCGCAAGCAGAACACACCCGGCAGATCGATCCCGGGCAGGTTGGGGCGCTCCGCCAGCGCACCGGTGGCGATCAGAAGGCGATCGTACGGCACCCGGCTGGTCGCGGTGCCGTTAGCCGTTACGATCTGCCCGCGGCGCGTGTCGATCTTCACCGCCCGGTGGCCGACGAGCGCCTCGACGCGCATCCTCCGGTACCAGTCGTCACCGTGCAGGAAGAGACCGTCAGCGGCGATCTTCCCGCCCAGCAGGTACGTCAGCATGATGCGGGAATACGGCGGATGCGTCTCTGCGGCGATCAGCGTGATGCGTGAACGTCGATCGCGCGAGCGAATCGCCTCAATCGCCGCCAGGCCGGCGGCGCTGTTGCCGATGATAACCACGCGTGACACTGCCTCTCCTCAGGCGGCGTTCGATTCGTGTTCCCCACCGCTGAAGCGGTGGGCCACCCGTCTGTGGTTTCACCCACTGGGGGACCGGCCTCCGGCCGGTCGTCACGGCCGGGACAGAGCCCGGCCGCTACGTCGGGGACGGGACCCGGCCGCTACGTCGGGCACGGAGACCCGACGCTACAATCCACCGTCGAGACCCGACGCTACAGGCCCAGTGCTGCAAGCTTCTTCCTGGTCGGGCGGCCTTCGGGGTTCCAGCCGCGGAGGCGATAGTACTCGCGCAGCATTTTCTCGAGCGGGACGGTCTTTCCCTTGGCCGGCCCCGCCGGCATGGGCTCACGCAGCATCCGCTTCGGCAGCGTGTCGTCCTTCTTGGTGAAGCCGGCCCGCAGGTTGAACAAACGCTCCAGGTTCCAGATCCGCTCGCCGGCCTGCATCAGCTCGTCCACGTCGTAGTCGAAGCCGGTCGCGGCCTTGAGCATCGCAACCAGCTCCGGCGCCCCGATCGTGAACGTCACGAACAGGCACATGCCCGAGGAGTCCAGCGCGGCGGTGAAATCCTGGAACGCGATGTTCGTCGCCGCCTTGCCCTTGGACGAATACGGATCCATCTTCTCCGGGCTGCCGAGGATCTCGGGCGAGACCATGTAGCCGCGAACGTGACAGGCCCCGCGGTTCGACGTCGCGTACTGCAACCCCATGCCGAACGCCCCGCGCGCGTCGTACGCCGGGAATTCCTGCTTCTTCACACCCATGAACAAATCGGGCCGTCTGAACTTCGCGGCGACGCGCGCCCCACCCTCGGCCAGCACGTCGCCGAACCCACGCCGGTAGCCGATCTTGGTCATCAGGTCGACCACGGCGGCCCCGTCGCCGAAGCTCAGCGTACGCCCGACCTGCTTCTTCGTGATGACGCCCTTCTCGTACAGCTCCATCGCGCAGGCGATCGTCGCACCGGCCGAGATCGTGTCCATCCCCAGCTCGTTGCAGATGTAGTTGGCCTTGGTCGCCGCGGGCAAGTCGCTCACGCCGCAGTCCGCCCCGAGCGCCCAGATGGTCTCGTACTCGGGACCTTCGCCGGAGCCGGCGTACTTGCCGTCGGTCACACGTGTCACGCGCCCGCAGGCGATCGGGCAAGCAACGCAGGCCCGGGCTCGAACGAGGATCTGCTCCGCGATGGTCTCGCCGCTGATCTTCCCGGCCGACTCGAACTGCCCTTGCTGAAAGTTCCGCGTCGGGAACAGGCCGCTCTCGTTAATCACATTGACCAGCAC
>SDBT01020506.1_pt1 | contig 10336 bp, 12 predicted proteins | sample 2277101 | NCBI WGS metagenome assembly SDBT01 (sample SAMN10404973, study PRJNA504765) | marine sediment metagenome | isolation source: marine sediment core GS10_PC15, 103 cmbsf | place: Arctic Ocean: Southern Knipovich Ridge | collected 2010
GTGTTCGGATACCCTTGGGTCTCAATGGGGATGCCGAGTGCCTCGCAGCTTTCAATGAGTTTTGTGCACTCGGCTTGGTAGGGCGTGTCAAAAGTATAGAAAGCTATTACGGTAAATTCAGGCATAGATCACCAGGTGGAAATATCGGGAAGCTCAACAGTCGTGTTCTTTAATATATGAAAACAATCGCTGAGGAATTGAATCCGCCCAGCCTTAACAAATGAGTGACACCGGCTCTTAGGTCTGCTTTTATTGACCAACATGCTTGGCGTAAAAGTAGGCTTCATTACGTCCCCGTTAAATCCCCAGACCGGCCCAGGCTTTGACTTCTTTGCCCCATCTTTCTCCACCCACTTCTTCGTCCAAGGTTCAGTATGGAAGAAATGACCATACTCACAGCCAGGGCAGAAGATAATGTAGCCTGCTAGCTCTCCATCTTGATTCGTCAGCGGCTTCGTCTTGTGGCCATCAGGCATAGATCACCATAGTGTCGGTGCAGATAACAGGCTTCCCGGAGCGCTTGCGGATCTCCTTAGCCTGTATGTCACTGCTCTCAATAAAAAGTTTGCATCCACTCCGACGATAATGCTCTGCCTTACGGACAGCATGGTCGTGGAGCTGCATACGTTCCTGCTTTGACCGAGCAGGATGCATGATGAGATGTTTGTAGGCGATACCGTGGCGGGACAGCCAGTCCACAGTCTGCATACGGTATTTCTCTAGCCGCCCTGTGCAGAGGGTGTGCAACTCTACCGTGGCACGATGCCGGGGAGCCACTGAGCGCATGAAGTTCAGATACAGCGGCCCGTCATCGTTCTCTTGTCTCGTTGGATCGCGACAGAGCACCCCATCGATATCTACACAGGCGTGCTTAGCCCAGTAGCTGTGGAGCATATTCCACTCGAAGATCCGAGGGATCGCTAGATGCCGGTAGAACACCCTGTCCGCACCAGCCGTGCCGTAGACAGCTGCATAGTCAACCTTCCACCCCTCTAGCTCAGCGAGCTGCTTCCGAGCAGCTTCCATGCTGCGACCCGACAGGATGCTGTCGTCTAGCACGAGAGCCTTACGCCTCTTTTGATGTTGGTCACGGAACCCACCCTCAAAGGTTCCGCCGCGTGCGAAGGTGTGGATGTCCGCTAATGCAACATTGCGATGCAGAGCCAGGATGCTAGCTGGGAGCATCCCACTTCTCGGCACCCCAATGATCACATCATAGTCCAGTGGCAGCGAGCTACTCCAGTTCACTACGTCCTTGACCATCTGTGCGTAGCTAACGAAATTCACTTAACCGCCGCCATACCAAGATTGATGAAGCCGTGGTCATAGCCGCGTGGCTTCTTCAGTAGGTCCGTGTGCCTGAACCCGGCCCGTTTTAGCTGGCGTTCGAGGTAGGCTTTATCGAACGCAGCCCGATGCCAGTTCTCTTCGCCTGGCCCGTAGGTGAACAGCCGTCCATTGAACCATGTCGTCGGGTCCTTGGTTGCCTCATTGTGCTTAAGCCAGCTATCCCCGATCTTCTGTTTGAGGTAACAGTCTACTAGCTTAGCGAGGTCGGGAACCCATATCTCCACCGTGCCGCCTGGCTTGAGGATACGGAGTATCTCTGCTAGGAAGTCTATAGTCTGGAACCAGGGGATGTGCTCCAAGATGTGGGACATGTAGACCAGATCATAAATCCCCTCGGGCAAAGGGAGCGGAAGGTTCCGCACATCATGAACATGGTTGACCCAGGGACGCCGGACCATATCAACGATGTCCCAGCTTTTATTCACCGGATGGGTGCCGGGCCCGATCTCTAGCGCACGCACTTGAGATAACCTCCTGGGTTGAACGTGAGGTGATACTTCTCACAACCCTCATCAACGACGAAATCCCGGTTAGCCTTCATGAACTCATCAACAGCATCGCCTGGTCCGGGACCATGCTGCTTCTGAACCGTGCGGCCGGTGCAGGTGTCCTCCACAATCATGTAGCTGCCACGTGTGACAAACCAACTGTAGAGGTTCAGCTCTCGGAGGACGTGTTTCTTCTTGTGGTTCGAGTCGAGGATGACTAGCACCGGACCGGGCGCTCTCCTGATGCGGGCTGCGACGTGGGCTACAGTTTGCTTATCTGTGGAGCTGCCCTGATAGAACTCGATGCGCGGATGCTTGACAGCCGTCTTCGGGATGTTGATATCAATCGAGATGATCTGGCCCTTACCCATCCCGTCGCAAACGGTAGCCAGATAGAGGGCACTCCCGCCAAAGCAGGTGCCGGTTTCTATGATCCAAGCAGGCTTAACCTTGTGGATAATCTCTTGGTAAATAAACAGGTCACACGGGGTCTTCAAAACTTTGACCCCAAGCCAGCGCATGGTATGCCAGGTCCCGCCCTGTTCCTCATGCCACTGCTTATTGAAAGCCGCCGCTACTTCTTTTTCCACAGTTTGTAATACTCCTTCTGCGCAGCGTCATGGGTCGCGCGTTGCTGACTTGACAGCCGCTTTGTAATTTGCCCTGAATGGCGCCGATAGATGTAGAGTAGCTCGTCGATGAAGCCCCACTCCATGTCAGCGAGGATTACTCTAAAGTTCCAATCGCCATCGGAACCTGCAGCCTGATTTGGCTTGTATCCACCAATCTTGTCGTAGACATATTTCCACGCAATGATTGATGCGTTGACCGGTCGTCCGCCTTTGCCAGCTATGTAAGTATGTGGGTTCATACCCATCGAGCTTTGAGGAACTAGCCTCTCACCTTGCAGCCAATACATACGACAGCTAACAAGGTCCTTCGAGTCATGGTCAAGCAAGTATCTTACGTGCTTCTCCAGACGGGTTGGATCTTGGAGATCGTCAGCATCCTGTCGGGCGACAATATCTCCAGTCATCATAGCGAGGGCGGTGTTCCGCGCAACCGGGCAGCCTTGGTGCCGCTGAGTGTCCACACGAATTCGATTGTCTTTGAGAGATTCAAGCATCGCTACGTCGTAGGTATCGTCTGTGCTACCGTCATCGACGATGCACAGTTCCCAGTTCTCGTAGGTTTGCTGCCGGCAGCTCTCGATGGCGGGGCCGATGTATTGCCCGACATTCCAAGCTGGCATCATGATGCTAACTAGTGGGAGGCTCATTAACTTTGCACTCTACGCATTTCAAGACGGTTACACGGCGAACAAAGTGAGTGCAATACAGATAGGACGAACGCCCACCACAGCACTGCACAGAAGGACTACGCTGTTCTCGGTAAGAACACGCAGCCAGAATGGGCTCAACGATCCAAGGATCCCCAGGTGACGGAGCATACCCGTCGGGACAAGGTGGTGCCTTGCCCCGACGGGGATGTATGAGCGTCCCGTTTGGTCCGGGCCGCCAGGTCAGAAGGTGTATTCACCCTTCCCGGTTTTGTAGAAGGAGTCGATTGCGCGACCGACGCCCCACATGATAGCCTTCTTGGACAGCCAGTCCCAGCCAGGCAAGTCTGTCTTGTCCAGCAGGAGGTCGACGATCTTGATAACCCGTTCCTTCTTCTGAGGGTTCGTCAGCCCTGTGAAGGAACCCACAAGCTGCATGGCCATCGGGACGGCATCCCAAATGTCTTGCGCTTGAAATCCGTCGTCGAACAGCTCAGCGAGCTTATCAACCGCTTCTTCAAGAGTCAGTGCTTCTTGGTCACTCACTGAGGATGCTCCCAAGGTCAATGCCTGCGATAAGAGTTCCGAGCCCAGGGATAAGACTCGCACCGGCGCCGACAAGAAAGGAACCCAAGGCTTCGAGAGCCTTGTTTACTCCTTCCCAGAAGGCGTCATAGAGAGCGATCTCTCCAGCCATCTTGAACTCGCCTACCGTGGCGACGACGAAAGCCAGGTCCTCGTCGACGTCCTTACCGTCAACTCGCTTCTTCCACTCCAGTTGCACGACTCGTGTGGCTGACCGTGCAGCGGATGACTGCTGAGCATCGGTGAGAAGATCCCACTTGTCACCAAGCAGCCTCTTCATCTCGTCCACGGCTATGCCGACGTGGGTCTCAATGGCTTCTTCAGCGCTCATTGTTCTTCCTTAAGGGTAGCGAGAGCCTGGGTCGTCTTAGCGTCCCACCCTTGCAGCCGATCTTCGATGTCCGCCTCCTGATCCTCGTCGTAATGGTCTGACGTCTCCATCAGCTTACGAATACGAGGCGCGAGGGTCTCGTAGTTGGCACGGTCTTGTTTGACATAGTTCTCATGCAGCGTGCCACAGCCTGCTAAGAGAACCAAAATGAACAACATCTGTCTCATGATATCGAATCCGTTTCATTCTTTGCTTGGGGTCCAGTTATACCACCAGGAACCACGTTCCACATTTGCATTATCCACGAGACGAAAATCTCGTCCCGAGCACGAACTCTCAAATCGAAGGGGAACTTAGCTAGGCTGAAAATATCTTCAAACCCTTCATTGTTGGTGCTTCGGGGGCCGGGCCCGAGCGCCGCGCTGGGATTGTCTGTTATGAACGCGCCGCTAACAATCACATTCCCAGGGAGATCATCGCGGACTACAAATTCAGCAAAGTCGCTTTGACTAGCAGTGCTAAGCTCCTCAGAAGTAAAGTCTTCGTCATCTTCAATCGTCTCGAACCAGGTGTTTAATGACACTCTATTGAAACCTACTTCAGTATCAACAAGATCAACAACCTCTATCCAGCCTGGATGGTTGTTCACGGGCTCGGCGTCTACGATTTGCCCTGACTCATCCTCCCTTGAGAAAACAATAGGGTCACGGGGAGGCTCGGCTTCGAGGTCCCCTTCGAGAGGCCCTTGGATCAAACCTACAGCCACGCTCAGTCCATGGTTCCTCCTCACTCCGTCGGTGCTTACTGGAGGACCCGGTATATTGGACGGATCTATTGCTTGGTCCGCAATCCAGAGGACGAACCATTTAGTTATCTGATTAGGCGTCTTGAATTCTTTGATCACCTTACCATTGCGTATTTGCTTGACATGGATATAGCCTTTAATTTTCATTCAAGCAGTCCTGTTAGGGTGAAGGAAAGGTCGTAACCAAGGCGACCAGTTGGATCCGTCGGCATCGCTACGGTGCCCCATATTTGTGGGTCGGGTATCTGGCTTGTAAAAGGACGATCAAGCAAGAGCCCGAATAGAATAACAGGGCTAGCACTTGGGTCTCGGGTATTCTCTTTTATTACGAAAAAGCCTCTTGGGGGTGCTTCAATCACTTCCGGAACCCCCTCAAACCATGTGGCATTACCAAAACGAGGAAAACGCGGGTCCCGCTGGATTTGTAGGTTACCGGCAAAAGGAGGGCCCGCCGAGGGAGGGGCTGGCGTAGAGCTAATACTGCCCCCGTCCGGTGACTTGGTCCGAAAGTTGACGAAGAGCGGGTAGGGCACCGGATCCTCGAAGACGTCGCGGACCCCGGTGCCGATAGACGTATACACATTCTGTGTCCGGATATGCTCAGCATCACTAACGCCTATGAACGCGAATTTGTCAGGGACACCATTTATATCCACCAGAATACTTAGCGTGCCTTCGTTCGATAACGAGTCAAGCTGGTTCTCTTCGGGGGCTTGGCCGTCTACTTCAAACGTGGGCTGATAGCTAGATACTAGCTCAGTCCATCCAGGATGAGAAGCAAATGTATCACTAACGCTGAACTCGCTAAAACCCACACTATCGATCAGCCGGACTCTTACGACATCTCTCTCAACATTACTGTGAAAGAGATGTTTGACTATGTATCTCATGCCCTCATTTGTAAAAATACCGGTGCACGGAATTTCTTCGTCTGGTCCGAAGGGTGCCGCCTGCTGGATTTTTACTGTGTCTAGAGGAACGGTCTTATCTATGGCAAGGTCCTGGCGGGTGTTCTGCATCCCCACAAACCAAGACGTGGACTCCCCAGTTAACTGTAGCTGAAAAGCGCTATAGGGAGGAAAGTCATCGTTGACAAGGATGCTACCGTCCCCGTAGTTAAAGCCATCGGGCTTGTCGACAATCCGCCACCTGCGAAAGCTATTACCAAAGCTGTTAAAGCCAGAGTGAATCAGGCTATTGTGGCTAGATGCAAAGAAAACATTGTGTGATTTAGTCGTCATTCATCATCAATAAAGGCTGTCTGAGCCCAGTAGCGACCATCAACATTCATCTCTATGAACTCAGCTTCATCAGGTAGTCCGGGACTACCGATGACCGGCATCGCATAGAGTGTCTGTCCGGGTGTATAGATCGGGATGATTTGCTCCTCGATTGTGGCGTCCTCTGAATCCGTTGCCTCGCGGATATGCGGGTCTTCTGTTGTGTAGTCGTAGCTAACACCATCTACGCTAGCCCCGTCGAAGTCGGTCTTACGAAACTTGGGTGGCTTGGCAACCTTGATGATTGTCGTTCCTTCGGTTTCTTCAATTCCTTCGATTTCTTCAGTTCCTTCGGTTCCTCCTTTCAGAGTCACGCAATCGAAACTGTCATCGTTGATAACTTTGAGACGCATCTGGACCAGCCCCTGGGGAACGAACTGCGTGATATCCTCGAGGAAAGACCAACCCCAGCGACCCACCTTCTGTTCACCGTCAACCAGCTTCGTGACGTGTGCAAGTGCCTCCATCGCCATGACAGATGCATCATTTTCATCCAACCGCACAGACAGAATATTCGAGAGGAACTGACTCAAACCCGTAAGAGCGTCACGGATGCTCGTTGATCGTGTTAGAATCTCAACGTTTGAAGCTTGCCCCGGCTTAACGTAGTTGAACTCTGTTGAATGCAATTTTTGACGAATCGTGTCGTTTGACTGCTCGCGCCCCAGAGATGCAGGTGGCGGTAGGACCCCCTCAGCATCCGACATTTTTACGGTGCCAATATCTTGCTTGGCCATTAGAGCGTGGCCTCCCCACCTGTAAATTGGTCAAATGACGTTGGGTAGTCCTCCCCATCCGTAGACGGGTAAGCGAGCGGATGTTCCTCGTCTTCGCCGGCTTGCACAGGTCGCCAGATGACGAAATCAATCTCTTTCGTCTCTGAGTTGTATTCGATATCTAGCACCTGGCTTACAAAATCTAAATCAAAGAGCAGCGGATGGTCTGAGTCGTTGAAGGCAAATTCTACACCGTCATACGACTCAAGTTCAAGCTGATCGAGATAGCCTTGCAACGAGATTTGATACCACGTGTTAGACTTTCGGATCAACCAGAAGGTCAGTGACCTTTCGACTAACTCCTTGATGTTATAGATGAAGAACTCTCGCTCCTCTTCATGGTTCCCGTAGAGAGGGATGTTGTTCCTGAGAACAATCTTATTTAGCTTGCTCCGCTCCTCATGCTCCTTAGCGTAGTCACGACGCCAGACCGCCGTCATCTTCGTGACTATATCCTCGGTCGGAGTGAAGCTAATCTGCACACTATCAAGAGCTGTGTTCGACTCATCGAGAGTTCGGATTGTAGCTGGCTCTTTAGCCAGATTCACCAACACCATCTCCTCATTCCGAAGGAAGGTCGCACACCTAGCCTGGTAGGCGATGTCGTCAATCACACTCAAAGCATCTCGACGCTCAAGCAGAGCAAAGTCTGCTGGCATGAACGCAACCTCACCAGCAACAGCGGCAAAAGAGGCGCTGTCCGCAGCAAGGCTTGTGTAGTTCTCTAGCAGATACTTAATGGTATCAGAGACATTCCGCCTTTCGCTAGAGACAAGCGTGACGTAGACTTCTTCTTCCCAGTCCTCACCCTTGTATTGTGTTAATGGTGTTTGGAAGCGTAGAGTTGTCGAGGTCTGGCCAGCAATCTCTTCAGCAAGATTGACGGTGTAGTAGCGGGATGGGATTGGAACAATCCTACGCACACCGTTGAGGAGACGGAAGGCCATCACCTCAAGAACCTCATTGGATGGAATCAGATTAGCGATATAGGTTTCTTCATAGTCGTCTTCCAAGAAAACAGTGTCTCCAATCTCAATAGCATAGTCAGACGCTCGAACTTCGTCGAGGCCATTAGCAAAACTAAATGCTGACGAACCAATCTCTGCAGACGATGCATCAGATGTTGAGGCTCGAGTGACGCCATTTACTTGTGCTCGAAGCGTGTCTCTCCAAGTTGCAAAGAAGAGTGCAGAGGTCTGAGAGATAGTTCCTAGGACAGAGCGTATCGCGTAGAGGTCACGGCCGTCACCTCCAAAAGTAAACTCGCCCGTTTTCTTAAAGAGTGTTGGGCTATAAGTGCAGGTGGTTCCATCTTGATCTTCAATGAAGATGATGGCATCGTTTAGGAAAGCATACTGACCTTTCAGAGTCAGCGTAGCATCCCCAATCTCGAACTGGTTACCTACACCTGGTGTGGTGGAAATGCTGGTATTGACAGGCAGATTTGGTTCACTGATCGTGAACTCTTCACCGTCGAATGTCCCCGCAAACTTAGCCCCGTTAATGATTAACTTGACCTCCTCACCTTGAGGGAACTTCTCACCACCTTGAACCTTTAGGACAGTCAGCGTGACTACAAGCAGCTTCTTCTCTAGTGAATCCTTCTCCTTCTCGAAGATTGCAATGTTGGCTTCTGCGACCAGTATTGCAAGCTCGGCTGTTTGCTTATCTACTTTATACTGATTGAGACCTTTTATCTCCTGGGTGCCGGCCTCCGCGTCTGCTTCAACGCCATTCAAAAGTAGATCACGCTGGGCTGTTAGCGACTCTACGAGTGCAGCATCACCCGCATTAAGCGCGGCATCTATCTGAAGATTTAGTGAGTCAACCTGTGGCTGAAGGAGGGCAATCTGAGCTTCAGCCTCATTAAAGACTCCGGTGAATAGACTAAAGTTTCGCTCGTTCTTGCGGATCTTTATACACGCCTCAGAGTAGTCAATTAAGTTCTGCTCTTGAGTGGGAGCATCAAAGATCAAAGATGACAGCAGCGTGTCTAATGCTGTCTTAGCCCCACCGAAGGCTCTAATACGTTCTTCGTCAACGTTGCTATCGAATGTAAAGTTCGCCTCTTGGAGAAGCTTATCTGACTCAGCATCGGCGAATGTGCCAGAACGATTACAAAGATCATTAAGGTCACCAAGGGTAATAGCGGCATAGCGCGTTAAGCTCGTGCCACGAACATCTCCAGTAATCTTGACAGCGGGCACGCGGATAGGGTCCCCGAAGCAAAGCGGCCAGGCTTTCCCGAAGGCTGACTCGTCAATGAAATCAAAGCCATCGCTCTCCTCGGGGGAGAAGCCAACCTCCTCAGACTCAATAACCGTCAAAGCCTCGAAGCTAAGTGTTCTGACATCCTCAGAGTAAACAATAGGTGAAGATACCTCACCGCTGAATATCAGAGCTCGACCACTCTCATTCTCAAATGTCTGATAAATCTTAACCTTGCTCTTGTGGACGTTGTTATCTTTAAGAAGCGCCTCAAGCTCCCCGTCAGAATCGTCAAGAAGAATTGTTACCGCACCGACACCGCCGCCGCCTGTGATCTTACGCACTGAGTCGATGCCCGTGAGGGAGAGAATACGCCCATCTGCATTTGGAGCATTAGACTCATTCTCATGATAGTCAATAAAAGCATTCCCAGCACCCCACTGCACTGAGACGATATTGGTAGGTTCTGTCCCGCGCTTAGTTTCAAGAAGGCCTTGAATATCTCCAATTGGCTTAGGCATTACTTCTCCCCGATGAACTTCAGGTCGAAGTTACAGTGCTCACGACGGATGACGGCATCTTTGCCGCGGCGTCCTTGAGTCGAGAACTCAAACTCCGGCTGGTCGAAGCGAGTATTTGACCAACTAACATCGTCATGATCAGTAAGCGTCATGACGTTGCCGCCGTAGGCTCTAAAGAACTCAGCCATGGCGCGCGCTTGATGATAGGGGACGTCTTCAAAAGTCATCTCAATACGGAATCTTGACGCGTTCGATTTGACGTAGGAGTAAATGTCACCATCCATGACTCGCTTGATGTCAACTAGACTGTCTACCGCTACTGCGTTATTGAACACAGGCTTGGGTAGGTCCATCCGAGCTGCACCATTTACTACGACAAGTGTAATCATGGGCCACTGTAGGTGTCAGAGTCGGCAAGAGTCAACTCAAAGTTTGCCTCGTGCTGGATGTCCGCTATCTCAGCGATGATGCTGTCCGGGTTCGAGATGACCCCTACAAAGACTTGACTTGAAGCATCTGTGAATCTGATCTGCGTCCCAAGAGTGCCGGCAATAAATGCTTGGATGGCATCGCGGTCAGCAGGCTTCAGAGCAGTAACACTGAACAAGAGTGTTCGCAGCTTGGGCTTACTGACGAGATGGTTCGAGACGGGTGCACCACCACGTAACCTCTTGAAGAGATTCCCCTTGGAGTGGAACTCGCTGTTCCCAAAC
>SDBT01020507.1_pt1 | contig 10335 bp, 18 predicted proteins | sample 2277101 | NCBI WGS metagenome assembly SDBT01 (sample SAMN10404973, study PRJNA504765) | marine sediment metagenome | isolation source: marine sediment core GS10_PC15, 103 cmbsf | place: Arctic Ocean: Southern Knipovich Ridge | collected 2010
TATCGGGCCAAAGCTGTGGCTCTTGGTACTCGCCGTGGCCTAGGTAATGTGATCATCACTGATCCGATTACTGCCTCAGCTATCGATTCTGCCGCACGTACAACTGGTCCTGCTGATAATCCAGGCGGACTTGAGTTTGCAAATGACAATGTTGGCGTGATGTATGCTGGACGTTTGCTTGGCCGCTTTGATGTGTTTGTTGACCCGTACATGTTCACTCAGCAAATCCTGATTGGATATAAGGGTGCTAACGCATATGACGCTGGTTACTTCTACTGCCCATATGTTCCTCTGACAGTTATGCGTACTGTTGGTGAAGAAGATATGCAGCCACGTATTGGGTTCAAGACTCGTTACGGAATGGTTCATAACCCGTTCGTATCTGGTACTGCTGGACAGAACTGGTATTACAGGAAGTTCACCGTCAAGAATGTCTAATTGACAAAAAAATAAGAAGTGATTTAATTCACCCTTTCAGCCCCCGCCTCGGCGGGGGTTTTCTTTTTCCGGCTAAATAGTATTATGGCCTTACAAAAACTTATTAATTTTCCGATAACAACAAATTTCCGATTTGTTTGCTCTGAGCTTCCTTTGCTATCAGAAGTTGCTCAAGATATTACAATTCCGCCTGTTACTTTGAATCCAGCGGAAGTATTCACTCGAACGGGTGATTACGGGCAACCAGGAGAGAAATTATCATTCACTGAATTGGATATCGGATTTTCAATGGATGAATATTTTGATGTTTATGCGGAAGTATTTTCTTGGATGAATAGAATGGCAGGAATGCCAGAACTTCAAAGCGTAAAAGAATCCGAACGTGGTATTCTATTTGCTGACTGTGAAATTATTCTACTTGATAATGCAATGAGAGAAACACGTAGATTCATTTTCCATGATTCTTGGCCGACAACAATGGGCGCACTTCCATTAGATGTTGCTGGTGAGGCATCAACAATGAAAGGTATCGTTACTTTCCAATATCTCGCAATGGAAATTAGACCCGATACGAAGAATTTATCAGAACTGGGCGATTTAAGGTATAGTCATTAATATGATTAGAAATTACACAACAATTCAGCGAGTAGTAGAAGCTTCATTCTATACAGGTACCCCCGATTCATTCAATGGAATAGTTGAATTAACTGGAATCGCCTTGGCGAGTGGTTCTATAAGAATTGCGGCTGGTGAATGGATGGTCAAATTGGAAGAAAATGAATTTAATGTTATGAGTGATGAAGAATTTCGACTAACCTACCGACTTGGTGGGTCAATACCGGGGAATTAAAATGCCAAAACGTTATCGCAAACTACCCGTAGAAATCTGGGCAATACATTATGATGGTGAAAATCAATCAGAAGTAATGGAATTTATGAAAGATGCTAAACCACATGATGGTATACTTCTTGAAGATTTTCCTGATGCAAAAGATGATGATCTTTATGTAGAAACACTTGAAGGTGTTTTCCACATATCAAAAGGTGATTATATTATTAAAGGTGTACAGGATGAATTTTATCCATGCAAGCCTGATATCTTCTGGAAAACATATGAGACAGATGAAAGATCATTGCGGTTGATTTTGATGGTACATGCGTAGAAGCTATGTTTCCAGTTATTGGCCCGGCTGTACCTCATGCCGTTTCATCTTTAAAACAATTGAATTCAATGAATCATAAATTGATTCTCAATACAATAAGATCAGGGACATATCTTGATCATGCAGTTAGTTGGTTCAGAAATAACCATATTGCTCTTTGGGCAGTGAATGAACGGCCGGGACAAAAGGAGTATTCACAATCACCTAAAGTGGACGCACATATTTTTATCGATGATGCTGCTATAGGTTGTCCCTTGCGTCCAGGAATTCATGGTGATCGGCCGATGGTTTCTTGGTTATTAGTGATGGATATTATAGGTGAACTTGAAAATGCAACTGAAAACATTAAGAGATAAAGCGAAAGAAGATTTACACCTCGGTGATCAAATAGACCGCGATGCACAAGACTTACCCCGTAGAAAAGCACAATGGTCAGAATGGATTTCAATCCTTATTGTGGATTATAAAAAAGCGGACTGGAAATACAGGCAAGTAAAAAAAGAACGTTTCGAATATTACTATACCAATTATGATGTAACTCTTGATAAAAGAGATATTCGAGAAATTTACCTCCCAGGGGACAAGGAAGTTATTGCGGCTCAGCAACTTGTTGAACTGGTTTCAGTAAAACTTGAACTGGCGGAAAGAACTCTATCTGGCCTTAACAGAATGGGTTTCGATATCAAGAATGTTATTGATTATCGTAAGTTTATGAGTGGAATTATATAAACCACCTATATACCATGTGATTAGTGCATACAAAATTGATAATGTTTGGATGGGGATTGAATCTGATGATGATGGCACGTTGTTGGAACTCCACGATTACTTTTCATTTTTAGTCCCAGGCTATCGATACAAAAAACAATTCAGGGACGGCTACTGGGATGGTCGTATCAAACTATTCAGTCCTTATGAGAAGAAACTTTACCGAGGCCTTCTTCCTTATCTAAAAATATTCGCAAGACAGTACGGATACAATTTCGAAATAAGTCCAAATCTTTACGTTAAGGAACAACTATCTCCAAAAGAGGTATCTGCATTCGTGGATACACTTTACATCAACAAAGACGGAAAAGAAATTAAGCCAAGATTCTATCAGAAGATTGGTCTATATCATATGATTAATGCCAGACGTAAGGTCCTCGTTTCTCCGACGGCCTCTGGAAAATCTCTGATGATCTATATGTTTTCAAAGTGGTACTTTGACAATCATAAAGGTAAAATCGGCTTAGTTGTACCCACTACCAATCTTGTTGAACAGATGACTTCTGATTTCGAAGAGTATTCTCAAGGAATGTTTAATCAACATGTACATAAGATTTATTCTGGGAAACAGAAAAATGATCCTAATAAACAAATTTACATAACAACTTGGCAGTCAGTATATGAGCTTCCAAAGAATTACTTTGATCAATTCGGAACAATAATGATTGATGAATGCCACGGCGCTCAGGCAGCTAGTTTAAAGGGTTTATTGGAGAAATGTCAGGCTGAATATCGTATCGGACTAACAGGCACGATGCATGAACCAGAGGCACATAAATGGACAATTGAGGGATTGCTAGGTGATACAGTAGATTTGGTAACGTTGGATGAGCTACAGAAAAGAAAGATGGTAGCTCAATTGAAAATCAATTGTATTTCCTTTGACTATACAAACGAAGATAAGAAAGAAGTAAGAGGCGCGGAATATCACGATGAAATAAAGTGGTTAATCAATCATGAAAGGCGCACCAATAAAATCATTAAAGCCGTTGGCTCGGTTAAAGAAAACTCATTTGTTCTTTTTGATAAAGTGGCTTATGGTAAAAAGTTATATGAGGATATTAAAGAGAAATATCCTAACCGAAGAGTTTATCTAGTATTTGGAGCTACAAAGGTACTGGAAAGAGAAACCATTCGAAAGGCCTTAGAGTTTGAAAATGGATCAATAGTTGTTGCTAGTTACCGAGTATTCTCAACCGGAACCTCAGTTAATAATCTTCATCATTTGTTCTTTGCCGAGCCTGTAGGAAAATCTATTTTTAGGGTAATGCAGTCAATAGGGAGAACTTTAAGACTCCACAAGGATAAAGAATATGCAACATTATGGGATTTCTTTGACCAACTAACTACTAGTGTAACCAAATTAAATCATACTATGAAACATGCTGTCAAACGAATCAAGATGTACAACAAGGAAAAATTACCATACACAATCACTAAGGTCCACTTAGGTGATCCAATATGACCCTTCAGGTATCACTCGTGGTGAAATCTCGGTGGGCAGGCAGGAACGTTTATTGTTATGTATTGTTATGGACTAATTAAGTTACGGCATACGTTGCTTTGCAACCAGTCGCTTTGCTCCTGCCTTTCTTTTCCTGTATATGTTTTCCTTTCTTTACAGAGGAAGATTTTATCACATTAATACCCGAATGTCAAGGGATTCCTACCAAATACTTTTAAATAAACATAATAACTTGACACACCCACCGAAAGTGAGTTATCCTGGCATCAACATTATAGGAATAGGAAATGAAAAGTAAGAGGAAAGGGAATCATTACATAGACAAAGAAGAATTTTCAGCCGAAATGGATATTCACGCCCGCGAAGCGAGAGCCGCTAGGGAAAGGGGTGAGGATATGCCTAAATGTCCTGAATCTATAGGAAAGAAATTCTTACTGATTGCCACCAATGTGGCAAATAAGGGTAACTTCTATAATTACTCATATAAGGATGAAATGATATGTGATGCTCTGGAAAACATGGTGCGCTACAGATACAACTATAGAAAAGAACGTGGAGCGGCCTTCTCATACTTTACTCAATATGCTATTTTTGCTTTTATTTCACGAATAAAACTAGAAAAGAAAGAACTTACTAAGAAGGCAAGGTGGGTTCAGAGAATAGCAATCCATGATATTCTACCCCATATTTTAAATGACAATGATTTAGGTTCTGACTTTAAAAATGATTATGCTTCTTGGCTCATTAATTATTATGATGAAAAGTTAGATGATCTTGACAAGAAGAAGCTACCGAAGAAGAAAGAAGAGCCAGAAAAACCCATGGTTAGCCCGTTAATAGGAATGGATGATGACTAGTGTAAATATTAACAATCTATCTAAAAAATTATTACTTGATGTATTTGCCATGCAAGCAATGTCTAGTTTAGATGCTCCAGAAGAATATCTAGGTACTAAAGAAACAGATGATTCGTATTTTCAGTATGCTAGAATGGCTTACAAAATAGCGGCCGCAATGATGAAAGAAAGGGATAATATATAATGTTTAATGTAATATGTCTTATTGTTCTAGTAATTATTGGTGCTGGTCTTTTAGCTTGCTGGCTTAATAGCTTGCCGCCGCCTAAAGGATGGTGGAATAGTGGATAACTGGAATATGATAAAATGAATTGGCAAAACTGGCTAGGTTATTTGATGCAAATTGCGGCTGTTCTAGCGGCCGCGGTTGCTATATATTATTTTCTTGGAATACTGAATATATTAGGAATCTTGGGTTTACTAGTATATTATAAAATTTCAAAATGGTTGATGGATTATGATTGATTCAAACTATATGAACATAGGAAAACCAACAACTATAGTGGCTGGCTTCCCAGGGGTGGGAAAAACGCATTATTACAGAAAAAATGCTGGAACCCCCGGCATGGTAGTTGATCCTGATTCAAGTTTATTTCATTGGCACCTTGAAAAGGGATTGCGTATAGGTAAGAGTGCATTTTGGCCAGAAAATTATGTAAAATATATTAGTGCATGTGTTGGGGTCTTTGATACTGTTTTAGTATCTACCCATACGGAAGTTAGGGATGCGTTATTGCTACCTGGTGTCCGCTTATTGCATTATCTTGTATATCCTAGCAGGGATCAGAAGGATGATTATCTTGATAGGTGTTGGAAGCGCGGAAGCCCCGAATCATTAATTGAAATCGTAAATGATAGCTGGAATACATGGTTAGACGAATTAGAATCTGAAAATAGGCCTATTCACATTAAATTGAAACCTGGCCAATTTTTCTCTGATGTGATGACTGATATCTTGAGGAAATAAAAATGCTTAATAAAATACCTGATGCTAAATTTACTTTTTTATTCGAGTGTGAAGATACTAAATTGAAATATGAGGTAGTTAACCCTGCTGATCTTTCAATTTTATTAAATGATCATATTAGACATTTCCTTATGGGTACTGGATATGGAATGAAACTAATTGATACAATCGAGGTTGTTGATAACTCTGATTTATTTGGTGATGATGATGATACTTGAGCCGGGAGTTTACCTAGGATGTATTGCTCTATCAGGATATGATGGAGAAACTGAAATTAACGGAGAGTGTTTTGGCTATAAATATACGGCAACTAAAGGTGATATGTTGATCGCTATGTATCATGAATCATCTGCTGGTAGGCCTGATATCCGAATTCGGAACATTTATAAATGGACGGAACATGAAATTATGTTTGAGAAATTTAAACTATGAAGATTGCCTTTCTGGGTGATGCTCATTGGGGGGCAAGGGGAAATTCTGAATTCTTTCTACAAAAACAGATTGAATTCTACCAAGATCAATTCTTTCCTTATTTAACAAAAAACAAAATAAAACATGTGATTCAATTTGGTGATTTGCTTGATCAGAGAAAATTCATCAATGTTCGGATTATGCATCACCTCCAAAAAGAGTATCTATCAAAATTCGAAGAGTTGAATATAACTCAAGATATTATTATTGGTAACCATGATGTGGTTCATAATAATACTAACCGCATATCAGGATTGGTTGAGTTTGTTGATGCTCTTACATTCCCGAATACAACCGTTCATATAGGGCCTGATTCTAGAACATTTGATGACTGTAAGATAGACTTTATCCCATGGATTAATAGGGAAAATAAACAAGAAGTACATGATTTTATTGAGAAGTCAACGGCCGAATATCTAGTTGGTCATTTAGAAATAAATACATTCGAAATGGTAACTGGTATTGAATGTAGGGACGGAACACCTCCTGATCTATTTGCTGGATACAAAACAACTTTCACTGGTCACTTCCATAGACAATCAAAAAAGAAAGTTGGAAAAGCATTGATTCATTATATCGGAACTCCATATGAAATGACTTGGAGTGATTATGCTGATCCAAAAGGTTTTCATATTTTTGATACTGAAACGGGTGAGACTGAGTTTATAAAGAATCCTCACCCAATACACTATAAAGTAATGTATGATGATACAGTGGTTGATTATGATACTTTCAATGAATCACAATTTGCGGATTCAATTGTTAAGATCATTGTGGAAGAAAAAGAAAATGATTTGATGTTTGATCGTTTTATTAATAGGGTTCAAAAAATAGCTCATGATTTCTTAATTTCTGATCTAGATTCATTTGATGTGTCGGGTGCCGATATTGAGAATATGGATGTTGAAGATTCATTATCGATCTTAATTAAAGCGGTTGATGGTATAACAACAAAACTAGACAAGAATAATATTAAGAAGAAAATTAACAGCATCCATAAGGAAGCTGAGGATTTGATGATTGCGGAGTAAATATGAAATGTGAAAGATGTACCCGCGCTGGGTTGAAAAGTAAATTGTATATTGGTGGTTCGATTACAACATTGTTGGCTCGTGGTGATGATTATTATGATGAAAATGGAAAGTTTATTGATGATAATCCCAACACTATTACAACATCTTATTCTTGCACAAATGGCCACTCTTTTCAAGTTGTGAAAAAGTTGACAAAAAGAACAACTATATGGACATAATTAAGACATTATGGACAATAGTGTGTTATCCTTTCTGGTATGTATTCACGATACTTAGGGTTTTATTAGTGGATTCTAGACGGAAACAACATTGAATATTAAATAATTCTATTATTAACAATCGGTTATAAGGGATTTCAGTCTAAATGCGACAAACAAATTTGACTTTTAAATCAGTCACTTACAAAAACTTCTTGGCAACTGGCAATAAAGCGGTCACGATACCTCTTAATGAAAAACCAACCACTTTAATCTATGGTAAAAATGGTGCGGGTAAATCTACCGTCTATGAAGCCCTATATTACGGTCTGTATGGAAAATCATTTCGTAAGCAAAATCTTCCAGATTTGGTCAATAATATCAATAATAAAGATATGATGGTTGAGGTTGAATTCAGTGTGGCTGGCCAAGAATTTAAAGTTCGCCGTGGTAAAAAATATACTGCTGGAACCGGCGGTACTTTCGAGATTTATAGAAACGGCAAGCTTTTAGATCAGGCAGCTAGGTCATATGACTATCAAGCCTCTCTTGAAAGAAATATACTTAAAATGTCACCTGCAACTTTTATGCAAACCGTTATCCTAGGTTCACTTCATTATGTGCCTTATATGCGTATCCGTAAGGGTAAAGACCGCATGGCAATTATTGAAGAATTGCTTGATATTCAGATATTCTCTCAGATGAATATTTGCGGCCGTAAAAGAATGAATTCTATCATTCGTGATATTTCGGAATTATACCAGAAACAAGAACTGTTGGAAAATTCTATTAAATTAGTTGATGTTCATATCCAAGAAATGGAAGCGAAAACTGATGAACAAAAAAAGGCTTCTAAATTTCACATTATTGAGTTAAAATGCGAAGTAATGACATTAGAAAAAGATATTATTGATCATACTAGAAACCGTGAAACTATCAATACAGATATGAAGAGTTCATATGTGAAAGAAAAAGAAAAATGGACTAGATTAAACACCTTGGCTGATAAAGAACTTAGAGATATTGAAAGAGACCTTAAATTCTTTAGATCAGCCGATGAATGCAATAAATGCCATCAGAATATTGATGAAGAATTTAAAGCATATGAAATTGATAGTCTTACTACCTTAAAATCTAAAATTAACAAAGCTAAAGACAAGAAGATATCTGTCGGTTTAAAAGATGCATTAGATGGATTACAGCATATGCAAATCCTATCTGATGAATTAATTGATTTGAATAGTAAAATTGTTGAAGGTAGTTCACAAGTTGATGTGTTATTAGAACAGGTGAAGAAATTAGAACTATCACTTGAAAAGAATGGCGATGAAGACCATATTTCTGTTAAACGCCGAGAATTAGGTACTTATAAGGGACAACTGACAAAATTAACGAAAAAGCGCGTTAAGTACCAGAATGAAGTGGATGAATATGAAATTGTGTTAAAATTGTTACATGATGACGGTATCAAGAAAAACATCATCAAAATGTACATTCCGATTATTAACAAGCTTATTTCGAAATATTTGAGTATTCTAGGATTCCCAATCAAGTTTACTTTTGATGAATATTTTAAAGAGAAGATCATTGTAAAGGGCCGCCGTGGTTTAAATTATTCTTCATTCTCCGCTGGTGAGAAAATGCGAGTGGATTTAGCTTTACTATTCGCTTTCCGAGAGATTCCAATTATTAGATCAGGAAATTCTTGCAATTTGTTAATCTTTGATGAAGTTGCCGATTCTGCTATGGATATCGAAGGTTGGGATTCATTCTTAACCATCATTAATGCTGGTGCCGGGGCAAATGTATTTGTTATTTCTCCCAGAGGTGATTCTTTGATTGATAAATTCAGTAGAGCAATCAGCTTTAGTAAACAAGGGCAGTTTTCAACCCTTGACCAGAATGAATGAGTGTGTTACCATTCCAAGTAATGAAATAGATAGGAAATTATTATGAATGCAGTTGTAAAATTAATGCCACCTCTAATTCGCGGCGATACCTTCGGCCCGGGAATTGTTAGAGTTCATTCTGGAAAACTTATTGATTTAGCTAATGTCGGCCGAGAAGATATTGCAATTGGTGATATTGCTTGGTCTCTGGCTAAATTGATTCGATATAATGGCCATATCCCGTTTGATTATACGGTTGCCCGGCATTCTGTAATTATGTCATATTTTGTACCAGAAGAAAACGCAATGGAAGCTTTATTGCATGATTCTGGTGAAGCATTTTGTGGCGATATCATTCAGCCTTTGAAGCGTTTGTTCCCAGAACTTGAAGATTTTGAAGATGCAATTACTGCTCAAGTTATGTTGAAATATAATGATGGTAAGCAAGTATCTAGTGTCTCTGGTAAACCAGGTATCTATTATACGAAATCGGATGTGATTGCTCATGCGGATGTCCTCATTTATCAGCATGAATGTTACAGGTTCGGCCGCCCTGGCCAGTATGTTGCGGAAATGCATGAGGCGGAAAGAACTGCAATGGTAGAAGTCGGATTAGGAAGTGTATATCATCACGGTATGGAAGGTGATCGTGATGCATTCTTAAATAGGTTCTATAAATTAAGAACTATGAACCTTTAACCCGTAATATCTTAAAAATAAAGACTCGCTTTGGCGCAAAAGGGTTGCAGCCAAGCGAGTTTTTTGGTATAATGGTGGTGTAGAAATGGTTCTACTGACACAGGAAGTATTATGAAAGACTTAGTGAAAGAACTCTCGGCAGTGAAGAAAAAGCTGGGTGATTTGTTGCTTGCTGCTGACCCAGGAGACTGGCATTATAACGTTTTTGAAGATGATGCCGCTTGGAAGAAAGCTTGGGATGAAGCAAAAAGCGAAGAATATGCCCTCGAATCGGCGCTTTCCGCGTTAGATTCAAATTCTGAATAGTATTTGCGCCAAAGCGAGTGTTATTTGCGCCGAAGCGAATTAGTTATACTTCAAGGAATGCCTATACTTCACTGCGGGAGT
>SDBT01020508.1_pt1 | contig 10335 bp, 21 predicted proteins | sample 2277101 | NCBI WGS metagenome assembly SDBT01 (sample SAMN10404973, study PRJNA504765) | marine sediment metagenome | isolation source: marine sediment core GS10_PC15, 103 cmbsf | place: Arctic Ocean: Southern Knipovich Ridge | collected 2010
GTGGTGCATTTGTTATTCTTTGTTCCATGTCATAGTATGGGTAGTCTAACTATTATACCTTACTACGAATAGTTTTTTCTATTAATATGAACATAAGCAGTCTCGTTTAGTTCCCTTATCTTTGGGTGTGTGCTGTAGTTTCTTTTGTTGAGGTGGGGAAAGTCTGATAATAGTGACATTTCTTCCAACCAAACTATTGTAGGTTTGCAAAACTTTTTCATTCTCCAGACAAAATGGCTCATTGATTCTTTTGGTGGGTAGGCCATTATTGCCTCAAAGGATTCTTCCCATTTTTTTCTATCTCCTCGGAGAATAATCCAAACTTCTGATTCTGCTAATGCCTTGTCTATGTTAGATTCTCTAATAGTTTCATCTGTGAGAAAAGTATATTCATCTGTGATTACTGTTTTATTAGGATATTTCTTTGTGAGGTATTGGCCTAAAGAGTGAGCTCCACAACGGGGCATCCCGATAACTAGGATTTTATTTTTAACCTTGTGTGGTCTAGGTAAGGCGAAAACCCTTTTCGTTTTCGACTGTACCTCTTGATCTTTTATAGTTGCCTTATGCTTGCTCGTAACACCTCCATTTGAATTATCAATAATGTTATGATCTTTAAGCATTATGCAATATCCGTTATTGAGAAATCCAAATCTTTTAATTTCTTTGGCTGGTTTTTATGTTTTAAAAGGTGGGGATCTAGTTTCATAAGTTTTCTAAGTAGATCAACGTGACGATCAAAAGTAACCTTGTTGGTTTGGCCTGCCTCGATAAATGCTATTTTAGAAACCTTCATCATTGTGATTCATAAACTATAATGTGAGAGCCTGCCATTACTGTAGTTGCATTGGCATTAGAAACACTTTGAGCCCATTGGAAGTTAACTGTTCCCTCTGTTACTCCATTTCTTAGCCACAAATGCATCTGGAAAGCTCTTTCATCTGTTCCACTTGCAGCAATACCTAATTCGGTGGTTGCGGGTAAAGCATCTGCAACAGCTGAATTATCCCAATTACCATCATTTAGAAACATTGTACCTGATGGAATAGCCCATACTGTATCAAGTCCTCCACCTCCTTCTTCGGCTATTAGTCTAAATTCGACAATGTAAATTTTATTTGCTTTGGCTACAAAGAAAAGATCATTATCATTTTGTAGTACGGTACTGGATGTTACTGTTTCGTCTACTGTTTTTATGATTACTGCAAAAGGTGAATTATTCTTTGTAAAAGAGCTTAGGATTTTTCCCATTATACTGTCTCTCCTGTGAAGTTCTGAATTAAAGTTTTTGCTGCAAAAAAACCAAATATTCCAAACAATACCTCGAAAAAAGTCTTGCGTGTCTCGAAGGTCTTGGCTTTGGGATCACCAAACGCCCAAGCTCTAAACTCATCAAGAATCTTAAAAAAGGTCATCTAGGTATTCGGCCTAAGTGGCCATATTTGGATTCAAAGCTTGCTAGTATTAGATTGCCTTCACCTAGTTCTAAAATGTCTTTGGTTAATTGATCCCATGTCTCACGCCATTCTTCATTTCTGAAAGCTTCTTTTGTGTTGATTAGTGAAAAGTATTCCTGTTGTAATACAGCCACGTTTTTAGTTCCTATGTGGTGGGGTTTTTCCTTACCTTCGGAGATGTCTTTAGCTTGTTCTCTTGGTGTCTTTTTTTTATCAAACAAGATTAATCCCTTCACATAATAGAAAAGTCAAGACAGCAACTATTGATGTATAAATCGCTAACCATTTCTTTGTATGTTCCATAATTCAATAATTTCATACTATTATTTACGCTTTCGTCTTTGGTGACTGGGAACATTGACAACCTTACCGTTTCTTATGTATGAAAAGGCACGAATTTTAATAAATTCTTTGGGGATTGCATCAAAAAGTTTATCATCACTTAGTGTGATTTGTGATTCTAACCATTTAAGAAATTTAGGCTTTTGGTCAAGTAAAATATCGTCTAAATCTGTACGCCAATCACCCTTTTCTTTAATTTCTTCGTAAGCATCTTCTACATTTCCAAATCTAGATAGATCCAAATTATCTTCTACCCATTTTCTAATCTCTGGCTCACCTGACATACTGGCTCAATGGTAAAGGGTAACTAACGATATTTAGTTCTGTTTGTATATCTCCTTTAAATTCTGTTTTCCATAATCTATTGAAATAGTTACACATTTGCAAAGAGTTTACCTTCTCATTATCAAAGTGTTTTTGCTCTTTTATTTGATACCAAAAATAATCTTCTTGATAGTATTTGTTTGGTTTCATTCTTAGTGTGGTCATGGGGCATTCTCTGTTGATGTGTTTTATGTCCTGTATGATATAATGCCATCTTCCTGAACTCATTAAGGTGGGTGATAAGATATGATGACCTTGTGAACCTGTGAGGTGAATAAAATAATCTAATTTATTCTTGATAAAAACCCATCTTACCTCATCTAGGTTATGGGTGTGAGCTCTGTCTAGTTCAAAGAATAATACTTTTAATTTTGAATCTTTAAATGAATTACAAAGACCGATAGTATAAGTTTCTGATCTATTCTTTTTTAATCCCATTGGAAACCCTCGTTTTTTAATTCTGCTTTGCATCTTCTAATTGATGGTTGTGGTAAATTTAGCATGTGGGATAATTCAGCATTTGTAGAGTTTGGCATTATTTGTAGAATAGAAAAAATAAGGGATTTCTGCGTCATGTTGCCGCAGTTGTGAGCGTTTCTTGTGTCATGGCTGATCTTCTTTGTTCATCTCGTTCGTCTGTTGGTAACCAATTAGGTTCTCTACCTTCATCATTTTTAACTATCTTAACCCATTTTGGCTCATAACCATTCTTACAGATTTCCAAGAAACATCCTTGACACATATCAGCATCATTCTTACATTTGACAATGGTAGCTTCTGAATAATCTCCTTTGGTGGTTCGTTCATTTATTTGGGCTCGGTATTTCTTTTCTGATGTTACATCTTTTCCACAAAAATCACAGGTTCTAGGTACTAGTTTGCTCGTCATTAAATTAAATTGACAAGGAATTAGTTAAGTGTTTTTATAGTATTAAATACACTAAGTTGTTGATGTATTCTCATTGCCCGTTATTTACATCACAGCCCTCATTTTACGAAAAGATGAGGGTACATCTCTTTATTTCTAGTCTATAATCTAAATAACATACTCTACAATGCTGTAATTACTGTTATTTCTTGTAATATTTAGAGTATTACAATGAATTTATAGAACCAAATAGCTTAACACCATGTAGTTACCATGTATTTGATAGGTGTTTCACGAGAATCTAACAACGTATCTAAAAGAAGTAGTACTCCTTGGCGATCTCCGCGTTATGAAGTGGCGTTTTATCTTTCTGAAAGCGGGGCTTTCCATAGGGAAAGAATCAATAAAATCACATATTATTATCTCAAATATCTTACGAAGAAATGGAAAAAAAGAAAATTCATCTGTGAAAACTGTTCAAACTCTTTTACGGGTTATATTAAGAATGAAGGGGATCAGGTAGAGTGCCCAAATTGTTAAGTAATAGTTTAATCAAATAAAACTGTGCTATTTGACCCCCGTGCAAATCGGGATCGAGGCAGTACGATGAAAACTGACGAGTTTTTCGTAAGAAACTGCTAGCACGTTTTTTTATTAAGTATTTATTAACTTGTTAATTAATTGATATTATTGGCACGTAGAGGAAGAAGAAGAAGCATTAGAGGCAGAAAAATACTTGGCTCTTTGTCCACTCAATTATTTAGAGGTCTAAAAGTTGTTGCAGCTCCTGTTGCGTTCTTTGAGCAAATTTCAGAAAAGGATAGAGCAGATTTAGGATCTTCATATAGTGAGGCTAGCACATTTTCACAACTTAAGATGATTGCTAATATTACAAGTGGTCGTATTGCTGGAATTACAGTTTTTAAAAAGATTGATGGGAAAACTTTCAATAGTCCACCTCAAACTTTATCAAGTGAAAATTTATTTAATAAATGGACTATGGGGGGTTTGGCTGGTATTCTTTACGGTGTACTTGGAAAGGCAATAAACAAAACAAGTAGTAATGCTGGATTTGGCTCTGTATTACCAGCAACATCAAAAATAATGTCACTCTCTAAGAGCATCCTAGCAGGTGGCCTGCTTGGTGGTGCATTTGACGAAAAACTAGGTGGTACACAAGCATCTAGTGGCAGTTTTCCAGTTTTGAATAGAACGCCACAATTACAAGTCAGTCAAGGTTTTAGTGGTTCTGATCCAACAGGGAGCGGTTTTCAATGACCAGTTATTCACAAATTCCACCCACAAGTCTAGGAGCTGGTGTTGCTCGTACAAGTATAGGAACTAATAACAAACCTAGTGAATCTCAAAATCTAATAGAATTTACACCGTGGTATGCCGAAACGGGCGCGTTTACTGCAATTCAGTCTATTTTATTGCAAGCAGAAATTACTAGTGTTTCAGTTAAAGATATTTTACCAAAGCGTGTGACTCCGCCAGCTATTATGAGTGGACTTGGTGCTACGTTTGCAACCTTAACCCCAATTTTACAAAGTTTCGAATGTAATACGCCTTTACAATCTGGATCTAATGATATTATCGAATGTTTTGGTACGCCACAGGTCGCCAATACTGTAGCTCCAACTATGGGATGTGAACTTCATTATTCTAACAGTCCACCAGCCAAAAAACAGATGTATTGGGAAAAACCAAATAATGAAACAGCCGCAGGCACAGCAGCTACGACTGTCCAAGGTCAGACTATAACGATAAACGGAGGAACAATGATTCAAGTCCTTGGTGGTGAGTTTGCAAGCGCAACAGTAACAGCCAGCCAGCATTATAGTGGAATTTTACAATTTAACTCATCAAACTTTGAAAACTCACAGTCTTTGGATATTGCAGTACAACCTAAGAGTGTAGGTCTTTCAACTCTTGCAAGTGCATTAAATGTTAAATCCTCAATGCGATTTAATGTCGGTATGGGAATGAAACCAACAACAACAATCGACACCGCTTTAGTGGTTACTCAAGCCCTTACAGGTGGCGGCAATTTTATTCACTTTGTTGGATATCAAAAATAGAGGTAATTAAATGTCGAGTTTTGCAGCCGATGATACACTAACCAAACCAGTCTATAATCAGGGTGAAACTGGTGATATTAGGACAATATTTTTAGGAACTGACACTTTAGCATTACAATCAATTACGTGGTCAGGTCTAAACGAATTGTTGCAGCCTGCTCCAAGTGGGGATGTAGTCGCAGTAATGGAGGATTATCCAATGCTGTTTAGTGACGTTGATACTTTAGGAATTGCCAATGAAGGGGATGGTGTAAGGTTTGATAGGATTTATGAATGGTTAAGTGATCAGTCAACTTGGGTTTACAAATATGTGATAAATATTTGTGTGGCTTTATCTGTAACTGCCTTTACAAGTGGAAATCATGAAATAACTAGCGTAAAGTTTACACTTACAGAGCATCTGATTGATGGAACACAAGTAGGGGGGGAAATTGATAGCCAAATAAAGGTGACAAATATGACTGATATAGTTAGTGTTGTAGATGCGGCTGCAATATTGCATGTAGAATCTAACAAGCCATTCAAGATTACACAAGGCAACAAATTAAGATTAAGAATAGAGTTTACTTCGATTGATTCTGATGTTGCCACATCTTTTGAAGGTGTAATGCCAGCTTTCTTTTTTCAAGAGGGAAGCTTGGCTAAATGGCTGACACCTAGTGCATTAATCCTTTATACTCATGCCGCTTTGGATTCAGCCTTTGCAGTATTGAGGGATCAATCAATAGATGCCAAGTTAGATTATAGCGGTGTGGACAGAACAAAGCACGTGAGACCTAACCAATGATTCACAATGAGATTTTACCTTTTATTTGGCTAATTATTCCTTGCATTACCATAGCTGTATTATTCAAAATTCGTACGACTTACAAGATTGCACAGCTTAAAGCCATTGGAATAGAAAAGAAAAAAGAATCAAGTATTGAAGGATCTCTAACCAAACTAATTGATGATGCCCCAAACCAAATCAAGCAAATAGATTCAGAGATGGTAAACATTAGAATGAACGCCCAAAAAACTGGAATGACACCCGAACAGCTAAAAGGCTCACTTGAAAAGCTACAAAGAGAAAAGGATATGCTAATGATTCCAGCCAAATATGGAGAAGTAGCCAAGCCATTCTTAAAGACCATTGACAAAGTAGCATCAAACTTTTTGAAGGGTTTTGGTAATGGCTAAAGGTGTCTCTTTTCAGCAAATTTCTCAAGTTTTAGGACAGGCTATTAAAAAAGGCAGTCCACAACAGGTTATAGCTAGAGAGGCAATCGGACAGGGGCAATCATTCCTTAATGAAAGGTTTGGATATGACTTTATTGGATTAGGTGTAAAGATAGTTGTTTATTTCCTAATTACTTTCATATTTGCCAAATTTATGGAAGCTGTTATATTTTTGAGGGGTGGCTGGATGGCTGTTGCCAATCTGCTAGGCATTAGTATTCCTAGTGCTGACCAAGTGCCAGAGTCCTTAAAGAAACTCTTTGATGGTGGTATTAGTGGCTTTAAATTCTGGGATATTGTAAAGATCATCTTGATAATTTTGGTTATTGCTGAATTTATCCGCTATGTGAATTTACCACAAAAATCCAGTCCAATGACAATAGGTATCTTTTTGGGTATAATCTCAATATTAGCTTTAACTACTTTCCCCGAATTAGTAAAGAGAATAAAACTAACTGACTTTAATCTAGAGGCTATGAAATAATGGCGGTTATAATTGAAAATAGGTTTATTGATAATACAAATTTTAGTAATAATCCAATTGAATCTTCAACTGGAATAGTTAGTGCAAGCATAACAGTTAATTTTATAGATGGGGGAGATCAAGTATTTAGATTTGATGTAATTGTACGTGACCATAATAACGTAACAGTAATAACACAATCCTTTAAGAATAAAACCGCTGGTTCAGTTGGCGGTCAAATAGTTATTCCTTTTCTTAATTCTTTTCAAATGGGAGACGACTTTCCGCCTTTTGTAACAATACAAGCTACAATAGTAAAGACCAACCCTAATTTACCTGATAGAGTTGTTGCAGATGTAACAAGTGACCAAATACTATTTACGGGATTTGGTGCACAAAATAAATTAATTAGTGTCATAGCAGAAAATGGACAGAGTCTTAATAATTTTGTAGTTACTCAAAGTGACTTTGATCTGTTGGTAACTGTATTGCCCTCATTTAATGCAACTATAACTGGAAGTGATACGCTAACAGCTTCAAATACTACAGCAGTTGTTATTATAGAATTTGCAAGTGCTAACCAAATTACACAGCTACCATCTGAAAATATGTTAGTGCAAGCAATCGCAGAAAACGGATTTGAAACTGGGGGAACAGTAACAAATGAAGATTGGCTTAGATTAATTGATCCTATTACAGGTGTTAGTTCTGTTAAAGGAACTATAACAGGTGTTCCTAATTCATTAAACATTAGTACAAATTTTACATTTATAATGAATTTCCTTAGAGATAATCAAGTTATAGAACCACCACCACAAGTTACAGGTTTTACAGTGATATTTGATAATGGCAGTCCATCTATTGAGGATGTAATACTAACTAATTCTGATTTGGTGACTTTAAGAGCCCAGCTTCCTAATTGTGCATCCATAATAGGTGAGTTCTCAACAACAAATTCACCTAATCAGCTTAGTGTTATATTAAATCTTGTAAATCAGATTTGTGCAATAATACCACCAATAGTTAAAAATATTTGCTTTTGTGTATCATTCAAAGATGCCAGTCAATTATGCTTTGTATTAAACAAGGCTGATTTTGATTTCCTTGTTGCTAATCCTGTCAAGCTCGCAGGGGTGGGGGATCAATATGTTATTGTGAATGAAAGTGAATGTGAAGATACAGCTAACAATCTAAGTGATGTATTCCAAGAAATCTTTGATCAGATAAAAAAAGTGAATGAGGATTTTATTAGTCCAAATATGGTATTAATACAGCCTAATCCATTTGTAATAAATGATAATAATACATTTACGGGTTCTGTAAAGTTTATTGCAACTGAAAGCTTTAACTCTTTTTTCTATGGAAAAAACATTGTAACAGTTTTACAGATAAAAGATAAGGCTGGTGTGGTTTTAAATCAGAATGATTTTAAGATAAACAATCTGAATTTCACAGAAACAGAACGGGATGAAATAATATTATATACAGAATTTGGTGCATTTAGCAAGGAAGAATTAACATTAGAGTTCTTTGTATTTGATAATGCACAGGATATGAACGCTTTTGCCATTCCAGCCATTGTCAATGTAACAAAAGATGGTTCTACAATGCCCCCTACAAATGGGGATGGTGGGGGTTTAAAGTTCGGTTCGGGTGGTATATTGACTAAGGTGGTAGGCGGCTTTTTTGGTCTTTTGACATTATGTTTATTAACTCCACAGGGAAGGAAATAACATGGCTAGAACAAGGCAAAAACTAAGGTCAAAAAGTAAGTTCAAAATGGCTTCTAGAAATACTATCCGTTTGGCATTAGGTAAAATGTCAGTTAGATCTCTAGTTAATCTAACAATGTTCTTACTTGGTAAAGTATCAAGATCAGCCAAAATAACAGCTCTTGCAAGAATTGAACGAGCCCCAAAGAAATCGACATCAAGAAAACGAAAATCTCGAAATACAAGGAGAAAAGCTAAACGAAGTTCAAGGAGAGCAAAAACCAAAAGGTCTAAAGCCTCAATCAGAGCCCAAAGACTACGAAACCTCAAAAAAGCCAGAGCTGCCAAAAAAAGAAAATCTCGATAATTGTCTACAATAGTTAATAGTATGAAATCAATGCAGCCATTATTACACTATTTGCCGCCATTATCCACAAGAAATTTAACAGGTGTAGCAAATTCAACAGTCAGATGCAGACTTTGTTTGGGTGGTAGGACTACAATAACAGCCTCACCTGTAACCTTGACTTATACTGAAAAACATTGTCAGTTATGTAATGGATCAGGGGTTATATCCAACAGGGAGAGCCATTATGAACGTTGAACAAGGGGAAAAATATTTGGATTCTTTGAATAATGAAATAATAAAAAAGAGTAAAAGGATTAATAAAATTCCATTTAAATTTATCCAGAATTATTTTTGGCTTAGATTAAATAAATTGCTGGAAAAAAGAAACGAGCATTTTAAAGTATTAAGACAAGCTACAAGGGAAAAATACCCAGAGAGGTTTTCATAATTGCCTAATCTTTTTCTAGGTTCATTTATCAAGCCTGCTGCTAGTAATGGTGGTAAGACATTTGCAGCCATTGTAAAGGGTGATGATGAAACAATAGCTAGTGATTCGACACTTTCTGATGATACCGATTTAAAAGCTGTATTGAACATCAACAAGGAATATTCATTTATAATGAATTTGTTTTTTACATCCGACGCAACACCAGATTTTAAATATACTTTTTCCTTGCCTGCTGGTGCAAGTGGGGTGATATGGGATGGGATCAGCCCATTGATAAATACGCCATCTGTAACATTGACCGACATTACAAGTACAAGGGTTAATTTGTTTCCAAGTACGGCAGAACTTACGATACTATTATGCGGCAAGGTTACAATGGGTGCGACAGCTGGATCTATGATATTCCAATGGGCTCAAAATACAAGTGATGCAGCAAACACGACAGTAAACAAGGGAACATTTTTGACAATATGGGAGGAAGCTGATGCCTAGTATTTCCTTTTACAATAACCCAGCTCAAAGAGATTCTTTAAAAAATACAGCTCATAACATAGGCGAAACTACAATTCACGAAGATCATATTGATTCTAATGGAAACCCCACAGATGGAAATAGTGGAAGATTAACCTTTGATGTATCGCCACAAGGTGCACCAACAACACCCGACCAAATAACAGTAAGAGCTTTAGTTGATAAGATAAACAGCAATCAATCCCTAAACAATACAGAGGAGAGGGATTTCAGAAGGTTATACCATATTGGGAATATAAGATAATGGATTTCAATCTGATAAAATTAACTTTTGGCTCTGTCGTATTGGTAGGATTCTTTTTTGTGATAATAGTATTGATGTTTATGCCAGACAAGACCAGCGATATGCTTTTAGTTCTAGTAGGACAATTATCCGCAGGGTTTATTCTAGTGTTAAGACATGTATTCCAAGCTAAAACTAAAATACAATCATGAACAGGAAGAATTATTCATGACAGAAGAACAAGATCAAATAGATAAATCAATAGATAGATTAAGAGTTTTAGTTGATGAAATAGATGTCATAATAGATGAAATAGAAC
>SDBT01020509.1_pt1 | contig 10335 bp, 16 predicted proteins | sample 2277101 | NCBI WGS metagenome assembly SDBT01 (sample SAMN10404973, study PRJNA504765) | marine sediment metagenome | isolation source: marine sediment core GS10_PC15, 103 cmbsf | place: Arctic Ocean: Southern Knipovich Ridge | collected 2010
ACCTTCTTGAGCGCGCGCGTGAGGGACAACGGTGTCACGCTGATCGAAGAGGCGAACGTCTCACGGTCTATGCTGATCGCAACGCTACCCTTCGCGTCGGGCATGATGTCCTCAATGTGAGCCTTGAGGGCATTCTTGATCCGTGCCTGGACCTTACCGTGCACCTCTCCGAGCTTCTTGAGGTCCACCATGAGGCGAATACCTGATCGCGCGTACTCGCGCGTGAGAAGCTTGTGAGCTTCCATGATGTTGAGCGCACCGCGTACCATATCCCCGGTGAACCTGCCGTCCATCTCATAGGCGGCCCGCATCGCGTCAGCGATGGCATCGCCTGACTTGTGGAGCGTCGCGCCCTCTTCCAGAACGTCGTGGAGCCAATCCCAGAGCATCGCAAACACCGCATAAGGCGGGTTCGCGTTGTCAAGGAACATCTGCCGAAGCTCGTAGCTGAACTGACTGTCGATGAGCACCACGTCCGCGTACTGTCCGTCACGCCCGGCCCGACCGGACTCCTGGACGTAATCCTCGATGGAGCCCGGGATGCCGAAGTGGACGACAGCGCGGATGTTCGGCACGTCGATCCCCATACCGAACGCGCACGTGGCAACGATGACAGGGAGACTCCCGTCCTTGAACGCCTGCTGGACCTTCTCACGGTCCAGCTTCTTGAGCCCCGCGTGATAGACACCGACGTACTCCGACCCGATCTGGTTTCCAATCATCTCGCAGACCCGCTCGGCGCCGTTCCGGGTCCCCACGTACACCACGTACCGGCCCAGGATCGGGTCGAAGCGGCGAGCCAACATGTTCATCGTCGCCCACTCGTTACCGTACTCGACCTTGTATCTCAGGTTGGCTCGGATAGGGTCGCCTATCAGGCGCTTGTAGTCGGGCTTCATCCCGATGGACGCGGCGATGTCCTCCTCGATGTCAGCCGTCGCCGTGGCAGTGACCGCGATGACCTGGGGCCTGTCCTCGTCGCCGATGATGTCCAGGATGGTCTTGATCCGCGAGTACATGGGCCGGAAGTCGTGCCCCCACATAGAGGCACAGTGGGCCTCATCAATTACGAGGTATCGGATGTCAGCGCGCTTGAGCACGGTGATGAACATCTTCGATCTGATCCGCTCAGGCGCCACGTACAGGAGCTTGTAACAGCCCGAGATGAAGTCGTTGAAGCGATCCTCCTGCTCGTCCTCATCGACGTGACTGTTGACGTACGTAGCCGCGATGCCACGCTGAATACAGTCGTCCACCTGATCCTTCATAAGCGCGATGAGCGGGGAGATGACGAGGGTGGAACCCTCAGAGAGCACGGCAGGAATCTGGAAACACGCGCTCTTTCCGTATCCTGTAGGAAGCACAGCGAGCACGTCCTTGCCGGTTCGGACGTTCTCGATGACCGTCTTCTGGTCGGTACGGAACTGCGTGAACCCCCAATGCTTCTTGAGGGCAGCCTTCGCCTCCGCCATACTGAACATCTGCACCTTCCTGTCTAAGCTCGGGTGCCCTGCGCTCATCGCGCTGCTGTTTCCCGTATCGAAGAGAGTGAGTTGTAGCATGGGGGGCCTCCTCTGTCAACATGTTTTTTCGTGTAACGCGGGAACTTTAGGCTTGCCTTGACATATGTCAATCACAAACGCTTGAGGGTTGACAGACATGTGGTATCGGTATAGAATCTGATGAGCGGAGGGTAACTGATGAGAACGTGTACAGAATGCTCGCTTGTAAATACAAGGTCCACACTCTGTGACACCTGCGGCGTGGCCGAACGTGCAAGACGTGAAGTCAAACGGAGGCTCAAGCGACAACGCCCAGAGGAAGTCAAGAAACGAAAGAGGATCAGATTGCAACAACAACGTGAGCGGCGCGAGAACCTGACAGTGGAACAGAGGCGTGAATGGAGTAGATACCAACATGAGTACAGGCGAGCACTCAGACTCGAAGTCCTCGGCCATTATTCCCCCAACGGACCGGCCTGCGCCTGTTGCGGAGAGGCTACCATAGAATTCCTCTGCATCGACCATGTAAACGGCGGGGGCGGCAAACATCGTAGGTCCATACGGGGGAATCTGTACAATTGGTTGAAGCGCGAGGGCTTCCCCAAAGGTTTCCGTGTCCTCTGCCACAACTGCAACGCGGCCATTGGTTATTACGGGCATTGCCCTCACGCGGCTTGACTCAATGTCAAGATGCGTGTTCCAACATGAAAAAGCTTCCGTACCAGAGCGCGTACTCGAACCGCTCGCGGGTCAAGGTGTGCTCCCCTTCTATCCCCCTACGGGCAAACGTAACGTGGGTCGCAGTGATCCGACGTATCACGATGGGCCTGTGGCCGTCGTGGTTACCGAGCACGTCACCTTCTTTGATGATATAGTTGTCCATCATGGTCTCCTACGGGTCCACGTCCTCATATCCGTCGGGTGAATCTTGGAGTGTGCAGACGATGAGAGCCCGCTTTATACAACAGTTAGCATGCTCGTGCATGAACACGGCTGCCTTCTCGTCCTGACGTAGGCTCGGCCCCACACCACTGATCTTTCCGAACCAAATGTACTTCCTGCACCTGTGGCAGGCGACCACAAAGTCCATGCTCATCTCAGCCTCACTTCAAGAACAGACAGTCCCCATCGGTATTGTAGCTGTCATAAGCCCACACACAGTCTTCGGGGTTCTTGCATTCGTCACAGGTGAATTTGATCTGCGCCCGGACGACCTCAACAGGGTCATTACGTATATGCGCAATGTCCAGGAGCGCTGCCTCGCGCCGCCTGTCCAACTCAGCCTGGGGCAACTTCGCCATCTCAGCCTCCTGACTGTCCTTGCACAGCCGATTCAGGCGGCTTCCTCTTGAAGCTGCCTGTGTAGACGAAAGCCGGTTGGTCTCGGAACCCAGGTACTTCATGGCGTGTGAGCGCAACATCGTACTGGATAATGAGCCCCAATTTGTCAAACGCCTCACTGAGACCGGCATTGATAGCTCCGAGCATGCGCGCACTTTCTTCTGCGGTGAGAGCGTCTCCCGGAGTGATAGGCAGAAGGTCTATCTTGGCATGCACTCCCATCAGTTACCTCCTCACTTCACAGGGCAATATCGGAACGTTCCACGGTCCTTCTTGCAGCACTGAGGGCAGACGGGCATAGGAGGACCCCACCTGAGTTGAGCACGCCAGTGGCCTAGCCGATCCTGGACCATCTTGAGGCCCTTCTTCGATCCGCAGCGACACTTGGAGTCAGCGGTTATGACCTGAGCGCCGCCGTCCAGGAAGTCGCACGCGTCGTTGAGATGCCGAGCGAACTTGCGTGCAGCGGCGAGCATGAAGGTTCCGAGCTTCGGACCTTCCATCTGTATCCATCCACCCTTACCGCGACCGCAGGTCCAGACGCGATACTTCTCGTAGACGGCCTTCACCACCCTGGGCTTGAAGCGCTCGATGACGAGCGGCACGCTATCGGGCCTCGGCATCTTTCTCCTCCTCCTCTTACCACGATCTCGACCGGCACTTCGAGACCATCTTCTCCCAACACACATCGCAGTGGCATCCAGCGGGCAGGCCGTTGTCCATACGATGCACGCCCCGGTCGTTGCCACACGTCTGGCAGGTTCCGGGAGTGCCCTCTTCCCGACGGCCTCTTTCGATCCGCTCTTGTAACGTCTCGAACGATCTCTCCTCACCCATCAGCCGCCTCCTTCACGATCTGTCGAATCCTGTTGGCGATCTCTTCGGGAACAGCGTGGCTTTCCAGGAACTTCTCCACGTCATCCACATAGAGGACCCAAAAGTGCCCTCGACCAAATGACTTCGTGCAGTCGTCCTCAATGTGACACACGAGGCAGTCACCACACTGATCGCAGTAGTCTACCTCACAAATGGGCTCGGCGTCGAACGAGAAGAGCCGCTTGCAGCCCTTTTGGTCATATAGATGGCAACAGAGCATCACTCCCCCGCCTTGAGCCGGATGATCGTGGGCGCCCGCCTCAGCGGACAGTGCTTCGGTATCACGTCGCGCCCGCCCTCCAAGCCGCAGCCGTCCTGCCAGACACCATTGACCCTCTTCAGTTCGTTCAGCGGATGGTCGCACCCATCGGGGCGCGTCCGAATGCTCTCCACGTCCCGGCGAAACGGGCAGTCCACACCTGAGTGGTCATCGTACACGTATACCTCGATGATGTCAGGCTCTTGCGCAGGCTTCGTCTCACCCATGTTCAATCCCCCTCCTCGAAATCATCGTCATCGTCGTCATCGAAATCAAGGTCCTTCTCCTCCTCCTCCTCGATCTCGTCAGGAACCTCCGCGTACTCTTTCTCGTCATCCTCCTTGGGCGGCTCCTTGTCCACGCCCTTCGAGAACTTGAATCCCTTCGGTAGTTTCTCGTCATCCTTCTCACGCTTGAGGGGGCGCTTGAGCGCCTTGGCTTTCTTCAAGACGGCCACGAGCGTCTTTCGGCCGAGCTTCATACCCGTTTCCACGACGGCTTCGAGAGGGTCCTCAAGCTCGTGCATGTTCGGGTGGTCGATCTCCTTCGATTCGAGATGCTCCTTCCACATGGTCTCGTCCTTGAGGTCCTCACGGAACCGCACGTGCTCTGCTTCGATGAGGTCCTCCTTGACACGCTGCTCGACCTCAAAGCGCGCTTGACTGACGATGTGCTTCAACCGGACACGCTCCGGCTTGATATGATCGTAGGCGAGCCCCTCCTCTTCGAGGAGCTTGATGTTCGCGGGGAAGAGTTGCACGATGGTCGTGTGCTCGTCGGCCTCGTGATTCCACCGCTGCTTCGTCATCTCCCACGGCGGAGTCTTGATCGTACGGTCTATCTCGGACTCGTGACCTTTATAGAACGTCACTTTGTCAAGCTTCCGGGTCCAGGTGATCGCCTGATAACAGATAGGCGCGGCTGCGCTCCGACTCGTGAGGAGTCTCTTCTTCTGCGGGAGTACGGACCGGTGCGTTGAGTAGTATATGTGCACCCGGTACTTCTCTCGGTTCCACGTCGCGGCGAGCGGCAGGAAGCGGAAGTATTTCTTGCCTCGACACGGGTTACGACAGAACGCCCAACGGCTTCCCGCCTCCTCACGCTCGCGCTGGCAGGCATCCGCAAAGCCCCACTTGATCGCGGCCTTGATCTCCGGGTCCGTGAGCACGTTCTCTCGCCGGACGCCGATCTTGATCTTCGACCAGCGGTCCGTGGCCCATAGCTTCTGCCAGCGCTCACAGCGCTTGTCGAGGAGCGTCCACTCGCGCGATGTGACCTCTTCTAGGCTCCCGCTGCTCTTCGAGAGCCGCCACACCTGCTCGCACACGAAGAGGTTCTCGTCGTTCATCGGAGCGATGGTCACGTACTGCATGCCCTTACGGTGACCGACGTAGATGACGTCCTTCACCGCCTTGCGAAGGGCCGTCACCACAGGGTCCACAAGCTTCTCTTGCTCGCGGAGGTCCTGCGCGCGCTCGTGCTCAAGACGGAACTCGTGCACGATCATCCTGATGGCCTTCGCATCGTCGGACTTGAGAGCGCGGTGCGTCTTGTTCTTGTACTTCCACCAGCGTATGAGATAGTCAACACGCGCGGCGGCCTTTTCGACCTCGACGCCGTGGGCCTTGGCGATCTCACCAGCAAGGAGCTTACGGAACGGGGCCTCCTCCTTCGTTTCCCTCTGCTTGAGCCGACGGACGCACTTCAAGAGCGGGAACATCTTCGTGTAGTCGGACCTGTCCAACCGATTCGAGAGATAGAAGTCTATGTCTCCCTCGTTCACGAGGTCGAAGTTGATGACAAAGCTGTCGGACGGATCAATCCTGAACGAGGCCCGCTTTTTGGACTCACCTCGGTATGACTCATACGGGAAGAGGACCACGAAGTAACCACCCTCTCTCCGCTCAATCGTATAGAGCGCGTGGCTGTCGGGCTTGTTTCCACGCGGGTGCGAGCGATATTCGAGGTCACGTGCCCCGACCTCATAGCTGTGGAACTCACCAATGATACGCATCCCGATCTCCATGCGCCCATTGATGTCACGCATCCAGTCGTCGAAGCGGGGTCGGCCGTCGCTCAGGAGCATCTCGGCATCACGCAGGAAGCGCAGGTACTTGTTGTGCTGCTTCACGTCGCAGAGGTTCACCTGCGGTGAGGGCAGCGGCTTGAAGACCTTCGTGCGGTCGATGAGGCCCTGCATGAAGAGGAGGATACGAAGGTAGTGTCGCCTTCTCTTGTCCACTTTCTTCATCGCCGCCATGTAACTGTGACTCCCCGGCCGCAGCGGTTTCTTGAGCGTCTCCATCGTATCCCAATCGCGGTCGAACCGGAAGAAGAAGTCGTCGAACTCCTTCGCCGTCGGGAAGAGCACGTCACGTACGGTGAGGTTCGTGCAGACGCGGTAAAGCCTCTCGCCATTCCTGATTAGAAAGTACGTCTCACTGACCGCATCCGGGTTACCCTTACGCTTCATCTCCCCACGAACGTGGAACGCGACGATGCCCTTGGGCTCCGGGAGGACCTGTTGCAGATGCTTCTCTATCTTGACCCACTTGTCGAACTCGCCGACCTCGTGGCTGTCGATCCCACCTTCCTTGGCAGCGACGGCGCACTCTTCATCCATATTGAGGACAAGCTGGCGCACGACGATCTTCTCGGACTTCGGGGCAGCCTTCCCTCTCCGTAGCTGCTTGATCGTCTCGAACCGGCCGAGGTACAACTCGATGGTCCAAATGGCCTCCGCCGCGATCTTCACCATCGCGTTGAGACCATCGACCTTGGCTTGGAGAGCGTGCTCCTGCTCCGCGAAGAGCGTCTTGAGTTCCTCTTGCTTTGCGAGCATCGTCTTCTTGAACTTGAGAGCCTCATTGCGCGCCGTGGCGACGGCCCGGCGGACCTTATCGGGCTTCACTTCACCGCTGACCGTCAGGGCTGTCTCGTCAACGGAGAAACCGCCCTGCGCCAATGGGAGAATCTTGGGAATCTTCGGCTCCATCGTTTGAAGCTCTTCGATGAGGTCCCGGAAGCGCGTGGCCTGCTGCTCGCGGCCGTCGGGGACGAACACGTAGTCGTCCTCGAACTTCTCGCCTTCTTCGTCATACGTGCCGATGAAAGATTGCTCGCCGGAGACGAAGTGGATCGCGTCATCGACCTTCGTGATGAGCACAAGCGCGCCCTTGGGAAGGTCATCGTCGTGCTCGGGCTCGTCGGGATCGCGGGTCGCGCGCCAGTATTGGCCGGGTGCGGGTTTCACTCGTCACCTCACCTTTGTTCCATACATCGACTGCGCCACAAGGCGCGATGCTTCCTTCGGTGTCACCCGGGACCGCTTGTTCAAACGGTCAACGATACCTGGACGGCGGTCCTCGGGCGAGCAGTCGTAGTCAGGCACGAACCTGAAACCCCTCTCGCCCTCGACCACGATGATGACACGTCCTTCATCCTTTCCAGGACCAGGATGGAGTGCATACGCTGCTTTCATCTCGCTTCACTCCTTTCAGACACTATTCCTTCTTACCACCTTCGAGCAGGGGCAACTCCGGTGCAGCGTCCCTCAACGCCGCAATCCCCGTGGCCTCAACCTTCGCGGAGAGGAACGCCTCGACCTCACCCTTCGCATCACGCACCGTACTGGCACACGCCTCGGCGAAGCTCTTCAAGATGAAGGGCAGGTTGGAATCGACCTCCTGAGCCGCCACGCCGAAGTCTATCACGAGCCGTTCCAGCGCTTTCTTGCCAATGGGCTTACCCGCCTCAGCGAGCTTCCTCAAGCGCTCCTGCATCGCACGCATCTTGTCCGTGGCCTTCTGCACCTGACCACCGAACTCCGCGTAGGTCTTCTGCGCCTTCCCCGTCTCAGGACACTCTCCCGCGTCAACGATCTTGCCCTTCGCGTTCCGATAATACCTGAGCGTGCACGGGACGCCTGCGGTGTTGGTACTCGTCAGAAGCTCCGACAACTGGACAGGTGAAAGCCGGACTTCCAGGAGTAAATCACGCGAATAGGCCCGCTCGTGATGGAGAGCCCGGACGCGCTCAGCGGTGTGTACTTCAAGGGAAATGAAGTGATGATGCCTCACGCTCGATCCGAAAAGGTTGATACCCGGATGACTTGAACTGATCGTGCTCAGAGACACCATCCCGAACGCCTTGTGTGTCTCTCGCTCATCCTCGTGAAGACCCGGCTTGAGCTTTGCCATCTCACTCCACCCTCTCAAAGCACGTCGGCCAATCGAAGAACGAGTCCCCGGTCCTCACGTAGACAGGCAGCCAGAAGAACCATATTTTGCGGACCGGTTGCCACTTCCACTGGCCGGGCCAGAAACGCTCGACGAACGAGTTCCTGTGAGGTCGCCTCACGTACAGCCTCTCATCGAGACTCGTGTACAGCGTGGGCCAGAAGTACATCGCTCACCCCTTACGCGTGAACCGTAGCACCTATTCGATCAAGCGCATCGCCGTCACGAAAGATGAAGAAAACGTCGACCTTGAAGGGCAAACCGGAGTCGCACTGGACAACAACCCGCCCCTCTGCATCGACGGTATGCGGGACGCCCCGACGCTTCAACAGGTCGAGCACGAGTTCCTTGTCGGTTCTCTCCGCCATCGCTCACCCCTCTTTCACGAGTCGATCCGGCATGTGCTTCGCGCAGCGCTTGAAGGCCCACGACATGAACTCGTGCTTGTACGCGATGTCCAATCCACGGAACCAGCCCGCGAAGTCGTCTTGCATCTTCCGCCACTCGCGTAGCACGCGGCTCGACTCCTCATCGAGCGCCACGACCGGCGTATCCTCTTCGGGGAAGAGGGCCTCGCGGAACTCCTCCCAACTCGCACCCTTCGCCGTCGAGGTCGCCATGTCCACGAGTTGCACCATCGCCTCAATCGGCAGTGCGATCAGCTTCTTCTTCGCCATCATGCCCTCCTTGTCACTTAGGGACCGCGATGGCTTTCGCCTTCCACGCAGCCAACAAATCCTGTCGCTCCTTGCGTGCGGTGCGGTTGGCGACGTTTATCGCCTCTTCCACCGCTTTCAAGGCTGCTCGCTGCTCTTCTCCCACGGCCCAACAGGGTGTACACAAATACACGCCACCACCCCCTCCGTAGGGCGCGCTCACATAGTGGTCACACCCCCTCCCACGGCACAGTAACTTTCCACAGAAGGCGCACGTCGCTCGTGTATTGTCCCAAGCGTCGTCTGGGTGCGCTTTCAGAATGTCCTTATCGCAGACATCGCAGGTGTCAATGCTCTTCTCTTGAGTCTCCATGCGGGTCCCCATCACGACCTCCTATTCCATAGTGCAAAGAGCTTCTCCTTGTCGTGGTGCGGGCCTGAGACCTTCGGCCTGACCTCGCACGTCGGGTTATGGCAACCAACGAAGTACCAGCGCACCGTGCCGTTACGGAAGCCCATGAGCCTGAGCGTTGATGGTATATCTCTAGTAGCCACCTTCCCCTCCCCTCCGCAGAAGGGGCAAGGCTTCAGCACCACAGACTTGAGCTTCAGAAAATTCACGTCCGATCCCCTAACTCAGGTCCATAAGGTCTATCCTTCTGCCTTCCAGGTCAGTATAATGCGTGTCAAGCCCCCCACCACGCTGTATGACGCCTTCGGGTAGGAGTCTCTCAGCCCCCTGACCCCAACCTTCATCAAACGATATCTCGTCGCCCTTTTCCACGTCCGCCTGACAGTTCGGGCAGACGTGATAGAAGTCCTTACTGAGCACGAAGGCGGGCTTGAGACGGTAGAGTTTCCCACACTTGCAGCGAACAAAGACCACGCGACCCCTCATCCTCTCCTTGAGTTCCTTGTACTCCCGCATGTCCGCGCATGCTTGCTTGATCGTGTCCGCGAACTCCTCCGCGTCCTCGATCTTCGCCAGAGCGTGGGCCTTCACGGCACCCTCCGCGTAATGGATCGTGAAGGCGATCTCCGCATCGGGCCAGCGCTTCTGCTCCACAGGCGTCATATGACGGACGCTCATGTGCGTACCGCGCGAGTCGATCTGCTCAGGCATTTGCAAGCTCCTTCTCTAATCGCTTGAACGCCTTGTGTACCGCTTGAGGACTAACACCAAGGCGCACGCCGACCTGTTCGAGTGTCATCCCATTATCGTACAACGCTTTGCCGTGTGCGTACTTCGCTATGGTAGCCTCCGACGGACTCCTGGGGCCATGGCGGCGGTCCATCTGGACTCCATGCTCGTTCAAGCAACGACGGATCACCCATAGCGGTACGTTGTGACACCGAGCAATGTCAGCCGTCAGTTCACCCGCGTCATAACGTGAGAGTACATCGAGCACCGCAGCGGCGCCGGGGAGTAACTTTCTAGGTCTGCCGTTGCCCGCCACGATCAC